>ENA-OPCM01001880-OPCM01001880.1-human-gut-metagenome-genome-assembly--contig:-NODE-1880-length-12885-cov-2.552689_pt1 | contig 12885 bp, 8 predicted proteins | sample MGYA00241252_ERZ501484 | MGnify/ENA primary metagenome ERZ501484 (study PRJEB25962, sample SAMEA2042583) | human gut metagenome | biome: human gut; feature: human-associated habitat; material: faeces...
GTTAGGATACTCCGTGTCGCAGACGATGATGATCGCACAGCGTTTATATGAATCCGGACTGATCACTTATATGCGTACCGACTCCGTGAACTTGAGCGATCTGGCATTAGGTACGGCGAAAGAGGCTATCTTCGAAACATACGGTGAGAAATATTATAAGTTCCGCCAATATCATACCAAGAGCAAAGGGGCGCAGGAAGCACACGAAGCGATTCGCCCGACTTATATCAGTAATGTGGAGGCAGGGAGTTCTTCGCAGGAAAAGAAGTTGTATGAACTGATCCGTAAACGTACGATCGCTTGCCAGATGGCGGATGCCGAATTGGAACGTACGACTATTTCGGTCGGTATCAGCGGACAGACGGAACGTTTTGTCGCTGTCGGCGAAGTGATCAGTTTCGAAGGCTTCCTTCAGGTTTATATGGAGAGCAATGACGACGATACGGAGAAAGAACAGGAAAACGGCCTGCTTCCTCCGGTAAAGCTTCATGAGACATTGTCATTGAAAGATATCGTGGCGACAGAGCGTTTCACGCAGCGTCCTCCGCGCTATACGGAAGCCAGCCTAGTTCGCCGTTTGGAAGAATTGGGCATCGGACGTCCGTCTACCTATGCGCCGACTATCCAGACGATCCAGAACCGCGAATATGTGGTGAAAGGAGATAAGGAAGGCGTGGAACGTGCTTACACAGTTGTTTCGCTGTCCAAGGGAAAGATCGAGGAAGCGGAAAAGACCGAGACCGTCGGGGCCGACCGCAATAAACTGATGCCGACCGATATCGGTACGGTAGTAAACGACTTTTTGATGGAGTATTTCCCGGATGTGTTGGATTACAACTTTACGGCCAGTGTAGAAAAAGAATTCGACTCGGTTGCGGAAGGCGAACTGGTATGGACGAAGGCCATCGATAAATTCTATAAGATTTTCCATCCGATCGTAGAGGCTACGGCTGCCGTTAAGACCGAACATAAAGTAGGGGAACGCGAGCTCGGTATCGATCCGAAGAGCGGCAACCCGGTGTTTGTGAAGATCGGCCGCTATGGTCCTGTCGTTCAGATCGGGGCGGCACATGCTGACGACAAAGAGGCGCCGAAACCTCAGTTTGCCTCTCTGATGAAAGGCCAGTCCATTGATACGATTACATTGGAAGAGGCTCTGAAACTTTTTGATCTTCCCCGGACGGTCGGTGAATATGAAGGCAAGGTGATGGTGGCGGCTGTCGGCCGTTTCGGGCCGTTTATCCGTCATGACGGTAAATTTGTTTCTATTCCGAAAGATTTGAATCCGCTGACGATTACGGCAGAGGAAGCAATTGCTTTGATCGAAGGGAAAAGGGTGAAAGACGAACAACGTTTTATCAAGAAGTTCGAGGAGGATCCGGAGATGGAAATCCTGAAAGGTCGCTTCGGTCCTTATATTTCTTATCAGAAAGCGAACTATCGTATTCCGAAAACGGTAACCGACCCGACAGTCCTGACACTTGAAGATTGTAAAAAGATCATAGCCGAAGCTGGAGAAAAACCGGCTGCAAAGAAGACAACGCGTAAAAAGAAAGCCTGACAAAAAGCTTACTTATTATTGATTGCAAAAACAACTGTCATACTATCATGCTCTGCTCTTGATATTATGAATATCAATGTTTGTGTGAGATGATAGTAGGCATGATAGATGTTTTTTCAACTATCATGCTATCATAAAGACTGTATCTTTTTTACGCGTTTTATATAGCTTATTTTCATAAGAATAACTACATATTTTTATTGAGACCCGGATGTCGGCTACCTGCAGACCCGGGTGTCGATACCCGTCAGATGGAGGTATAAAAGGCTCTGATACGGGTATTTCAGGGAGAAGATCTAATGTCTTTTGTGTAAAAAAGTAACGTGTTCCGGCAAAAAAGCCTTATGTTTTCCGGAAAACAGTCTGTTTTTAACTCTTTTGGAGTGTTTTTGTTTCGGGTAAAACGGCTAAAATGATGGTTAAACAGCTGATTTATGATAGTAGAATGATAGTTAAAAAGGAAACTATCATATCTGCATGTTATGATATTCAATCTTCACACAAGAAACATGATGGTATGATAGTTGTTTTTCAAATTTTTTTATTGTTGGCATATCTTTGCACCTTCCTCGCTACTTTCCATTAGCTTGATGGCAAAAGTAGTGCTAATATACGGGCCAGCACATTCTTCTTGTCCGAATCTTTCTCGATTGCCGCCAGCTTTGTATAAAAACAATGCTCTCTGTGACTTCATTACGCTGAAATCGCAGGAGAGCATCGTTTGTCTGTTGGTCTATATTCATGATCCGTTTCTTACATTCTCTCCGGAACTTCGATTCCCAACAATGACATGGCCGATTTGACAATCTTGGCTACGTTGGCGGAGAGGACAAGGCGGAACTCTTTTACTTCTTCATTCTCTTCGCGGAGGATGGAGAAATCGTGATAGAACTGGTTGTATTCTTTTACCAGGTCATAAGTATAGTTGGCGATGAGGGCGGGGCTGTATTCCTTTCCTGCTTCGCGAACGACGGAAGCGTAGTCGGCTATCATCAGGATCAGGTTTTCTTCCTTCTCGGATATGGTAGTCGTTGTCGGCAGCTGTTCGGGCAAAACGATGCCCTGTTCGGCAGCTTTACGCAGAACGGAACGGATACGGGCATATGTGTATTGGATGAACGGGCCGGTATTACCGTTGAAATCGATCGATTCCTTCGGGTTGAAAGTCATGTTCTTGCGCGGGTCCACCTTCAGGATGAAGTATTTCAAGGAACCGAGGCCGACCATGCGGGCGATGTTTTCGGCTTCTTCCGGTGTCATTTCGTCCACTTTGCCCAGTTCCTGCGAGATTTCGCGGGCTGTACCCACCATCTCTTCCATCAGGTCGTCTGCATCGACAACCGTTCCTTCGCGGCTCTTCATCTTGCCTTCCGGCAGTTCGACCATGCCGTAAGAGAAATGTACAAGGCCTTTGCCGAATTCAAAACCCAATTTATCCAACAGGATGGACAATACCTGGAAATGGTAGTTCTGCTCGTTTCCTACCACATAGATCATTTTGTTGATAGGATAGTCATCGAAACGCAATTTGGCAGTTCCGATATCTTGTGTCATGTAGACGGAAGTTCCGTCGGCACGGAGCAGCAGTTTCTCGTCCAGGCCGTCTTTGGTCAGGTCTGCCCATACGGAACCGTCTTCACGGCGGTAGAAAATGCCTTTGTCGAGCCCTTCCAGCACTTTGCCTTTACCTTCCAGGTAGGTCTGTGATTCGTAATAGATCTTATCGAAGTCTACGCCCATCATTTTGTATGTCTCGTCGAATCCGGCGTACACCCAGTTGTTCATCATTTCCCACAATCCGCGTACTTCCGGATCACCGGCTTCCCACTTCACCAACATTTCGCGGGCTTCCTGCATCAATGGAGATTCAGCTTCAGCCTTTGCTTTCGCTTCATCGTCACTCATTCCCTGCGCTGTAAATTTAGCCATCAGCTCCTTTACTTCCGCTTTATAATGCTTATCGAAAGATACATAATAATCACCTACCAGGTGGTCACCCTTCTTACCCGAAGTTTCAGGAGTTTCACCGTTTCCGTATTTCTTCCATGCCAGCATGGACTTACAGATGTGGATACCACGGTCGTTTACAATATTTGTTTTGACTACCTTATTGCCGTTTGCCGCTACAATGTTAGCCAATGCGTTGCCTAAAAGGTTATTACGCACGTGTCCCAAGTGAAGCGGTTTGTTTGTATTCGGAGAAGAATACTCAATCATCACCAATGGAGAAGCGTCAGTGACCTGCATTAAGCCGTACTGTTCATCCGCCTGAATCTCGTTCAGCAATTCAATCCATGTAGCCGATGCAATAGTCAGGTTCAAGAACCCTTTTATCACATTAAACGCTGCTACAGCCGGATCGTTTGCTTTCAGATATTCACCGATTTCCTGTGCTGTTTGCTCCGGTCCTTTTTTTGACATCTTCAGGAAAGGAAATACCACCAACGTCAAATGTCCTTCAAATTCTTTCTTTGTTTTTTGCATTTGCACCATCTTTTCAGGGACTTCCTGACCGTAGAGTGCTTTCAGTCCACTAATAACGGACGCTACAAGTTTATCTTCTATCTTCATAATCAAGTTATTTCTTGCGCGCAAAGATACAAAAAAAGGAGACGCATCGCGTCTCCTCTCCTAATTTCTTTCAACTATCTATCTTATTCAACAGCTGCAGATAATTCAGCACCAGCTTTAAATTTAGCTACTTTCTTAGCAGGAATAGTAATAGTTGCCTTTGTAGAAGGGTTAATACCAGTTCTTTCAGCTCTTTCGCTTACAGAGAAAGTACCAAAACCTACGAGAGATACTTTGTCACCAGCTTTCATAGCATTAGTAACTGAAGTGATGAAAGCATCAAGTGCTTTTTTTGCATCGGCTTTGCTCATTTGAGCTTCAGCAGCCATTGCACTAATAAGATCAGACTTATTCATAATACGTAAAATGATTAATTAATATATATGTTACACAAAAGATTATCCCACAATGGATTGATTCCACAAATATAGCCGAACAAAACAACATATCAAATAAAAACATAAAAAAAACGCAGCAAATTATTGAAAAAGAGCTAATAGGAAGCGTTTTTCATGCTTTAAAACAGAATTTATTCGTACTTTTGCGTCTATTATCTAAATATTCAGAAATTAAAATGATGCCAACTGTAACTAAAAACCTGATAATTATCAATGTACTAGTATTTTTCGGGACAATCGTAGCCCAACGTTACGGCCTGGATTTAACGAATTATCTGGGATTACATTTTTTCCTTGCAAGTGACTTTAATCCGGCACAGCTTATCACTTATATGTTTATGCACGGCGGATTCAGCCACATTTTCTTTAATATGTTTGCCGTTTTTATGTTCGGACCGATTCTCGAACAAACCTGGGGACCCAAACGTTTCCTCTTTTACTATATTCTCTGCGGTATCGGTGCGGGACTTATCCAGGAAGGAGTGCAGTATATTCAATATGTAACGGAGCTTAGCCACTACGCACAAGTGAATATAGGTACAGGTGTTATCCCAATGGAAGAGTATCTGAACATGATGACCACCGTAGGTGCTTCGGGAGCCGTTTACGCCATATTGCTGGCATTCGGTATGTTATTTCCCAATAACCGGTTGTTTATCTTCCCGCTGCCATTTCCTATCAAAGCGAAGTTCTTCGTTATAGGATACGCCGCGATTGAATTATGGTCAGGACTTGCCAATAGCGCCGGAGACAATGTCGCTCACTTTGCTCATCTGGGAGGAATGTTATTTGGATTGATCCTGATTTTGTATTGGAGAAAAAAAAGCAATAACAATGGGACATATTATAGCTGATTTAAAGGAGACATTCAGAAGAGGAAATATTTTCATCCAACTGATTTATATCAACGTAGGCATCTTTCTGATCGGCACGTTGATTAACGTTTTCTTGCGACTGTTTGAAGTAAGTACCCCCGATATATTCGGTATATTTGCCCTGCCGGCATCCTTTATCGGATTTATTCATCAGCCGTGGTCGTTATTTACTTATATGTTTATGCATGCCGGTATCCTGCATATTTTATTCAATATGCTCTGGCTGTATTGGTTCGGAAGTTTGTTTCTCTACTTTTTCTCGGCCAAACATTTAAGAGGACTATATGTATTAGGAGGTATCTGTGGAGGTTTACTGTATATGGTTGCCTACAATGTATTTCCTTTATTCAGTTCGCAAGTGGCGGGTGCAACATTGGTAGGAGCATCAGCTTCCGTATTAGCCATCGTAGCTGCTACGGCTTATCGTGAACCAAATTACAGGGTGCAACTTTTTCTTTTCGGTGCTATCCGTCTCAAATATCTGGCACTGGTTGTTATCGGAATCGATGTATTATCCATCACCTCAAGTAATGCCGGAGGACATATCGCCCACCTGGGCGGTGCTCTTGCAGGACTTTGGTTTGCCGCCAGCCTAAGTAAAGGAACTGATTTGACTTCCTGGATCAACTGGATTCTGGATGGTTTCACCTCCTTGTTTCAAAAGAAAACATGGAAACGGAAACCGAAAATGAAGGTACACTATGGAAACAGTGCCACCGGTCGCGAGAAGGATTATGATTACAATGCCCACAAAAAAGCACAGTCTGATGAAGTGGACCGTATTTTGGAAAAACTAAAGAAATCCGGTTACGACAGTCTGACAACTGAAGAAAAGAAAAGCTTGTTCGACGCAAGCAAAAGATAAAGGAATGGAACATATTGGCAAATTTGTCGCATATCTGATACTTGCTGTCAACGCTCTCTTCGTGGGAACGTTGATATTAAGCGCTTATAGCCCTTACCTTAACCCGAAAATAAATCCACTTGCTTCCAGCTTGGGACTTGCATTTCCGATATTCCTGACGATTAATCTGATTTTTATCGGCTTCTGGGCATTCGTCAACTACCGCTATACGCTCTTGCCCGCCATCGGTTTTCTGATTTGTATTCCGCAGATACGAACTTATATTCCTTTTAACTCCACCACAAAAACCATACCGGAAGGAAGCATCAAAATCCTATCCTACAACGTAATGAGTTTCAACAATTTGGAGAAGAAAGATGGAAAAAACCCGGTATTGTCTTATCTTGTAGATAGTAACGCCGATATTATCTGTCTGCAAGAATACAACACCGCTACCAACAAGAAATACCTGACGGAACAGGATATTAAAAAAGCATTGAAAGCCTATCCTTACCAATCCGTCCACCAACAAGGAAAAGGAGATGTGCAACTTGCCTGTTTCTCCAAGTTCCCCATACTCTCGATACATCCCATCAAATATGAAAGTAATTATAACGGTTCCATGAAATATGTACTGAATGTAAATAACGACACTCTTACATTAATCAACAACCACCTGGAATCCAACAAACTCACCAAAGAAGACAGAGGGATGTATGAGGATATGATTAAAGACCCGAATGCCAAGAAAGTAAAAACCGGACTTAGGCAATTAATAAGAAAACTGGCGGAAGCATCGGCTATCCGGGCTACACAAGCAGATTCTGTGGCTAAAACCATTGCAGAAAGTAAATATCCGACAACCATAGTATGCGGCGATTTCAACGACGGTTCTATCTCATATACCCATCGCATCCTGACTCAAAAACTAGACGATGCATTCACACAGTCCGGTAAAGGATTGGGTATTTCCTACAATCAGAACAAGTTCTATTTCCGCATAGACAATATCTTGATCAGCCCCAACCTGAAAGCCTACAATTGCACGGTAGACCGGTCTATCAAGGCATCAGACCATTACCCGATCTGGTGCTATATCAGTAAACGATAAGAACTGAAAACTCTAATAAAAAACACTTATGATGATTAAAAAGACACTAACCATTTTAGCAGTAAGTTGTATGATGTACTCCTGTGCTACGAAAACAGAAAGCAATCCTTTCTTTACAGAGTTTCAAACCGAGTATGGTGTTCCTTCTTTCGACAAGATTAAATTAGAGCACTATGAACCTGCCTTTCTAAAAGGTATAGAAGAACAGAATCAAAATATCGAAGCCATCATCGAAAGCCCGGAAATTCCGACATTCGAAAATACGATTGTGGCTTTGGATAACAGCGCACCCATCTTAGACCGGGTAAGCATCATTTTCTTCAATATGACAGATGCAGAAACTACTGATTCGCTGACCGCACTTTCCATCAAACTGGCACCAGTTCTTTCGGAACATAATGACAATATCTCCCTGAATGGGAAACTATTCAAACGGGTGAACGATGTCTACCAAAAGAAAGATTCATTGAACCTGACGTCGGAACAAGAACGTCTGCTGGACAAGACTTATAAAAGATTTATCCGTTCCGGAGCGAACCTTGGCGAAAAGGACCAAACTCGCCTCCGCGAAATCAACAAGGAGCTTTCTACACTTGGCATCACTTTCAGCAACAATGTGCTGAATGAGAATAATGCCTTCCAACTTTTCGTTGACAAGGAAGAAGATCTGGCAGGATTGCCTGAATGGTTCCGCCAAAGTGCGGCCGAAGAAGCGAAAGCAGCCGGACAACCGGGAAAATGGTTGTTCACCCTGCACAATGCCAGCCGTCTGCCTTTCCTGCAATATTCTGAAAATCGCCCGCTCCGGGAGCAAATATACAAAGCTTATATCAACCGCGGCAACAACAACGACGGGAACGATAACAAGGAAAACATCCGCAAGATCGTTTCTCTCCGCCTGGAAAAAGCGAACTTATTAGGTTTCGACTGTTATGCAAACTTCGTCCTGGATGAAACCATGGCAAAGAACGCCAACAACGTAATGAGCCTTTTAAATAACCTCTGGAGCTACGCACTGCCAAAAGCAAAAGCAGAAGCTACCGAACTTCAGAAATTAATGGATAAGGAAGGAAAAGGAGAAAAACTGGAAGCATGGGACTGGTGGTATTATACCGAAAAACTACGGAAAGAAAAATACAACCTGTCTGAAGAGGATACAAAACCTTACTTCAAACTGGAGAATGTACGCGATGGCGCTTTCGCCGTAGCCAACAAATTATATGGCATCACCCTAAGCAAACTGGAAGGCATACCAACTTATCACCCTGATGTAGAAGTCTTTGAAGTGAAAGACGCAGACGGTTCCCAGCTCGGTATCTTCTATGTAGACTATTTCCCACGTCCCGGGAAAAGCGGTGGTGCATGGATGAGCAACTATCGTGAGCAACACGGAACAACCCGTCCGTTGGTATGCAACGTTTGCAGCTTTACCAAGCCGGTAGGCGACACCCCCTCTTTATTGACCATGGATGAAGTGGAAACCCTGTTTCACGAATTTGGTCACGCTCTGCACGGACTGCTGACAAAATGCGAATACAAAGGAACATCGGGAACCAACGTGGTACGTGACTTTGTAGAACTTCCTTCTCAAATCAACGAACATTGGGCGACTGAACCCGAAGTGCTGAAAATGTATGCCAAACATTATCAGACAGGAGAAGTGATACCCGACGAAATCATCGAGAAGATACTGCAACAGAAAACTTTCAACCAGGGCTTCATGACCACCGAATTACTGGCTGCCGCCATCCTCGACATGAACCTGCACACGATGACAGATGTAAAGAATCTGGATATGCTTGCATTCGAAAAAGAAGCGATGGACAAGCTTAACTTGATTCCCGAAATAGCACCGCGTTATCGCGTGACTTACTTTAATCATATCATTGGCGGATACGCTGCCGGATACTATAGTTACCTATGGGCCAACGTATTGGACAATGATGCTTTCGAAGCTTTCAAAGAACATGGTATTTTTGATAAAAACACCGCCGACCTGTTCCGCCATAACGTATTGGAGAAGGGAGACAGCGAAGACCCGATGGTGCTTTATAAGAATTTCCGTGGAGCGGAACCAAGCCTGGAACCACTACTGAAAAACAGAGGAATGAAATAATTCAGCAAAAAAGCCCTTAAACATCAAATATTTGAGGGCTTATTACACATGAATGTGAAAAAAAAACTATATTTGCAGCCTTGTATGCGGCAAAAAGAACTTGTGTACGACAGAATTTAACTGAAAATTAAATTAAAAAAGTAATCATCATAAATTAAAAGTAAAATGCAAAACAAAGGATTTGTAAAGGTTTTTGCGGTATTACTCACACTGGTATGTGTGTTCTATCTCTCCTTCTCCTTCGTAACACGCCATTATACCAACAAGGCGAAAGAAATTGCGAACGGCGACCCGAAAGTGGAACAAGACTACCTCGACTCTCTCTCCAATGAGAAAGTGTGGTTGGGTAACTGGACGCTGAAACAATGTCGTGAGATGGAGATTAGTTTAGGTTTGGACCTAAAAGGTGGTATGAACGTTATCCTTGAAGTTTCTGTACCTGATGTTATCAAAGCACTGGCTGACAACAAGCCGGATGAAGCTTTCAACAATGCATTGGCAGAAGCTGCAAAACAGGCTGTAAACAGCCAGGATGATATCATCACGCTATTTGTCAGAGAATACCACAAAGCTGCTCCTAACGCAAAACTTTCCGAACTCTTCGCAACACAACAGTTGAAAGACAAAGTTAACCAGAAATCATCGGATGCAGAAGTTGAAAAAGTATTGAGAGCAGAAGTAAAAGCTGCTGTTGAAAACTCATATAACGTACTTCGTACACGTATCGACCGTTTCGGTGTTGTTCAGCCGAATATCCAGAGCCTGGAAGACAAAATGGGACGTATCATGGTAGAATTGCCGGGTATCAAAGAACCGGAACGTGTGAGAAAACTTCTCCAAGGTTCTGCTAACCTGGAATTCTGGGAAACTTATACAGCTAAAGAAGTTCTTCCTGCCATGCAATCTGCTGATGCTAAATTGCGTGCTGTATTAGCGCAGGAGACAGATGCAGACTCTACCGCTGTAGATTCCACCAAAGAAGCTCCGCTTGCAGAAGCTACTCCGGCCAAGAAAAGCGTAAGTGCTGCCGACAGTCTTGCTGCTGCCCTGAAAGGAGATGCTACAACTACTGAAGATAATTCAACAGCTAACCTGGCAGAAATTAAAAAGCAATACCCTCTGTTGGCTATCCTGCAGTTGAACTCTAGCGGACAAGGTCCTGTGATCGGTTACGCTAACTACAAAGACACTGCTGATATCAACAAATATCTGGCTATGCCGGAAGTTAAAGCAGAACTCCCGAAAGACCTTCGTTTGAAATGGGGTGTTTCTCCTTCTGAATTTGACAAGAAAGGACAGACGTTCGAATTATATGCTATCAAGTCTACCGAACGCAACGGTAAAGCTCCGTTGGAAGGTGATGTAGTAACAGACGCGAAAGATGAATTTGACCAATACAGCAAACCGGCTGTCAGCATGACTATGAACTCTGACGGTGCACGTCGTTGGGCACAGTTGACTAAACAAAACATCGGTCGTTCTATCGCTATCGTTCTTGACAACTATGTATATTCTGCACCAAACGTAAACTCTGAAATCACAGGTGGACGTTCACAGATTACAGGTCATTTCACTCCTGAACAGGCAAAGGACTTAGCAAACGTATTGAAATCAGGTAAGATGCCGGCTCCGGCTCACATCGTACAGGAAGATATCGTTGGTCCGTCATTGGGTCAGGAATCTATCAATGCAGGTGTATTCTCATTCGTAGTGGCTCTGATTCTGTTGATGATCTATATGTGTATGATGTACGGCTTCATACCGGGTATGATTGCCAATGGTGCATTGTTCCTGAACTTCTTCTTCGTATTAGGTGTCCTCTCCTCCTTCCAGGCAGCATTGACAATGTCCGGTATTGCCGGTATGGTGTTGTCACTAGGTATGGCAGTGGATGCGAACGTACTTATCTACGAACGTACAAAAGAAGAACTTCGTGCCGGTAAAGGTGTGAAGAAAGCACTTGCTGACGGTTATTCCAACGCATTCTCCGCTATCTTCGACTCGAACCTGACATCCATCATCACAGGTGTCATTCTGTTTAACTTCGGTACCGGTCCGATCCGTGGTTTTGCTACGACATTGATTATCGGTATTCTAGTATCCTTCTTCACCGCTGTGTTCATGACCCGTATAGTTTACGAACACTTCATGAACAAGGACAAACTATTGAACCTTACATTCACAACCCCTGTTTCAAGAAACTTGATGACCAACACACGTTTTGATTTCATGGGAACAAACAAAAAATCCCTTATCATCACTGTAGCCATCATCCTCGTTTGTATCGGTTCATTTGCCATGCGCGGTTTAAGCCAGAGTATCGACTTTACCGGTGGACGTAACTTCAAGGTACAGTTCGAGAATCCGGTAGAACCCGAACAGATTCGTGAATTGATCTCCAGCAAGTTCGGTGATGCTAACGTTAGTGTTATCGCTATCGGTACAGATAAGAAAACTGTACGTATCAGCACCAACTACCGTATTGAAGATGCAGGAAACGATGTTGACTCTCAAATCGAAGCATATTTATATGAGACTTTGAAACCTGTGCTGACTCAAAACATCACTCTAGCTACCTTTATCGACCGTGACAATCACACTGGTGGTAGTATTGTAAGTTCTCAAAAAGTGGGTCCGAGTATCGCAGACGATATCAAAACAGGTGCTATCTATTCCGTAGTACTGGCTTTGATCGCTATCGGTCTGTATATCTTAATCCGTTTCCGTAACATCGCATATAGTATTGGCTCTATCGTAGCTCTATCATGCGATACCATCATGATTATCGGTGCTTACTCATTGTTATGGGGTATCGTTCCATTCTCACTGGAAATTGACCAAACGTTTATCGGTGCTATCCTGACAGCTATCGGTTACTCTATCAATGACAAGGTGGTAATCTTCGACCGTGTACGTGAATTCTTCGGCCTGTATCCAAAACGTGACAAACGTCAGTTGTTCAATGATTCATTGAATACTACACTTGCACGTACTATCAATACATCATTAAGTACATTGATCGTATTGCTGTGTATCTTCATCCTTGGCGGTGATTCAATCCGCAGCTTTGCATTCGCAATGATCTTGGGTGTTGTTATCGGTACATTGTCATCACTGTTCATTGCATCTCCGATTGCATACAACATGATGAAGAACAAAAAAGTCGTACCAGTAACTACGGAAGAATAATAAATTCCAGAAATAGAAAAAGCCTCTTCCGAACATTCGGTAGAGGCTTTTTCTATTGATTATTAAAACAAATAGAAGCTATAAGACGTTCATCTTAAAAGAAGCCATTGTTAAACTTAAAACCAGATACGATATGAAAGCAAAACAAAACAACTTCTCACAGATTCTTCGTAGTAGCCTCGAGGGGAATCGAACCCCTATCTAAAGTTTAGGAAACTTC
>ENA-OPCM01001889-OPCM01001889.1-human-gut-metagenome-genome-assembly--contig:-NODE-1889-length-12857-cov-2.155523_pt1 | contig 12857 bp, 8 predicted proteins | sample MGYA00241252_ERZ501484 | MGnify/ENA primary metagenome ERZ501484 (study PRJEB25962, sample SAMEA2042583) | human gut metagenome | biome: human gut; feature: human-associated habitat; material: faeces...
CAACCCTGCGGCATCATTTTTTGCAACTGCTCAGCAACCTGTGCTCCGATCCTGGTACGTATGGGAGTACCTACACTGGCAGCTCATTTCTTTGTATTTTACTTTGGTATTGTTGCAGATATCACACCGCCGGTAGCGCTGGCTGCCTACGCAGGTTCAGCCATAGCGAAGGCCAATCCGATGAAGACTGCATTTACAGCCTCCAAGCTGGCTATCGCAGTATTTATCGTACCTTATGTATTCTGCTTCAATCCGGCAATGCTGCTGATCGATACCACACCGCTTAAGGTTGTTCAGATCTTTATCACCTCACTGATCGGTGTGTTTGGATTGTCCTCCTCACTGGAAGGCTTCCTGTCAGTGAAAATGTCTGTACCGGTTCGTGTCTTAATGGCAGCAGGCGGACTGATGCTGATCGATCCGTCACTGATGACTGATGTTGTGGGAATACTTCTGATCGTGGGATGCTGCGTATGGCAGACAGCGCAGAAGAAGAAAACTGCATAGAGAAGAATAAAAAAACCGGCAAAACACCTGTCATTTGGGTGTCCTGCCGGATTTTTTTATTTAGAAATCCAGTTCTTTCAGATACCGTCCAAGTGCATCCTGCCAGGTGGGGAGTGGTGTGAAACCATTGGCTGTCAGTTTGCTCTTATCCAGGCGGCTGTTAAACGGTCTGGCTGCTTTGGAAGCGCCATACTCTGCAGTTGTGACGGAGTTGACTGTCATGTTTTCCGGGAGATATTCCGGGTGTCCCATGGCAGCGGCCTGACGGAAGATTTCTTTTGTGAAATCATACCAGCTGATGTAACCGCCCTCGTTGGTTGCATGATAGTAACCGTATTTTTCTGTTTCAATCCGATTTATGCCTGTTTTAAACGGTTTGTAATATGTTTACAATACATATTTTGTATGATATCATCTAAAAAAAATACAAATTTATTTTTATGTGGAAAGATCTTTGATTTGAGGTGGAAAATCTTTTGATTTTATGGTATTTTCTGTAATTTCTGATGAGATTCTGTCTGAAATCTTATTGGTGAAAACGATAAATTTCTCTGGAAAAGTGGATTGTTTTTGAAAAAGGTAGAATCTTCTTTGATAAAAAAAATAATTACACGCCTGTTTCCACCAAAGAAAGGAAAAATTTTATGGCAATCAAATATAAATGGCTGGCAGGACACCTGCGCGAACAATTACCGGATTATACAGCCAATGGAATTCACCGGCTTCCAACCGAAGCTGCCATCAGCCAGCGCTATAAAGTGAGCCGCCAGACCGTGCGGCAGGCACTGTCCGTTCTGGAACAGGAGGGATTAATCGAAAAAAGGCAGGGAAGCGGGTCCTATATCACGGGACGCAGCCGCGGAGAAGACCGGATCGACCTTCTGCTCTCCAGTGACTCTGCTTATTTGTATCCGATGCTTTTGCATGACATCAAAAAAACACTTGCGGCACAGGGCTTTTCCACGACTGTACACATCACGGAAAACACCTTTTCCACAGAACATACTCTTTTACAGAAGATTCTCCACCAGCCGCCGCGCGCCCTGCTTGTGGAAGGTGTAAAAACTGCGCGCACGAACCCGAATCTGGATCTGTACCGTAAACTGCAGAAAAAGAAATGCCCTGTTCTCTTTTTACAGGAATCCTATCCGGAACTGACCAATTGCCCATGCGTCACCATGGATGACTTTGGCGGTGGCATTTTGCTCACCCGGCATCTGCTCGCCACCGGCCATACCCGCATCGGTGCGATCTTTCCTGCGGATATGCGTTCCGGACTTTTGCGCTGCCAGGGGATGCTGCATGCCCTGCGGGACACAGGTGCACTTCCGGAAGATTCCCTGATATGCTGGTATTTTTCCAATGATCCGGACTATGGCATACAAAAAGCGATGCAGAAACTCATTTCTTCCTGCACCGCTATTGTCTGTTATAATGATACCATTGCCTATGCACTTTGCCGTGCTGTCTCAGACCTGCCACAGCCACCGGAGATTACGGTTGCCTCCTTTGACCACAGCTACCTGTGCCACTTTGGACACACAGAGTTTCTCTCCCTGACCCCGGCCGAAGCGCCTGGCAGCCGCGCCGCCGGGGTTCTCCTCCACCAGCTGCAGGGGATTTTAGTCTCTTCCACAGAAATTCCCTGGAAGCTTTAAATACTGCTGCGGTATTCACGCGGACTGCACCCCTGCGTCTTTTTAAATACAAAACTGAAATAATGAGGATCTTTGTACCCCACCTGTGCGGCAATTTCCGATGTCGGAAGTTCCGTACTTTTCAGTAGCTTTTTTGCCTTTTCCATACGTTTTTCCGAAATATATTCGGTAAATGTCTTCTGCATATTCTGACTGAAGACAGAACTTAAATAATTAGCACCCACCTGTACCTCGCACGCAACGGTACCCAGCGATAAATTCTCACTCGTGTAATGCTCATCAATATAAGCAAGTGCTTTTTTTAACGTTTTACTGCTCAGATTGGTGTTCTGTTCATCACGCAGATCGATTGCCGTCTGTAAAATACTCAGGAAATATTCAAATACCTCGTCCTGCTGCACATGCACATTGGTTCCGTATTTGCCGATATGCGCCAGAAATTCTTCTTTTGTCACACCGTTTCGCTCCATAAACGCAATCGCCGTAAACCGGATATTAAGCACAACATAGTCACGGAATATCACGGAATGTATTACCTCGGATATGCTCTGCAGATAAGACTCTACAAAGTTGTATACTTCTTTGCTGCTTCCTTTTGCCAGAAATTCCGAGATAATTTCCGGTGACATTTTTGTCGCATCTACTTCCGCAATCCGCGTGTCATCCTGCGCCGGCAGATAACTTTTTAATGTCTCTTCCGAAAGTACATGCATTTGCGGATACAAAAAACGATATGCACCATAATGATTTACACGATCATAACACTCTTTCAGCATCGACAGCCGTTCCACAGGCGTTCCCACAACAACATACCAGTCTGCATTGGCGTTTTGTGACTCGCAGTTCATCTGGATCTGTGCAATCGCCCGCTGTGTATAATCTTCCATTTCCTCCGCATCGCATTTGACTAAAACCCCATAACAGTTGACGTTCCAGCGAAACAGAATATATTGCGGAAAACGCAGAAAATACTGCAAAATTTCTTCCTGCAGGTGCACAAAAGTATTCATCTCCCGCTCGGAACCATTCTCTTTTTCCTGCTGCACGTACAAAAACAGCAGATTGTAACACGATGCTGACAGATCCAGCGACCATTTGGCAGCTTCATCATAAATTTCTGTTACACAAAGCTCGCCTTCTAACACCTGCTCAAAGAAATGCCTTATGGAAAACTGCTCATATTCGTGCATTTCGTTTGCCAGTTTGCTCTGAAAATCTTCCTGCTCCTGCTCTGCCTCGATTTTTTCTTTTAATTCCTGCAGCACCTTGCGCAGACTCATTCTCGTAACCGGTTTCAGGATATACTGATCCACGCCAATGGAAATTGCTTCTCTCGCATATTCAAAATCATCATAACCGCTGATAATGAGTATCTTTGTCTTCGGGAATTCCTCCCGCACAATCCGGCTGAGTGACAGCCCGTCCATAAACGGCATCTTAATATCGGTAATCAGTACATCCGGACGTGTCTTTCGAATCAGCGGCAATGCAACTTCACCGTCTGCTGCCTCCCCGACAAACCGATACCCATACTGTTCCCAGGGAATCCGGTCCCGCAGCCCCTCACGGATAACGGTCTCATCTTCCACCAAAAATACTTTTAACATTTGTTTTATCCCCTTTAATACACTCTGTCTCCCAAAACAGAAAGCACATTTTTTTGTGTATACACTTTTTCTTCTACATAATTAATTTTGTCTACCGGCTCACCGTCTTCCAGCCGGTTGATAATTTCCTGTATGTATGTTCCCTGCAACGGATTACATTCAATATCCACATTGATCACGCCGGACTTTACTTTTTCAAGTGCACTCCTCGTTCCGTCAAAAGAAATCAGCGTAATATCGCCTCCCGTCCCGGTCGTCTTTCCGGCCGCACGAATTGCCTCGATTGCACCAAACGTCATATCATCATTCTGCGATACAACCACATCAATATCTTTATATTTCTGCAGATATTTTTCCATCACTTCTCTGCCTTTTGCCGTGGTAAAATCAGCATCGTCGGAATCCAGAATTTCCCAGTTCGGATGCGTCTTTGCAATCTCTGCAAACCCTTTTGTGCGCCCTAACGTTGCAGATGCATTGGAAGTCCCTCGCAGTACCACGATATGTACCGTTTCCTTTTGATCAAATTTCTTCCCCTTCAGGTCTTCCTCCAGCCAGCGCGCGGCATTTCTTCCTTCTTCCGTAAAATCGGAACCGACCCACGCCGTATACAGCGATGGATCACAGCTGACATTCCGATCCATGACAATCACCGGAATATCAGCCTCTTTTGCTTCCTGCAGCACGGTTTCCCAGCCATCCTCCACAATGGGTGAAAAGACAATATAATCCACACGCTGCGAAATATAACTGCGAATTGCTTTAATCTGGTTTTCCTGTTTTTGCCTGGCATTGTTAAACAGTAAAAAATAACCGTTTTCTTTGCACAGTGCCTGTTGGATGGATGCCGAATTTGCGGTACGCCACATGGACTCGCTGCCAAGCTGTGACACCCCTACCACAATTTGATTCTGACTGGGAAACTCCTGCTCTGCCGTACTTTGAATATCTATCGTTTTTCCACAACCTGCCAGAAAAAGCACCAGCATCAAACACCCGATGACCGGTATCCATCTGCCTTTCTTTTTCATGTTATCGCCTCCCCTGTTACGTTGTGCACCGCCGGAATCACGATCGTCACCTGCGTCCCTTCCCCCGGTCTGGATGCAATCTTTACCCCATATTCCGCGCCAAAATACATGTGCAGGCGTTCATTGACGTTTGCGAGTCCAAAGCCACGATCCGTTTGTTTGCATGGCTTTTCAATCTCTTTTTGCAAATCCTGCAGATCGGCTTCCTCCATCCCCACGCCGTCATCTGTCACCGTCAGTATCAGCAGATCCTGTTTCTTTTCTCCACGGATACAGATCTGTCCTTTGGAGCGCTTGCATTTGATCCCATGATACAGTGCATTTTCTACGATTGGCTGCAATGTCATTTTAGGAATCTGATAGCCATAGAGCTCCGGATCTATTAAAATATGATATTCCATAATATCATGATAACGGGTCTCCTGAATCTGCAAATAACTCCTGACATGCTGTTCCTCCATGCGGATACTGATAAATTCCTGACCATGACTGAGTACAAGTCTGAAAAAATCAGACAGGGTAACAACCATTTCCGTTGCCTGTTCTGTCTCGTTACACTCAATCAGCCACACAATCGTATCCAGTGTGTTGTATAAAAAATGGGGATTAATCTGCTCCTGCAGCAGACGTAAATCTGCCTTCCGCATTTTCTGTTCATCCTCACGCACCTTATTCACCAGAATCTGTATATTTTCCGCCATATCGTTAAATCCGTGTGCAAGCACCGCCACTTCATCGTGCGATTTTACGTGTGTCCGCACAGCAAAATTTCCCTCCGAAATCTCTCCGGTCGCATTGTAAAGCTGTCTCAGCGGGCGTAATATTCCGGACGTAACAAAAAAACCTGCGCCTCCGACAACAATCCCCAGTGCCGCAAGAACTACAGCAAACACAATAACAAATGTGTGGATCTGCTGGTTTAAGGTGTTTGTCACAGCCTCCATGTAATTTGTCTGATAATAAATATAGTACTGAATGTCCTCCTGGATCAGTTCTGTCAGGATATAGATATTGTCATCCAGCTGCCGGATGTTCTCATCGTAGCGATCACCCTTTTTGACATTTTCTGCAATATCATCCACACGGTTTTTGAGTGTATCTACATTGCGCAGCAGACTATCCAGCCACATACGGCTTTCATAATCACTCGTCACATCCCGCAAACCGGTACAGCTCTTCTTCAGGTTCCGGATAAGCACATACGGGTCTTTAAGCGTCTCATCATTTGCAATATTGTCCATCGAAACATATCCCACAACGACTTTGTAAAGACTTTCATCCATCTGTTCTTTGAATTGAATATTGTAGGTGTTTGCAATGGTAAGATGATCCACAATCTCATGATATGTCTGGTTGTAATTAGCTATGGAAATTAACAGATATACTGCAATCAGCAGAAATGGCAGCATTGATACAGACAGCAATAACAGCAGCTTGCTCCGAATGGAAAACGCTACCTTCTTCGTTCTTCTTTTCTTTTTCATACCCCACCTTTATTTTGATATACCTCTCCCTGTCTCCTTGTTGATTATATACCCAATTATGCAAAAGGTCAAAACCCGTCTGCCTGGCTCTTGACTTTTGTTTTTGCCCGGGATTATAATCGTGTTTGCCAGTAAACAGGATAAAAAGAAGGTTTTATAACTATGAAAATAAAGCAGAAAAATACAATTGATATGACCCACGGAACACTGTGGAATAAATTACTGATTTTTGCTCTGCCTCTGGCTGCCAGTAGCATCTTACAGCAATTATTTAATTCTGTGGATACCGCAGTGGTCGGCCGTTTTGCAAGCAGCCGTGCATTGGCGGCCGTGGGAAGCAACAGTTCGCTCATCGCACTGATGATTAATCTGTTCATCGGGATTTCGCTCGGTTCCAACGTAATTATTTCCCGCTACATCGGACAGAAAGCCGAAGAACATGTAAAAGCTGCAATTCACACCGCCATCGTTGTCGCTTTATGCAGTGGCATTTTCGTGCTTGTACTGGGGCAGTTCATTGCCAGACCGGTACTGACACTGATGGGAACGCCAAAAGATGTTCTCGATCTGGCAGTTTTATATCTGCGGATCTATTTTCTCGGCATGCCATTTATCATGCTTTATGATTTCAGTTCCTCAATCCTGCGCAGCATCGGTGACAGCCGCCGCCCGCTGTATGCCCTGATTGCCGCCGGAATCATTAATACCGGACTGAACCTGATTCTTGTCATTGTATTTCATCTGGGAGTATCCGGTGTCGCAATTGCCACCGTTGTTTCTAATATTGTAAGTTCCGGTATTCTGTTTTATATTTTACTGCATGAACAGGAACCAATCCGTGTCAGCCTCTCTGGCTTGTCCATTGACTGGGGCGAACTGAAAAAAATCCTGATCATTGGCGTTCCTGCCGGTCTGCAGGGCATGGTCTTTTCCCTTGCCAACGTCTGCATCCAGAGCATGATTAACAGTTTTGGTTCAAACGCTATCGCAGGATCTGCAGCTGCACTGAATTTTGAATTTTTTGCGTATTTTATGGTAAACGCATTTGCCCAGACTACCGTTACTTTTACGAGCCAGAATTACGGTGCCGGAGATTTTCAGCGGTGCAAAAAAGTATACCGTCTCTGCATGATTTTTTCCGTGATATTCTGTGGTCTGTTATCCGGTATTTTTGTACTTGGCCGGGACTTTTTCCTTCGCCTGTACACGACCGATCCGAATGTCCTGACTTTTGCCGTACAGCGCCTTCTGATCGTCACCACACTGGAACTTCTGACCTCCACTTACGAGATCAGCGGCGGTGCCATGCGTGGCTTTGGCCATTCCCTGACACCGGCTCTGATCACCGTGGTCGGCTCCTGTGTGCTGCGCCTTATCTGGATCAACACCGTCTGCCGTGCCGTACATGAATTCTGGGTTGTTATGATTATCTATCCGATCTCCTGGGTACTGACCGGTACGGTTATGATCATGGCGTATCTGCTTCTGCGGCGGAAACTGATGCGTTAAGCATCGGAACGGGCAAATGCATTCTTCATCTGTCCACACAGTTCAAACAGAACTTTATCAAGTGTATCGGCAGCTTCTTTTTTTACCATATCTGCCACCGCATTGTTTGCTTCTGTCTTAAGTGCCATGCGCTTTCCTGCGTCGGTTTCTTTTTCCAGCAGCTTATCATAATGATTGATAATCTCATGTCCTTTAGACAGCACTTTCTCCTGATACCGCTCGACATGGAACACCGATTTCTTATAAGAGGCATCTGCCATCGCACCAATCATCCGGCTTACCCAGTAAAAATTATCCGTAGAAACTTCTGCTGTCGTATTGGCCACATATTCCGGAGTTTCCTCCACCTGCGCATAAAACGGCACCATGGCATTAAAGGCATTGGAACCATACGCAACCCATTCCAGTACATTGGCATCCTCTCCATGCTCCGGGCGGATATGTACCAGACCAACAAAATCATTGCGGTTGATACCGATGGAACGATACATGCCGCGCTGCCCCGGATCTCCATACGCTCCATATGGATCGTATGGCGTCCCCTGATAATGCGAGGAAAGCACATATTTCACATCTTCCACCGTAATCTTGCGCTCCGGTACTAGTGTCCATGGCAGATCATCGGACTCCGGTGTAAAATCCGCATCCGGTCCATCCCAGTTGTATGTGTGTGGATTCAGGCAGCGCAGCATATACCACGCACGCGGTGTATTGTACACATGATCTGCATCGTCATGGCTGCCAAAAGCTTCGCGCGGATTCAGAGTGCCATCCATGGAAAGATCCAGGTGATTTTTGCTGATAAATTCTTTCAGGTCAGCGGAACACATGTATTCCAGATCCGCATATTCCTCACATGGGCACCGATATTTTTCCTGATCCCGCAATGCCTTTTCCAAGTCAAATTTATCAATTCCAAGCTGATTTGGCATAACCACATACGCATCATCCGGCACACGGCGTGCAATCCAGTGATGTCCGCCAATGGTCTCCATCCACCAGATTTCATTCTGATCGGAAAAGGCAATTCCATTCATTTCATAAGTGCCATAGGTTTCCAGAAGTTCTCCCAATCGCTGAACACCCTCTCTTGCATTGTGGATATAAGGAAGTACTAACGATACAATATCTTCCTCTCCAATCCCGTTTTCCACCAGTGGATCTGCACCGAGTACACGTGGATTAGATGTGATCGTCTCGGTTGCCGTCATTCCGGTCCGCGCCTCATTGACTCCACACGCGCCCCAGACTCCCTTTCCTTCCACCGCATTTGGCATAGCTGTATAGCAAAGTGGATTTTCCGGAAGCGGAATTTCCACGGAAGAAAGTACCGCTTTGTATACACGCGGCTGCTCCTTTGGCTGCACCACAATCATTTTCTTTGGCGTAAAGTGATCATTTCCACCCGCATCATCATTTCTCGCAATCATGGTTGAACCATCATAGGTTGCATTTTTTCCTACTAATATCGTTGTACAAGGCATATTTTTGTCTCCTTTTCTTTCTATTTGCCATTACATTTTTATTTCCGGTTGCCAGACGGACAGTTCTTCTTCATTTTCATAATAAATATGATAATCTTCTCTCATGGAAGCTCCCTGATAAAATATCCTGCTTCTTTCATGGCTTTTGCGAACTTCTCCACCGGCATCTCTGCCTTTGTTGCTGCAATCTCAAGAGACAGTGTTCCGTCCTGCACCAATGAAAAAAGCATATCATTACGGCCCTTTTCCATCATTTCATTGTCTCTCATAAGTAACGTCATGTATTCCACCTTCCATTCCTCATGTTTTTTTGCCTTCAGAACAGCATTTTCAAGCTTATTCACGAATTGGCTATTGCCTGTCTGTCCTGTCGTAAGCCAGTTTAAAAAGTCCTTCATTTCATCCGATACATCATCTGCATGCCCACCGGCACACAAGAATATTTTCGTTGACTCATCTCCCAATACAAGTTCTGGTATCTCTTTACATTGATTTTCAAATGTGTACTTGTGTAACCCCTCCTGAAATTGATCAAATGGACAAATAAAGATCACATAGCTCTTTTTCAGTTCTTTATAATCCGCACCCCTTTCAAGTAAATTTAAATCTATCATTCCCTGATAATATCTCGTACGCTTCGGAAGATTATCTTTTTTGCTCGTCTGCATTTCACAATCATACACAATCCCGGAATCATCCTCGCTGTACACATCAAATCGTATGCCCTTTCCATCAGCCGTCATTTCTATTGGTTTCTGTTGATCAAGTCGGGTGAAAGCACCTACTTTCTTTCCAAGAATAAGTTCTAACAACTCGTGACAGAGTTCCGGGTTCGTTGTCATTACTTTACAGAACATAAAATCATCTGTAAACGTTAAGTCATCATACTTTTTTGCATTTGCCATATCATTCTTCTCCTTCTTCCTTTTGTGAATAGAGAAGACACTGGGAGCATCGATATTGTTATGAAAGTCTTTTTTATAGTATAACATACACTATTAATTAAGCAATCATTCATCCGCAGAAACAAGCCATTTTCCCAAATGCCATCCCATATTTAATTGTTAAAACTCGTGGTATTGTAAGCACCTGAACTTCTTGTGCTTTAAACGATTTGTCCAGCCTGTTTTTGACTGAATTTGATTGGTGTGAGTTTTGTAAATATAGAATAACGTATCTATCTGTTCTCGTCAACTCATATTTACAATTGTAAATTTTCCACTTTCGGAAGTGGCTGGAAAACAGGTGCAGTTACAACACCTATTTCCCAAATTTTTATCTTTATTTCAAATAGAAGACGCGGTTTTCTTTTCTAGGAATAACATCCGGATAATCCCCGTCCACATAGCCGAGCGCGCAGTGTCCGATTCCCTCATATTCATCCTCAATCCCAAGGGATGCAAGCAGTTCCCTGCCCCAGCTGCTTTCAAATTCCTCTTTCGCGCGGTGAATCCAGCAGCTGCCGATTCCCAGATCATGGGCTGCAAGCATCAGGTTTCCCATCACAAGACTTCCATCATAAACATGTGTCGGCCAGTCTTTTTTTCCTAAAACGATGAGCATTGCCGGTGCGCCGTAAAACGGATCACCCTCACTTCCCATGATTTCTGCATTTTTCTTTGCGATTTCATCGCGCTTCTCTTTGTCCGTCACCTGAATGATGATGACATTCTGTGCACCCCTGCCGTTTGCCGCATAGGTTCCTGCTTCGATGATCTGGTCTAAAATTTCCTGTGGGATGGCATCCGGTTTGAATTTACGGATACTTCTTCTGGTTTTCATTTCTTCTAATACGTTGCTCATTTTGGTTTCCTCCTGTCAGTCTTCTTTTGTTAATTGCTCAATCACACACGTATGCGTTTTTGTCTCTCTGTTGTAGTTGATTCCAGCAGCTTTTTCGACGCTTCGACAGAATCAATCACCTCATGCCAGTCCATGGTACTGATTGCATTTACATATTCCTGTGACACTTCTTTGTTTGGAATCGACACCGTTTTGTCCATCCAGTGATAACTCAGATAACCCAGATGAACCAGCAGTGTCAGAACATCATCCCGGTTCTGGAACATTGTCATATCATTGGAAAATGTCCCTGTATTGATTTCCACACGATCTCCGGCAAACATCCGCACAATGGCATCTTTTAACCCGTCAAAATTCATCTGGATATAAATCTTTAATGCCTCATACGTTTCGGGCTGGTTCCAGTAATTATCATACAGACCGCTTAACATTGCATCGACCACTGATTTCGGGCTGTACATGGAATAGATTTTCCAAATCGCCGCGGACGACTGGCGCAAATATATTTCTGCCGTGTGTTAACAACCGCATTTACTTTTTCGATTAACCCAGTTTTATCTACATAAATTGCGGAATTTAAGCTCTCCTCAAAGCCTTTGCAGCCCGGATTCAGATAACTTCCTATGCCTGACACCTCCGTAATGTCATTCGTAACCATCCACCGCTTTACCAACGAACCGTCACGACCAGATTCCTGTCTTTAGCATACCACAATCTCTTTGATTTTAATATATACTAATTTGTGATATACTAAGTGCCAGTAATACATATTAAGAAAGAACTGATACACATGAAACGAATTGATTTTGAACATGGCTCCATACCAAGCAACATCTTAAACGCAGCGATTCCCATGCTGGTTGCGCAGCTTTTAAGCCTGCTTTACAACATCATAGACCGCATTTATATAGCAAGAATCCCGCATATCGGCACAACCGCTCTCGGCGCGGTCGGCTTATGTTTTCCGATTATTGTGATCATCACGGCTTTCAGCAACCTGTTCGGCAGCGGCGGTGCTCCGCTTTTTTCCATCCGGCGGGGGGAAAATAATTCCCGGAAAGCTTCCGAAATTATGAATACCTCCTATACGATGGTCTGCGGCGGCGCAATTGTTTTAATGGTCATTGGATTTTTGTTTGCGCGCCCGATCCTGCGTCTGTTCGGCGCTTCCGAGTCTGCTCTGGTTTATGCATACCCGTACCTGATGATCTATCTGGTCGGCACACTTCCGTCCATGATCTCCACCGGTATGAATTCGTTTATCAACGCGCAGGGATATGCCATGACCGGCATGACATCCGTTGCCATCGGCGCGGTGGCAAACTGCATTCTCGATCCGGTTTTCATCTTCGTCTTTTCGCTTGGAATCCGGGGTGCTGCAATTGCAACCGTGATTTCCCAGACACTCTCCGCTGCATTTGTCCTCTATTTTCTGAAAAAACGATCGGAGCTTAACGTACGGTTTCTGACCAGAAGCGAACTCTCCCGGTGCACGGAAACTGCCAAAAACATCGTAAGCCTCGGAACCGCAGGATTTATTATGCAGCTTACCAACAGTTTAGTCAGCATCTGCTGCAACAACGTACTCTCCGTGACCGGAGGCGATATCTATATCTCCGTGATGACAATCATCTCCAGCGTCCGGCAGCTTGTCGAGACACCAATTTATGCCATGAATGAGGGAAGTTCCCCGATTTTAAGCTACAATTACGGGGCGCACCGCCCGAAGCGTGTAAAACAGGCAATCGGTACAATGGCGGTTATGATCTTTGTG
>ENA-OPCM01001894-OPCM01001894.1-human-gut-metagenome-genome-assembly--contig:-NODE-1894-length-12829-cov-2.240097_pt1 | contig 12829 bp, 7 predicted proteins | sample MGYA00241252_ERZ501484 | MGnify/ENA primary metagenome ERZ501484 (study PRJEB25962, sample SAMEA2042583) | human gut metagenome | biome: human gut; feature: human-associated habitat; material: faeces...
GGGATGTGGAGTATGACGTGTACTCCTTCCTGTCACGGGACATTATTGGAGGGAATTCGTTCGGCAGCAGGTGATAAGGCTGAAATACTGTATGCGAGAGGTAGTAATATATATCATGATGCGGAACTTGAAAAAGGAGGAGCTGGTATCCGTCCGTTAGAACGCGGCAATGAACTGCAATTGTTGGATGAAGCTTTGCATACGGCTGCCCGTGCAGATGTGATTGTTGCGGCTTTGGGAGAATGTGCTGAAATGAGTGGTGAATCGGCTTCACGTACGGAACTAGGGATTCCTGATGCTCAACAGGATTTGTTGAAGGCGCTGGTGAAGACGGGTAAACCCGTAGTGTTGCTTCTTTTTACAGGGCGTCCGTTAGTTCTGAACTGGGAGGATGCCAATGTTCATTCTATCTTGAATGTCTGGTTCGGTGGAAGTGAAACAGGCGATGCTATTGCTGATGTATTGTTCGGTAAAGTGACTCCGGGCGGCAAGCTGACTACGACTTTTCCCCGTTCAGTGGGACAGCTTCCTCTGTACTATAATCATTTGAATACAGGTCGTCCCGATCCTGACAGTCATTCTTTTAACCGTTACTCCAGTAACTATCTGGATATGAGTAACGAACCTCTTTATCCTTTTGGGTACGGTTTGAGTTATACAAATTTCTCTTATGGGAATTTACAACTTAGTTCGGATGTACTGTCCAGAAATGGGGAGTTGACAGTGTCTGTGACTGTAACCAATGACGGAGATTTTGACGGATATGAGATCGTACAAATGTATCTGCATGATATTTACGCTGAAATATCTCGTCCAGTGAAAGAGCTGAAAGGCTTTGAACGTATCTTCTTGAAAAAAGGAGAGAGTCGTGAAGTTAAGTTTGTTATCACGGAAGACGATTTGAGATTTTATAATTCAGGATTACAATACGTTTATGAACCGGGAGAATTTGATGTCATGGTAGGAGCAAACTCTCGTGATGTGCAGACTGAACGTTTTAGGGCAGATTGATCGTATATAAACTTTCTTTTTCTAAGATGTAAATATTCTTTTGATTATAACTAAATTATGGTTGCCGCTTTGGACTACAAAACAGAAACTTTCGGTTGTAGCTAAAGGCGGCAACGTTGTGATTGGAAGTTCCGTTTATCATTTGAACTTAAAGATGCTTGACTTATCTTTTTATTTAGGATTTAGTTGTTTACCATTCGCAATTTGGTTGCAGGTACATTATTTAACTGCAAACTTAACTATTTTTCAGTTCAAAATGTGTATTTTCGCCCGTTAATATAGTAAACGTGTATTTATGAATATTCAAGTTATCAATAAATCGAAGCATCCGCTTCCGGCTTATGCCACCGAATTGTCCGCAGGAATGGATATCCGTGCTAATCTTTCTGAACCTATCACACTGGAACCGTTGCAACGTTGTCTGGTGCCGACAGGATTGTATATCGCTCTGCCGAAGGGATTTGAGGCGCAAGTTCGTCCACGTAGCGGGCTGGCGATAAAGAAAGGTATCACGGTACTTAATTCTCCGGGTACGATTGATGCGGATTATCGTGGAGAAGTTTGTGTCATTTTGGTTAATCTCTCGTCCGAGGCTTTTGTTATTGAAGATGGCGAACGTATCGCGCAGATGGTGATAGCAAAGCACGAACAGCCTGTATGGCAGGAAGTGGAGGTGCTGGATGAAACAGAACGGGGAGCCGGTGGTTTCGGACATACCGGAGTATGATGAATGCTTAATGGAGAAAATAGAATGAAGATAAAAATAGGATGGCTGTTCGTGACGGTATTGATGCTCACTTCATGTGGGGGAATCCAGTCTGTGCGTACAGCAAAAACAACAGCGAAAGCAGATGGAGCTTCTTTAATGAAGGAAACATTGCTTTCTGCTGAACAACAGCGTAAATATGACTACTTCTTTTTAGAAGCCATGCGGATGAAAGGAAAGAATGAGTATGATGCGGCATTTGGATTGCTACAGCATTGTCTGGATATCAACCCCACTGCTTCTTCTGCGCTTTATGAAATATCGCAATATTATATGTTCCTTCGCCAGGTGCCGCAAGGTCAGGTTGCTTTGGAGCAGGCAGTGGCTTTTGCGCCTGATAACTATTGGTATAGTCAGGGATTGGTCAGTTTGTACCAGCAACAAAATGAATTGGATAAGGCTGCGGCTTTGCTTGAGAAGATGGTGACCCGTTTCCCGTCGAAACAGGACCCTTTGTTCAGCCTTCTTGATATTTACAGTCGCCAGGAGAAGTATAATGATGTCATTTCTACATTGAATCGTTTAGAGAAACGTTTGGGTAAGAATGAGCAGCTGTCTATGGAGAAATTCCGGATTTATCTTCAGATGAAAGATGATAAGAAGGCATTTCAGGAAATAGAAAGTCTGGTACAGGAATATCCGATGGATATGCGTTATCAGGTGATACTGGGAGATGTATATCTTCAGAACGGGAAAAAGCAGGAAGCTTATGATGCATACCAGAAGGTACTGGCTGTAGAGCCTGATAATCCGATGGCTCTCTTCTCGATGGCTTCTTACTATGAACAGACCGGGCAGAAAGAATTGTATCAACAGCAACTGGATACGTTGTTATTGAACAAAAAGGTGACTTCTGATACTAAAATCAGTGTCATGAGACAGGTGATTGCGGAAAATGAACAGTCGTCCGCTAAAGATAGCACTCAGGTGATTGCCTTGTTTGACCGGATGATGAAGCAGGATATGGATGATCCGCAGATACCGATGCTTTATTCTCAATACCTGTTGTCGAAGAATATGGAACAGGAGGCTGTGCCGGTATTGGAGCAGGTGGTTGATCTGGATCCTACCAATAAGGCTGCCCGTCTGATGCTGGTTAGCGCGGCGGTGAAAAAGGAAGATTACAAGCAAATTATCAAGGTCTGCGAACCGGGCATTGAAGCTACTCCGGATGCGTTGGAACTTTATTATTATCTGGCTATCGCTTATCATCAGGCAGAACAGGGAGATAGTGTATTGAGTGTTTGTAATAGAGCATTGGAACATATAACTCCCGATACCAGAAAAGAAGTCATTTCAGATTTTTATTCTATCATGGGGGATATTTATCATACCAAGAAACAAATGACGGAGGCTTATGCTGCTTACGATTCGGCTTTGGTATATAATTCTTCCAATATTGGCGCATTAAATAATTATGCTTATTATCTGTCTGTGGAACGTCGTGACTTGGACAAGGCGGAGGAGATGAGTTACAAAACGGTGAAAGCCGAACCTAATAATTCGACCTATCTCGATACTTATGCATGGATTCTTTTTGAAAAGGGAAACTATGCCGAAGCCCGTATCTATATTGACAATGCAATGAAGAACGACGGCGAGAAGAGCGATGTGATTGTGGAGCATTGCGGAGATATTTATTTTATGACCGGCGATGCGGAAGGTGCGTTGAAATATTGGAAGAAGGCACTGGAAATGGGTAGCGAGTCGAAAACGTTGAAACAGAAAATAGAGAAGAAGAAATATATTGCGGAATGAAAAGAATCATTTATCTACTGTTGTTGGTGGTAGTGGTGTTGGCCGGCTGTAAGAGTTCGAAACACTTGGCAACTTCGGAAACTAAGACTTCAACAAAGGCTCCGACATCTAGTTACCTGGCTTCCAAGCTTCAGTTGACTATTCCCGGCAAGAAGGGAAGCATGTCTGTAGGGGGAACCATGAAGATGAAAACTCATGAGCGGGTACAAATCTCCTTATTGATGCCTATTCTGCGTACGGAAGTGGCACGTATAGAAGTTACTCCCGACGAAGTTTTATTGGTAGACAGGATGAATAAACGCTTTGTTCGTGCCACTAAAGCTGAATTGAAAAATGTATTGTCGAAGAATGTGGAGTTTTCCCGTTTGGAAAAGATATTGATGGATGCCTCTCTTCCTGGTGGAAAGACAGAGCTGACAGGAAAAGATATAGGAATTCCTTCATTAGAAAAGGCTAAAGTCCAACTTTATGAGTTTTCCACACAAGAGTTTTCAATGACTCCGACGGAACTGACGTCCAAATACAACCAGATTCCCTTGGAAGAATTAGTAAAAATGCTGGTAGCTTTCTTATGATGAAACATTTCTTTGTAATTCTGATTGGTTGTCTATGGTTGGCAGTTCCGCTTTTCGCTCAATCGAACAAACTGATTCGTGAGTTGGAGAGCAAACGTGGTGCGCTGCAAAAACAGATTGCCGAATCGGAATCTATATTGAAGGATACAAAGAAAGATGTGGGAAGCCAGTTGAATAGTCTGGCTGTGTTGACCGGACAGATTGAAGAGCGGAAACGCTATATCATGGCTATCAACAATGATGTGGAGGCTATCCAGCGTGAGTTGGCTTCATTGGAGCGCCAGTTGCACGGGTTGGAGAAGGATTTGAAAGATAAAAAGAAGAAATATGAAGCTTCTGTCCAGTACTTGTATAAGAATAAGTCGATAGAGGAGAAGCTCATGTTTATTTTTTCGGCAAAGAATCTGGGGCAGACTTATCGGCGTATGCGATATGTCCGTGAATATGCCACTTATCAACGTCTGCAAGGGGAAGAAATCCTAAAGAAACAGGAGCAGATACGCAAGAAGAAAGCGGAACTTCAACAGGTGAAAATTGCCAAAGAGAACTTGCTACAAGAACGTGAGAGCGAAAAGGTGAAGTTGGAAGAGCAGGAAAAAGAGAAGCGTACGTTGGTGACTAATCTGCAAAAGAAGCAGAAAGGATTGCAGAATGAGATAAATAAAAAACGCAGGGAAGCCAATCAGCTGAATGCCCGCATCGATAAATTAATTGCGGAAGAAATAGAGCGTGCCCGTAAGCGTGCGCAGGAAGAGGCTCGTCGTGAAGCGGCTGCCCGTAAGAAAGAAGAAAGCAAGGAGGGAAAATCTGTTGCAACGGAAACGACCGCTAAATCGAAACCTCTTGAGGCTTATACCATGAGTAAGGCGGATCGGGAATTGTCGGGTAACTTTGCCGCGAATCGCGGGAAATTGCCAATGCCTATATCCGGCGCTTATATTATCACCAGCCGTTACGGACAATATGCCGTAGAGGGTTTGCGCAACGTGAAACTGGATAACAAGGGTATTGATATTCAGGGAAAACCGGGTGCACAGGCACGTGCCATTTTTGATGGAAAGGTGGCGGCTGTATTCCAATTGAACGGATTATTTAATGTCCTCATTCGTCATGGCAATTATATTTCTGTTTATTGCAATCTTTCTTCTGCATCCGTCAAAGCCGGTGATACGGTGAAGACGAAGCAATCCATCGGTCAGGTCTTTTCTGACGGTACGGATAATGGACGGACGGTATTGCACTTCCAGTTGCGTAGGGAGAAAGAAAAGTTGAATCCTGAACCTTGGCTGAACCGATAATTGAATAAAAAACACGTAGAATGAAGTTAACTAAAATACTAATATGCTTGCTGATCTTCTGGACCGGAACACTATCCGCGTCTCCTTATTTTTCGTTCAAGAAATATCAGGTAGAAGATGGATTGTCTCATAATACCGTGTGGTGCGCCCTTCAAGATAGTTATGGCTTTATCTGGTTGGGTACCAGTGACGGACTGAACCGTTATGACGGGCGGGGCAATAAAGTGTATCGGAATGTTCTCAACGAAAAGTTCTCATTAGAAAACAATTTTGTAGAAGCCTTGATAGAGGTGGACAAGAATCTCTGGGTTGGAACAAACTCCGGACTTTATATTTATGACCGGGATACCGATCGTTTCTCTTACTTTGATAAAACGACACAGTATAATGTGTATATCAGCAGTGAGATTAAAAAGATTATCAAGACGGAAAATGGTCTTATCTGGATTGCGACTTTGGGACAGGGATTTTTTATTTATGATCCGAAAACAGAGGTGTTGACTCAAAATAGTGTTCAGACATCTTTTGTATGGGACCTCTGTCAGAGTGCTGATCGGTCTATATATCTTCCTTACAGGAAGGACTTTTGTGCTTTGACGAAAACGGCAAGTTTCTCCGGACGTATGAAATCTCATTAGATATAAATGCTTCCGATAGTTATAAAGTGAACTGTATTCAGAATATCGATGGAGAAATCTGGATTGGTGCGGGAAGTAATCTGTTGAGCCGTTTGGATGAACGAACCGAAGCTATAGACAATTACAGTGGTTCGGCGTTTAATTTCGGAGCTGTTCATTGTTTGTTGAAGTATACGGATAAAGAGCTGTTGGTAGGAACGGATAACGGGCTTTATCTGTTCGATCAAAATACAAACACATTTCAGCGGGCGGATAATCCCGCCGATCCGAGAAGTTTGAGCGACCAGACTATCAATGGAATGATGTGGGATGCCGAAGGGGCTCTTTGGGTGTTGACCAATTTGGGTGGGATTAACTATATGTCCAAGCAGACTAAACGTTTTGATTATTATTCGCCTGCCTATCTGTCCGGAGTGCCGGGAGCGGGGGAGGTCGTTGCTCCTTTCTGTGAGAATAAGGATGGGAATATCTGGATTGGAACTCAAAGCGGTTTGTATTTTTTCAATGCTGCTACTCGGGAGCTTTCTCCTTATGCAATAGGAGGAACTAAAAATCAAAAGTATGACATTCGTTCTCTAATGCTGGATGGTGACTATTTATGGATCGGTACTTATGCCGGGGGAATACGGGTTATCAATTTACGCACAGGGGCAGTGAAAGCCTATACTCATTCTCGTGGAATCCCCAATACGATTTGTAGCAACGATGTGTTGTGTATTTATAAAGGACGAAAAGGAGAAATTTATGTAGGAACGAGTTGGGGATTGTGTCGTTATGACGCTGCTCGAGATAACTTTATGACCATCACAAGTGTCGGTTCAATGGTTTCTGTTGTCGATATCTATGAGGATATGTACAATCATCTCTGGATTGCGACTTCCAATAGTGGTGTGTTTTCTTACAATACAATGAATGCTCATTGGAAACATTATCAGCATGAACGGGAAGATTCGACTACGATCACCAGTAATTCGGTCATTACTTTATTTGAAGATACGAAAGGAACCATGTGGTTTGGAACGAATGGGGGAGGACTGTGTTCTTTTGATGCTAAAGAGAAAAGATTCATTGAGTTTGACCCGCATAATACTTTATTACCTAACAAGGTTATTTATGCGATTGAGCAAGATCAGGGAGGTGATTTCTGGGTATCCAGCAATGCCGGAATTTTTAAGATTAATCCTGTTACCAAAGATCATTTCCGCCAGTTCACGATTAATGACGGCTTGCAAGGGAATCAATTTATAGCCCGGTCTTCATTGAAATCATCCGAAGGAAAATTGTATTTTGGTGGGATCAATGGCTTTAATGTATTCCAGCCGGAACAGTTTGTAGATAACAAATATATTCCTCCGGTTTATGTGACCGATATTCGGTTACCTTATCAAACCGATGAGCAGGAGGTGAAGAAACTGCTTCAGTTGGATAAACCGCTTTATATGGCTGATAAGGTGACTTTATCTTATGAAAACAATAGCTTCTCTATTCGTTTTGTCGCTCTTAGTTTTGAAGACCCGGGGAAGAACCGGTATTCTTACATACTTCGGGGAGTGGACAAGGAGTGGATTCTGAATACCGATAACAATATGGCTTCTTACACCAATTTGCCTCCCGGTGAGTATTTGTTCGAAGTCAGAGGCTCTAATAATGATCGTCAGTGGAACGAGAATACTACCACTTTAAAGGTGGTGATTACTCCTCCCTGGTGGCGTAGTACCTTTGCTTACTTCGTTTATGTGCTCATGCTGTTGGGATGGATCGGCTGGATGGCTTGGCGATGGAACCTCCGTGTTAAACGCAAATATAAACGGCGGATGGAAAAATACCAGACTGCCAAGGAACAGGAAGTTTATAAGTCGAAGATTAGCTTTTTCATCAATCTGGTACATGAGATACGTACTCCGCTTAGTTTGATACGGCTTCCTTTGGAGAAATTATTAGAGAAAGAGCATGAAGGAAAAGATCTCAAGTATTTGTCTGTGATAGATAAAAATGTAAATTATCTGTTGGGGATTACTAATGAATTGCTTGATTTTCAGAAAATGGAGAGTGGTACGCTGCATCTGAATTTGAAAAAGAGTGATATTAAAGAACTTGTCAGTGACGTTTATAATCAGTTTACAAGTCCTGCTGAATTAAAAGGTATTGATTTGCAACTGACTGTGCCTGAACAAGAACTGGTGTCTACGGTGGATAGGGACAAATTAAGTAAGATTCTTGTCAATTTGATGGGAAATGCCATCAAATATGCACATGCGCGTATTGACTTGAAGCTGCTTGTCACTGATGGGGGATATGAGATACAAGTGAACGATGATGGTCCCGGAATACCAAATGAACAGAAACAAAAGATATTTGAGGCTTTCTATCAACTGCCTGACGATAAGGTGGCCACAGCAGTAGGCACTGGCATCGGGTTGGCTTTTGCGAAGTCTTTGGCAGAAGCTCATCAGGGAGATTTGCGTCTGGAAGATAATGTTGGAGGTGGTTCTTCGTTTATACTGTCTCTTCCGTTCAAAGAGTGGGAGACGGAAAAAACGAGTGATATTGTAGAAATATCCCCGGAGCATGCGGATGCTTCTGAAACGATTTCTTCGGAGTATTCAGGGAAGAAGTTTACAGTTCTGTTGGTTGAGGATAATGTTGATTTGCTGAATCTGACTCGTGAGTCATTGGCGGAATGGTTCCGTGTGTTGAGGGCTTCCAACGGTCGTGAAGCACTTGAAGTGCTTGCGAAGGAAAATGTGGATGTGATAGTGAGTGACGTAATGATGCCGGAGATGGATGGGCTGGAACTTTGCAGCAAGGTGAAGTCTGAAATCTCTTATTCACATATTCCGGTCATATTGTTGACAGCGAAAACCACTTTGGAGTCTAAAGTCGAAGGACTTGAATGTGGGGCGGATGTATATGTTGAGAAACCATTCTCTGTTAAACAGCTCCATATGCAGATCGAGAATCTGTTGAAGTTGAGGCAGTCTTTCCATAAATTGATGGTGAGCTTGGCAGGAGATACGGTTGCTGTTTCGACAACGGATTTTGCGATGTCTCAAAAAGACTGTGAATTTATAGCGAAGATACAGGGAGTAATAGCCGAACAGTTGGCGGATGAGAACTTCTCGATAGATACTTTGGCGGAACAGATGAATATGAGCCGTTCTAATTTCTATCGGAAGATAAAGGCTTTGTCCGGAATGTCTCCTAATGATTATTTGAAGACACTTCGTATGAATAGAGCTGCTGAACTGATTGTGAGCGGTACCCGGATTTCTGAAGTGGCAGCGCAGGTAGGATTTACTTCTTCCTCTTATTTTGCGAAATGTTTTAAAGCGCAATATGGTGTACTGCCTAAGGAATATACAGGTCAGCCTCCGATTTCAGGTGAGGCTTGATAAAGAAGGGATAAAAGCATATAAAAAAACTCCTGTCGTGCAATATCATTGGATATTTTCCGACAGGAGTCAAATATAAAATAATTAATCGAGTACTCTTTCTAATTAATTGAGTAGGCTTTATTTCTTTTTTTGTCCCGGGTAAGGTTCTACCATGCAACGTTTAGCCCATGCTTCGTAAGCCTTTGTCATTTCAGCTACTTTTTCAGGGTATTGTGCTGCCAGATTATGCATTTCGCTCCGGTCCTCATTCAGGTTGTATAATTCCCATTTAGCGTTTTCTCCCGGACGAACCAGTTTCCAACCGTCATTAGAGAGGAATGCACGTTCATTGTAATGTTCGAATCCAAGGTAGTCATGTCCTTCACGATGTCCGGTCTTGAAGATAGGAACCAGACTCTTACCCTCCAATGGGATGATGTCATTTCCTTTATATTTGGTAGGATAAGTGGCGCCTGCCATATCGATACAAGTAGCCATGATGTCCATCACATGTCCGATTTCGGGAGTCGTTTTGCCGACATTCTTCTTGATACCTTTTGGCCAGTGGGCAATCATCGGAGTACAGATTCCTCCTTCATAAGATTTGGCTTTCCAAAAACGGAACGGTGTGTTGGCTACGTTTGCCCAGCGTGCTCCCAGTGAAGCATAAGTTGTTTCCGGTCCAGGCAGCACTTCTTTGTTATGAGGATAAACCATTTTCTCCCCTTTACGTGTCATATCAGGACGGTCGTTTTCTCCTGGAGAGTAGTTCTGACAATCTTCATTGCTGCATCCATTGTCGGAAAGGAATAAAATCAGTGTATTTTCAAGTTGTCCTGTCTTTTCCAAAGCATCGATTACTTGTCCTATTCCCTGGTCCATACGGTCGATCATGGCAGCATGAACAGCCATGGCACGAGCATCCCATTCAGCATGTGGGTTATCTTCCCATTTATCTTTGAACTGTCTATCAGACAGGAAATTATCCATGTTAGGGAATATACCCAGTTGTTTCTGACGTTCGTAACGTGCATTACGAATGGCTTCCCAACCTACTTTATAGGTATCCTTATATTTTTCAATATCTTCCGGCAGTGCATGCAATGGCCAGTGTGGTGCTGTGTAAGCCAGGTACATAAAGAATGGTTTATCGTCTTTGGCATACTCTTTCACTTCTTTCACTGCACGGTCTGAAAGCGCCTGTGTGATGTAATATCCGTCGGGTACTTCTTTCACGGGTACTTCACCTTCTACCAGACTGAATGGGTCAAAATAGTCTACTACTCCGTAGATAGTACCATAGTGGGTATCAAATCCGCGATTTACCGGATAATGACAAAGATCAGAATAGGTTTCGTGGTATACGTGATGTGCGAGCCATTCGCGTTGATCTTTGCGTAGTGGAGTTTCTGCGATGTGCCATTTACCTACCATGCTGGTAGCATATCCTGATTCTTTCAATACCTCTGCGATGGTAACGGCATTGCGTGAGAGTGTTCCCCGGTAACCCGGCAGGTGGTCATCGAAGGTCATACGTCCGATTCCTGCCTGATGTTGATAAAGTCCTGTCAACAGGGAAGCACGCGTCGGACAACTCCGGCTGGTGTTATAGAAATGATTGAAACGTACTCCTTGTTTTGCCAGTTTGTCCAGATTAGGTGTGTGAATTTCACTACCGTAGCATCCCAGGTCGGAATAGCCTAGGTCATCTGCAAGAATTACCAGGATATTGGGTCTTTGATCGGACTTTTTTCCTTTGGCCTCTGCTGCAGAATGTCCTGCAACCATCAAGGCGGTTGGTAATAGTAAAAAATTAGAATTCATAAGTTTAATGTTGGTTTATAATTTGTTTTTCACTGTATTACTCTTTTCCTTTGTCTTTGTTTTCCGCAAACCATTTACATACTTTTTTGCTCAACTTAGCTACGACTTGCGGATGCGACTGCGCCACATCGTTTTTCTCGAATTTGTCTTTTACAATATCGTACAGCTGCGCATCGCTTCCATCGCTATTTATCAATAGCTTCCAGTTGCCACTGCGTATAGCCAGATGAGGACTTCTGTCGTTTGCATTTCCCGGTTTCTTAAAGAATTGGTTTCTACCGAAATCCCACATCAAATCCGTTTTACGTTTAGCTTTCGATTTGCCCAAAAGAACTTTATCATAATTTTGTCCGTCTCCCTGATAACCTTTCTCTGTTTCAATTCCGGCTATCGCACATAAAGAGGGATATAAATCGACTGCACACAGTACGCTCTCATTATTCACTTGTCCAGCCTTTATTTTCTTGGGGTATTTTATAAGGAACGGCATACGAATTCCACCTTCATAAAGGCTGTTCTTCGTTCCTCTTAAATAAGCAGCACGAGCGGATTGGAAACTGGGCGCCGGTCCATTATCACTAGTGAAAATCACGATTGTATTTTCCGACAATCCCAACTCATCCAATGCTTTGATAAAACGTCCGATCTGTTTGTCCATTTCAGCAAGAACAGGGATGAAGGCTTCTTCCGTATTCCAGCTTTTGTTATCCTTTTGCTTAAATTCCGGTACCCAAGGAGTATGCATATCATCCGGCCAGAGATTCAAAAAGAAAGGCTGGTCTTTATGACGTTTGACAAAGTCGATGCTCTTATTTACAAAGTACTCGGTACGTCTCCAGCGTTTTACGCTGTCTTTGGCCGACCATATCCAGTTCGTAGCAGTGATTGCCGGTTCCGGGTCCGGACTTTCATACGTCGATATATATTCGTCAAAACCATAATTTTTAATAGAAGGTGCATTGTGCACGTCGCGCCCGCCTCCCATGTGCCATTTACCTATGTGTCCGGTGGCATAACCTGCACTTTGGAAAGCACGTGCCATGGAAGGATTCTTGTCACTCAAAAAGTTACGCTGTTCACACTTCTTGTTGCTGGCTTTATTATTTAAAAAGGTATTAATTCCTACTTCAATCGGGAATTTGCCTGTTGTCAATCCGCAACGTGAAGGTGAGCTGACCGGTGCGGATGAATAATACTGATTGAATAACAATCCGTCCTGCGCTATCTTATCAATATTCGGAGTAGGAACAAACTTACCTCCATAACAACCGATATCTCCGATTCCCATATCATCTACATAGATGACGACCACATTGGGTTTTGTCTCTGCCTGCATACTGGCCACGGGTAATAAAGCTCCCAACCAAGGCAAATGTTTTTTGATGTTCATAATTATTCTGATTTAATTAACTATGCTTTTTGTCGGTTTTTGTGTGACTGACTTATGTAACAAAAGTAGAGAAGTTTTTTAAGAGAAAGGGAAAAATACAAATCAATAAAGGAAAAAAACAGGTAAACAGAGATGGAAGTAACTAATCAGGATCTATTACAAGTAAATGAGGTTGTGTCAAAACGTTGGCACAAC
>ENA-OPCM01001896-OPCM01001896.1-human-gut-metagenome-genome-assembly--contig:-NODE-1896-length-12826-cov-3.107431_pt1 | contig 12826 bp, 8 predicted proteins | sample MGYA00241252_ERZ501484 | MGnify/ENA primary metagenome ERZ501484 (study PRJEB25962, sample SAMEA2042583) | human gut metagenome | biome: human gut; feature: human-associated habitat; material: faeces...
TATCACAACTGCACCAATCAGGGCGAATCCCACTAAAGTGTTTTTGTCCATTTTTTCTTGTTTACCTTATTTATATTATAATTCTCGTTTTATCCTTTATTAATGGCTGCCTTGATAAATGACAGGAACAAAGGATGCGGTTTCAGTACAGTACTGCTGTATTCGGGGTGGAACTGCACTCCGATAAACCATTTCAGGGTAGGAATCTCAACGATTTCCACCAAGTCTGATTCGGGATTGATACCGACACACTTCATGCCCGCTTTCTCAAATTCCTGCTTGTAGTCATTGTTGAATTCATAGCGATGGCGGTGACGCTCCTGAATGTGTTCGCTCTTATAGGCTTCGAAAGTTTTGGAATTCTGGTCGAGCACACATTCGTAAGCTCCCAGACGCATCGTACCTCCCATGTTGGTGATAGCCTTCTGCTCTTCCATGATATCGATAACGTTGTGCGGAGTCTTTTCATCCATCTCGCGGCTGTTGGCATCGGCATATCCCAGTACATTGCGGGCAAATTCGATGGCAATGCACTGCATACCCAGGCAGATACCGAATGTGGGAACATTGTGTGTACGAGCGTATTTGATAGCTATAAACTTACCTTCGATACCACGCTGTCCGAAGCCCGGGCAGATAATGATACCGTCCATGTCTTTGATTTGCTCTTCCACATTTTCATTTGTCAGCTTCTCACTGTTGATGAAGTGGATGTCGGCCTTGCGGTCGTTGTATGTTGCTGCCTGTGACAATGCTTCAAGGATGGATTTATAAGCATCCTGCAAATCATATTTTCCCACTAAGCCTATTTTAACTTTTTCAGTAGCTTTGTGACGACGGTCGAGGAAATCCCTCCACGGGCCGAGGGTAGGAGTCTCGCCTACGGGTAAGCCCATTTTCTGTAGGATGGTAACGTCCAGTCCTTGTTCCTGCATGCGCACCGGAACCTCATAAATAGTAGGCATATCCATGGATTGCACCACTGCATTCTCGTCTACATTGCAGAATAGAGCGACTTTCTTTTTCAGGTTAGTGCTCAATTCGTGTTCTGTGCGAAGTACCAAAATATCCGGTTGGATACCTACGGATTGCAATTCTTTTACAGAGTGCTGTGTCGGTTTTGTTTTCAGCTCACCGGCAGCAGCCAGATAAGGTACGTATGTGAGGTGTACGCATAAAGCGTTACGTCCCATTTCCCATTTTAACTGACGGATACTTTCCAGGTAAGGCAAGGATTCGATATCACCTACCGTACCTCCGATTTCGGTGATTACGAAGTCAAATTTATTTTTAGTGCCTAATAATTTTACGTTGCGCTTAATTTCGTCAGTGATATGGGGAATAACCTGAATGGTCTTTCCCAGATAGTCGCCACGGCGTTCCTTGTCGATAACGCTCTTGTAGATGCGACCGGTTGTAATGTTGTTGGCTTTGGTTGTCTGGATTCCCAAGAAGCGTTCATAGTGTCCCAGGTCAAGATCGGCTTCGTGGCCGTCTACAGTTACATAACATTCACCGTGCTCGTATGGATTCAGAGTTCCCGGGTCGATGTTGATATACGGATCAAACTTTTGAATGGTAACATTGTAGCCTCTTGCTTGCAGCAATTTACCTATTGATGATGAAATAATACCTTTGCCCAATGAAGAGGCAACACCACCAGTTACGAAGATATACTTAGTTTCTCCCACTACTTAATATTTTTAAATGTTATTCTCTTGAATTATCGAAGTTGCAAAATTACAAAATCTTTTTCTGAATTTCCCGGTTGCACAACAAAAAAACGTAATAGAACGTTTAAAAAGTAACCGGCAGCGCTTTTTAAAAACTTCATCCGGTTTTAAAAAGTCATTGATATGGTTTTTAAAAGTACTTTTGTCTTTTGATATAAGGAAAATTAAGTGTACTTTTGCACCATTTAAGTGCCTTTTTACGCAAAAACGATAAAGAATATGAAAAGAAAACTGGCTTTACCCTTGATTTTGGCTTTGTTTTGCTCTGTAGCACCGGCGCAGAAGATAACAAAAGCGAAGGCAAGTCCTGCGGTAGCGGCATTTGCCGATTCTTTGGCTAATTTGAGAGCAGCTTATTATGCTTATTTTAGAATGTGGGATGACTTGGATGCTCCGGCTCCGCGTGTCCGCCGTGACCCGGCTTATTATAAATTGTTTGTTCCGCCTACTTATTATACCGCACCGGTAGAGCAGGCTTTCGAATTGAAGTGGTCGCCCGAAGAATATAATACTAAACACACGGCGGCAGATTCGGTTTATCGTGCCAAACAGGATTCTATTCAGTTGTTTACTGTGCCTGATTTGGAACGGTCGGCCAAGGTAGACCGTTGGGTGAATAAAATTCTTCTTAATTATTATATGCAGTATCCTGAGAGAGTGTTGGGTAATGAGCTTTATCTGGCAGACTTGAAGCCTTTGGAAGACAGCCAGATTGTAATGAATCCACGTAAAGAGCATATTAAGAGCTTCTTACAACCGGAAAATCCGGTGGAGAGTGTGGATACGGAAAGTGATTTGGTGATTGTTCGTCCCAACTTCTGGAAATATAAAGGAAACGGATATGCTCAGTTTACACAGCATTATATTTCGGACAATTGGTATAAAGGTGGTGAAAGTACTAACTCTTTGCTCTCGGGCTTAGTGCTTGAAGCTAATTTTGATGACCGTCAGCGGCTGGAATTTGAAAATAAGCTGGAGATGAAGTTGGGATTCGTCACTGCCCCTTCTGATACGGTTCATAAATATAAGACAAACGCCGATTTGTTCCGTTTGAACAGTAAGCTCGGTGTGAAAGCATTCAAGAATTGGTATTATACATTGGCTGCCGAGTTCAAGACCCAGTTCTTTGCTAACTACAAAACCAATACGAACGACATGATTTCTAATTTCATGTCTCCGGCACAGCTTGATATAACCCTCGGTATGGACTTTAAGCAAAACAAGAAGAATTATACTTTGTCTTTGCTGACATCTCCGCTGGCATATACCTTTATGTATATCAGTAATGATAAAATTACCGATCCTGCTGCTTTTAATGTGGAGCCGGGGCACAGCACTGCCAACCTTATCGGTTCTAAATTTACGGGAAACCTCACTTGGACAATTATCCCGAGTATCGTATGGGAGTCTAAATTGGAATACTTTACTACTTATGATAAAGTAATTGCCAGTTGGGAAAACACATTCAACTTCGTGTTGAACCGTTATTTGTCGACGAAATTATTCGTTCATGCCCGCTATGATGATGGCGTGAAGTTGACGGAGGATAATAAGAGCTATTTCCAGTTGCAGGAATTGCTGAGTTTCGGTTTGAACTATACTTGGTAAATACGGTATTGTATCTTTTGTCATTTTGGATATTGTGAAGAATCTGCGCACATTACTTTGTGTCAGCAGATTCTTCTTTTTTGTTTCGGAATGACCAATAGCACTGCGCCGGGCCGATTAAAAGTGATGGTTATTCCTTTTCTCTTTATAATTTCTCTTCGAGCAAGGTTTGCACAATTCTTTCGGCAGCACGACCGTCCCAGCGTTCCGGCAGATGTCCTTTCTGCCATTCGCCTTTATTCAGCCTGTCAAGTGCCGCAGACAAAGCTCCGGCATCTTCACCCACCAAACAATTCGTACCGATACTTACGGTTTCAGGATGCTCGGCATAAGTGTTCAGTGTGATGCAGGGAATACCGAGGAAGGTAGCTTCTTCAGCCACATTACCCGAGTCTGTGATAATGGTCTGCGCCTGATTTACCATATATCCGAAAGCCAGATAGGGTTGGGGAGGAAGAATATGCAGTCGCTCGGAATGAATGCCCAGGGCACTCAGTTTGTTTTTTACATAATTATGTAAAGGAGCGACAATCGGTTTATCTGTCTTTTCCAATATTGTATGGAAAAGGGTTTTCAGAACAGCATCGTTATTAATTAATGTATGTCGGTTTAAAGTAAGCAGTACGTATTCTTTTTCCTTCACTCCCATAATAGAGAAAGCCACAGGGCGTTGTAGTCTTGTGCGGTTGTATCGCAAAGTGTCGATTAAGATATTTCCAACAAAATGAACATGAGCCTGTTCTGTTCCCGTATGGTTTAAGTTTCGGTTTGCCACCATTCCGGCAGTAAATAGGATATCCGAAAGTCCGTCGGTAATCATACGGTTGACTTCTTTCGGCATATCCATGTCGAAAGAGCGTGTCCCGGCTACCAAATGAGCAACTTTCAGCCCTTTCTTTTTAGCTACGATAGAACAGGCCATAGTGGGAGTGAGGTCGTCTACCACAATGACAATTTGTGCAGGATGCTTCTCCAGCTCACGGGCAAAGGCAACGACAATGCCTGCCATTCGTTGGAAGAAATCAGTATCATCCACTCTTAAATATGCATCGGGACGGGGCATGTCGAGGTCGGTGAACAAAGAGGGCTCCAGGCTCTTGTCTTCGTCCGAACCTGTATATACCAGACGGGCACTGATGTTCTTACCTGCTGCTTTGGCAGCGTTAATAGCACGCATTAAGGGAGCAATTTTCATGAAATTGGGGCGTGCGCCTGCGATAATTGTTATTTTCATTTCATTTTAGCTATTTTCAAAAGACAAAAATACGTTTTCTTATCGAAATTATTCGTTACTTTGCAGCCAAATAAGTTTATTTATGATAACATTTGTACAAGTTTTGGATTTTATAGGAACGTTTGCCTTTGCCATTAGTGGCATCCGGCTTGCTTCGGCTAAACAATTTGACTGGTTCGGGGCTTATGTAGTAGGAATGGCAACGGCTATCGGCGGAGGTACAATTCGCGATGTATTGTTGGATGTGACGCCGGGATGGATGACCGACCCCATTTATTTGATATGTACGGGGCTTGCATTGTTCTGGGTGATTGCTTTTGGAAAGTATCTGATTCACATGCACAATACATTCTTCTTGTTTGACAGCATCGGTCTGGCTTTGTTTACCGTTGTAGGTGTGGGCAAGAGCATTGCATTGGGGTATCCTTATTGGGTAGCCATTATCATGGGTAGTATTACGGGTGCTGCCGGAGGTGTAATCCGCGATGTGTTTATTAATGAGATTCCGTTAATCTTTCGTAAGGAAATTTATGCAATGGCGTGTGTCGTGGGCGGACTGGCTTATTGGATATGCGACTTTGCCGGAATGGAGGCTTACGGATGCCAGGTAGTAGGAGGAGTAACGGTGTTTTTCACTCGTATTTTGGCTGTTAAATATAGTATTTGTTTACCAACTTTAAAAGGAGAATAGCTCCGAAAACCACCTGTTAATCGACAAGATAGGGGGTAGAAACTGATAATTGGCGGTTTTTACCCCCTATTTTGATAGTTTTTCCTTGTCCGCCCCTTAAAAAAGCCTTATCCTTGCAGCACGAGAGCATGAACAAAGAGTTATAAACCTAAACTTAAAAACTTATGAATAGTATTAGTTTTAAGAAAAACCTGCTTAGTGTGCAAGAAGAATTACTTCGATTTGCCTATAAACTGACAGCCGACCGTGAGGAAGCTAACGACCTATTGCAGGAGACGTCGCTGAAAGCCTTAGACAATGAGGATAAGTATATTCCCGATACAAACTTTAAGGGATGGATGTACACAATCATGCGTAACATCTTTATTAATAATTACAGAAAAATTGTACGTGACCAAACATTTGTCGACCACACCGATAACTTATACCACTTGAACTTGCCACAGGATTCCGGTTTTGACAGTACAGAAGGTGCTTATGACATTAAGGAAATACACCGGGTAGTAAATCTCTTGCCGAATGAATACCGTATTCCCTTTGCCATGCATGTGTCAGGCTTTAAATATCGTGAGATAGCCGAAAAATTATCTTTGCCGCTTGGAACAGTAAAAAGTCGTATCTTTTTTACTCGTCAACGCTTGCAGGGACAGCTACGTGATTTTGTGTAATTAGCGTCTGTAAATAACAAAAAGAAAGAATAGGTCGGATAAGTTCGGCCTATTCTGTTTTATATAGCTGGCAATATGATATTAAACATGTTTTTAGAGGATAAAAAATCTACTTGAATATTAACTTTCTTTTTATTCATTTGTTATATTTGCAGAAGGACGAAACACCTTTAAATCGAAATATAATTATGAAAAAAGAAATCAAATTCAGTTTGGTCTACCGCGATATGTGGCAGTCATCAGGAAAGTATCAACCCAGAGCAGACCAGTTGGCACGGATAGCTCCTCTTATCATTGAGATGGGCTGTTTTGCCCGCGTGGAGACCAATGGAGGTGCTTTTGAACAAGTGAACTTACTTTATGGGGAGAACCCGAATAAAGCAGTCCGTACGTTTACCAAACCATTGCATGAAGCAGGTATTCAGACTCATATGCTCGATCGTGGTTTGAATGCATTGAGAATGTATCCCGTTCCCGCTGATGTGCGACGGTTGATGTATAAGGTGAAACATGCACAGGGAGTTGATATCACTCGTATTTTTTGCGGTCTGAATGAAGTGCGCAATATTATTCCTTCTATAAAATATGCCAAGGAAGCCGGAATGATTCCGCAGGCTACCTTGTGTATTACTTATTCTCCGGTTCACACCGTAGAGTACTATTCCCGCATAGCAGATCAATTGATAGAGGCAGGGGCTCCCGAAATCTGCCTGAAAGATATGGCAGGTATTGGACGTCCTGAAATGTTGGGGCAACTGGTGAAAAATATCAAGGAAAAACATCCCGAAGTGATTGTTCAATATCATGGACATACGGGGCCGGGCTTATCGATGGCGTCTATTTTGGAAGTTTGTGAAAACGGTGCCGATATTATTGATGTTGCAATGGAACCCTTGTCATGGGGAAAGGTGCATCCCGATGTCATCTCCGTTCAGGCCATGCTGAAGAATGCCGGTTTCCGGGTGCCCGAAATCAATATGAAGGCTTATATGAAAGCGCGCAGCATGACGCAAGAGTTTATAGATGATTTCTTGGGTTATTTTATCGACCCTACCAACAAACACATGTCTTCGTTGTTGCTCGGTTGCGGACTGCCGGGCGGCATGATGGGGTCCATGATGGCTGACTTGAAGGGTGTTCATTCGGGCATCAACTTGATATTGAAAGGACAGGGCAAGGAGCCGATGAGTCTGGATGACTTGGTGGTGATGCTGTTTGAGGAAGTGGAATATGTATGGCCGAAATTAGGCTATCCTCCGTTGGTAACTCCATTTAGCCAATATGTAAAGAATGTGGCGCTGATGAACGTGATGCAACTGGTGAAAGGCGAGGAACGCTGGACGATGATTGACAACCATACGTGGGATATGATTCTGGGCAAGAGCGGACGCCTGCCGGGTAAGCTGGCTCCCGAAATCGTGGAGCTTGCCAAATCCAAAGGTTACGAATTTGTTGACACAGACCCGCAGTCCAACTATCCGGATGCTTTGGACGAATACCGCAAGGAGATGGACGAAAACGGATGGGAGTATGGCGAGGACGATGAGGAGCTCTTCGAGCTGGCTATGCACGACCGGCAGTACCGTGACTATAAGTCGGGCGTTGCCAAGAAGCGTTTCCGCGACGAGCTGGAGCGCGTAAAGGACGCTTCCATGGCAAAGAGCGGATATTCGGAAGAGGAGATAAAGAAGCTGAAACGCGCCAAAGCCGATCCTATCATAGCCCCGTCCAAAGGGCAGGTGCTTTGGGAGGTTTCCGTGGAAGGTCCGTCCTCAGCGCCGTTTATCGGGCGTAAGTATCAGCACGATGAGGTGTTCTGCTATGTCTCTACACCGTGGGGCGAGTACGAAAAGGTAATGACCGGTTTTACGGGCCGTGTTGTGGAGGTATGTGCCCAGCAAGGCGCCAACGTCAATAAGGGAGACGTCATAGCGTATATCCAGCGGAGCGATATCTTTGCATAATGATTGGTAAAGGTGTGTCAAGGCCTATCCGGGGCTTGACACACCTGTTTGTTTCAGGTATTTATTTATCAGTTCTTTCAATATCTCCTGCGTATAGGGCTTTATCAGGAAATCATTGCATCCTGCATCGAGAGCCGCTTGTCTGTCATGTTCGTAGGCATAGGCGGTAAGAGCTATGATGGGTATCCCGGGCGAAAGCTCGCGGATGATTTTTGTTGCGTCCAGTCCGTTGAGGTTGGGCATTTTCATATCCATCAGAATTAAATCCGGATGCAGCTCCTCGAACATGGTTACGGCTTCCATGCCGTCCTTGGCGCGTTCCAGGTGGTACGACTTTCCTAATATTGCTTTGGCAAGGATGTAGTTGCTGTCCGTATCTTCGGCTATCAGGATAGTGGGCTGCCGGGTGTCCAGGGATGCTCCGGTTGTTTGTGTCGCTTGGTGTTCGTGCGTTTCTTCATTAAGGTCGTAAGTATTGTTGCCTGTTTCTGCATTGCCGGGAGTGTTGAAGCTGGTTTCGGATACAGAGTTCTGTTCCTCCGCTGTTTCCCTTTTGTCTTTTGCCAGAGGCAGGGTAAAGGTAAAAGTCGTTCCTTTCCCCACTTCCGAACAGACGGAGATGGTTCCGCCCAATCGTTCGATAATGGTTTTGCAGATAGACAGTCCCAATCCCGTACCTTGCGCAAAGGTATTCACCTTTACAAAGCGTTCAAAGACCTTTGCCAGTTTGTCAGTTTGGATGCCGATGCCGGTGTCGCTGACGTAAAATTCTATTTCGTTTCCTTTGCGGCGGTATCCGTAGCCGACGCTGCCTCTTGTGGTGAATTTGAAGGCGTTTCCGATGAGGTTCGATATTACCTGGAAGATGCGGTTCTTGTCGCCTTCAACGGTAATCTCCTCGTCCGAGGCTTCGTAAACAAGCTCCACACCTTCGGGACAGCGGAATTTCAGTGCGTCGTGTATTTCCTTGCAGAGCGGGTGCAGGCGCACCGGGGTAATGGTGAATTCTACGATGCCTGCTTCAATCTTGGAGAGGTCCAGGATTTCGTTTATCAGTTGCAGAAGTCTTTCGTTGTTGGCTTCCACGATGTCGTAGTAGTTTTGCCGCTCTTCGGCATCGGTGCTCTCGGCAATGATTCTGGAAAAGCCTACGATGGCGTTGAGCGGGGTACGTATCTCGTGGCTCATATTGGCAAGGAAAGCCGATTTCAACTGGTCGGAAGTCTCCGCTTTCTCTTTGGCCACGAGCAGTTCCCGTTTCATCCGTTCCATTTCGGTGATGTCCCATTCGATACTCAATAGGATGGGTGGGAAGTCGTTGCTTTCAATACGCATCTTCCGTTTGTCCAGAAAGATGGATTTACCGTTCTGGTCGTGCTCTTCGGTAATCCAGTGCTTCTCGATTCCGGTCCGGGCTATTTCAACATCCTGCTTTCTCTTCTCTTGTGCCAGCTCGGGAGGATAGAAGTCGAAATCGTCTTTGCCCAATGCCTCTTTAAGGGGGATGTTGCGGTTGTACGATTCTCGGTTGCGGTATAGGTATTTAAAGCCGCTTTGGATGTCCTTGACAACGATACCGGCAGGCAGGTTTTCAATGGTTTTGTCCAGAATCTGGCTGAACCGTTTGATTTGCTGCTCGTTCCTGATGCGTTGGGTGATGTCCCGGCTGAATCCCCATAGGATGGCCTCGCCTTTGTCGCTTGTCACCCAATAGGCACTTCCTTCCATTGCCAGCACTTCGGGGTGTTCGGGCAGGGGATGGTAAAGGATGAAGCCGTTACGTTTTTCTCCCTTTCTGAGTGATTTGATTAATCTTTGCCAGGAATTCTCGTCTTGTGCATTTGCGTTTATCCGGTAGATGTTCAGTGTGCTGACGTCGTCCGTTATGCTGATGTTGTGATGCTCCCGGAAACGGCGGTTGGCAAAGACGAGCGTACCGTCTTCACGGGCGGCAAATATGTCTTCGGTGGAGTTATTGATGGCGTGTGTCAGCAGGGTGATGTCATTGCGCCGTTGCTGGATGTCGGTGATGTTCTGTATGTAGCCTTCCAGAATGCCGGTTCCGTCGGGGAGTGTTTCGTGCGAGAAGGTTTTCAGGCGGATATAGAATATCCGTTTCTTGAAAAGGATGCGGTAGTCTATGCTGTTTTCTGTATTTCCCTGAAGGTTCTGTGCCAGCCACTTGCCGAATATTTCCCTATCCTCGGGCAGGATGTACATAGTATAGTCCTGGAGCGGAATTTCCTGTTCCTCTGCAGTGCACATTACACCGGAGTGACCGGTGTAGTAGAAGCATTGCCTGCCGGAGTTGTATTTCCATCTTCCGATGAGGGCGGCTTTCTGTATTTCATTAAGTTCGTGGTTTTTCTTTTCCAGTTCCCGTTTGCGCTGGCTACGTTCGGTGATGTCGCGGTATTGGCAGAGCACCATATCTTCGTAGGGGCGCATGATGCACTTAAAGAAGTAGGTCTCGCTGCCGATAGTCAGTTCGTAGTTCCGGGCGGAAACTTCCTTGTACGCAAGTACTTTCTTGAATTCGGGGTAAACCTGCCGGTAGGTAACAGACGGTAGCAGTTGGAGTATGTTCCTGCCCAGTAACTGATTTTCTTTCAAAAACCACAAGTCTGCGTTATGTACTGCGATGTCCACGCAGATGCCGTTTCTGTCCAATAAAATCATGGTGTCCGATGTCAGCTCCAGCAGCTTTTCGGCATTCTCCGCGTTTTTCAGGATGTTTTTCATAGTTCTCTTGTTTTATGCCCTCCGTGCTTTTTCCCATGCGCCGCCGGCCTGCCCCCGCCGTTTGCGCAGGTAGTTGAAGCCGCGGACAACATTAATGTTCATGAAAAGAAAATAATAAGGAACAAAGAGTATTTTATTCTTGATACGTTTTGCTGACAGGTAATGCCCCCAGCTTGCCATGAAGTAGAACAGTGCTTGCAGCAACCAAATGACGGCATAGAGCAGAGGGGTGTTTGACGTAAAAATGAGAATCGTATTGAGGGGGAACAGCAGGAACAACAGTACGGGCGTAAGCGACCATCTCAGTACGCGGTGGGATATGTATTGAAAACAAAACACACCATAGCGCAGCGGATTGAGCAATGCACGCAGACGCCAGACGGACTGCAAGCCGCCGGCAGCGATACGCACTTTGCGTTTTTCTTCTTCGTGCATGTCTGCCGAACCGTTTTCTACGGCATAGGCATCGGCGCAATAAGCGATGGTATATCCGCGCATCACAATGTGCAGGGAGAGGATGAAGTCGTCCAGCAGTGTGTCGGCAGGCATCTCCTCGTACAGTTCGCGACGGATGGCAAACAACTCTCCGGCTGCCCCTACGGCAGAGTAGAGGCGGGAGTCCAGTTGCTTGAGGGCGGACTCGTATTTCCAGTAAAGGCCTTCGCCGCCGGATGCAGCGTTGGCTTTGTCCTGTATGGCGATGCGCTTTTCTCCGGCCACACAGCCCACTTTGGGATTGGCGAATGCGCGTACAATCTCGCGCAATGCTTCACGGTTGAGGTGTGTATTGGCATCGGTGAATACCACAAGCGGGGTGGTGACGAACCGGATGCCGCGGTTCAGTGCGGCGGTCTTTCCCTCTCTTTGGGGTTGATAAAGCACGGTGGCTTGCGGCCAGTGCGAGAGACGTTCGTTGGTGCGGTCGTTGCTGCCGTCCGTTATCCAGAGTATGTGCAGCTTGTCTGCCGGATAGTCCAGCGCAAGGCAGTTGCGCATCTTATCGTCTATGACATCTTCTTCGTTGTAGGCGGCGATGAATTTGCCGCTCTGCTTGAACTCCACGAGCGCCTCGCGCAGCTCCTCCAGGATCGCCGAACCGGTTACGCCCCCCGTGCCGTTCATCCGCAGGTAGATGCCCTTGATGCGGTCGTCGTCACGCGCGGCTTCGAGGGCGCGGAGCGCCTTCAGGAGCGGAAGCTGCCGCTGGGTCTGGAGCGTCATCAGGTCGAGACCCGCCAGCGGATCGGACGACGGGGCGTCGGTCAGCACCTCCGAGAAGTCGATCTTCAGGATCGACTCGGGATGCACCGCCACACTCTTCTCCATCGAGCCGGCAATGCCCAGCAAAATGAAAATCCACAGGAAAAACACCAGGAACGTCCCCACGACGACCGCGAGAAGCCCTGCCAGAAAAGTCTTGATAAAATTCATAGTTCGTTCTATTTTGTTGTTGTCTTCTTCCGTATGTTGTCGCAAATATAGCGATTTTATACGAAAAACAAATAAAATTTATCGTTTTTCGATAAAATAATTAGACATACTATATATATTCTCCAAAATATACGTTATCTTTGGTGGCGTAACGACACTTTTATCTGCCGGAGCGTTTTACCGAACCCCATGCGATTCGGTTTTAAGCCCGTTCCGCTTTTTCATATTTTTGCCGAAAAGAAACTGAATACGACAATGGAAGAAAAAATCAAACGCCTGCTCGCATCGGTCGTCCACCCGGAAACCGGACAGGACATCGTTTCGAGCGGATTCATCGAACATACGGCGTCCGCCGAAGGCAAAGTCACCGTCGTGCTGCGCTTCGCCAAGGCCCGCGACCCGTTCGCCGTGAAGATCAAGAACCAGGCCGAATCGCTTTTGCGCGAGGCGTTTCCGGGCGCGGAGGTGCTCGTCGTGATCAAGGAGGGCGGGGCGGCTCCGCGTCCCGAACCCAAATTGAAGACCACCACGGGCGGCATCGCCAGGGTAATCGCCGTCGCCTCGGGCAAGGGTGGGGTAGGCAAGTCCACCGTCACGGCCAACCTGGCCATCGCCCTGCGGAACATGGGTTTCCGCGTCGGCGTCCTCGATGCGGACATCTACGGACCGTCGCAGCCCAAAATGTTCGGCGTGGAGGGTTATCTGCCCGATGCCGAACGCATCGACGGCGAGGATTGCATCCTGCCGGCCGACGC
>ENA-OPCM01001903-OPCM01001903.1-human-gut-metagenome-genome-assembly--contig:-NODE-1903-length-12807-cov-3.274702_pt1 | contig 12807 bp, 7 predicted proteins | sample MGYA00241252_ERZ501484 | MGnify/ENA primary metagenome ERZ501484 (study PRJEB25962, sample SAMEA2042583) | human gut metagenome | biome: human gut; feature: human-associated habitat; material: faeces...
GGCTGGTCGGGTTCCCCAATGCGGGCAAGAGCACCTTGCTCTCGGTGGTCTCGGCTGCCAAACCCAAGATCGCCAACTATGCTTTCACCACGCTCGAACCCAACCTGGGCATCGTCGAGGTGCGTGACCACAAGTCGTTCGTCATGGCCGACATTCCGGGCATCATCGAGGGTGCGCACGAGGGCCGCGGTCTCGGAACCCGTTTCCTGCGCCATATCGAACGCAATTCGGTGCTCCTCTTTATGATTCCTGCCGACAGCGACGACATCCGCAAGGATTACGCGGTCCTGTTGGGCGAATTGACCCAGTATAATCCGGAATTGCTCGACAAGGAGCGCCTGCTGGCCATCACCAAATGCGATATGCTCGACGAGGACCTGATCGAAGAGATGAAAAGCCATCTGCCCGAGGGGGTTCCTTCGGTCTTCATTTCCTCGATATCGGGTATGAACATTCCCCGGCTCAAGGATATGCTCTGGGAGGCGTTGCAAAAATAAGATAAAGTATAAAAGCCCGCTTGGGGGACATATAATTATACAAAAGCCTCGTATTCCGAAAAGAATACGAGGCTTTGTCTTTCGGTCCGAAACGACGGGGACCAGAGTGTCGGAAGCGCGGCTATCGCCGGATTTTCCGACTGTATCGTTTGCGGGGTCGGCTTTACAGGGCCAGCGGTTCGTATTTCAGTCCCCAGGCATCCGCTACTTGTTTGTAAACGACCTTTCCTTCGACGACGTTCAATCCTAACTCCAGTTCGTGATTCTCCTTGCAGGCGCGACGCCAACCCTTGTCCGCCAGTTGGATGGCGTACGGCAGCGTTGCGTTCGTAAGTCCGAGCGTCGAGGTGTAGGGCACCGCACCGGGGATGTTGGCGACACAGTAGTGCAGAATGCCATCGACGAAGTAGGTCGGCTCCTCATGGGTCGTCGGCCGCGAGGTTTCGAAGCAGCCGCCCTGATCGATGGCCACATCGACCAGAACCGATCCAGGCTCCATATCCTTAAGCATGTCGCGCGTCACGAGTTTCGGGGCTTTCGCACCGGGAATCAGCACCGAGCCGATCACCAGGTCGGCGGTCTTGAGCTCTTCGCGGATGTTGTATTCCGACGACATAAGCGTTTTTACGTTTTGGGGCATCACGTCCGTCAGGTAGGCCAGACGCTTGAGGGAGATGTCGCAGATCGTCACGTCGGCACCCAGGCCGGCCGCCATACGTGCCGCCGCCGTGCCTACGACACCGGCTCCGATCACGAATACCTTGGCGGGCTTCACGCCCGGCATGCCGCCCAGCAGCTTCCCTTTTCCGCCGTGCGGTTTTTCGAGGAAGTAACAACCCTCCTGCGTCGCCATACGCCCTGCGACTTCCGACATGGGAATCAGCAGAGGCAGCGAACGGTCGGATGCTTCGACGGTTTCGTAAGCGCAGCAGATCGCACCACTTTCGACCATTGCCCGGGTCAGCGGTTCGCTGCTGGCGAAGTGAAAATAGGTGAATACCAGTTGTCCTTGGCGGATGAGTTTGTATTCAGGCTCTATCGGCTCCTTGACCTTGATGATCATTTCGGCTTTGGCATAGACCTCTTCGATGGTAGGCAGCAGTTCGGCGCCTGCGGCGACGTAGTCTTTGTCCGGGAATCCGCTGTTTGCACCGGCAGTCGCCTGCACATACACTTTATGCCCACGTTTGGTAAGCTCTTTGGCTCCGGACGGGGTGAGCGAAACCCGGTTTTCGTTGTTTTTAATCTCTTTTGGAATACCGATAATCATAAGTCGAGTCGTTTTTAAATTTTTCGGACTCAATTTATGGAAAATCCGTTGAATTGCCAAATTATTCCCGAAAAAATCGAACCGATATTAAAATTTGTAAGATATGGAGGCGTAAAAGGTCCGGGGATACGCATACAGATAACGGGTGTCCAGCGGTCGGTAAACATACGTGTCTGCGGTCCGGATACGGCGTACGCGGGGAGATTCGTAGCCGCTGAAGAGTTGGTCCCTGTCGTTGAGAAGGTTGCGTACCGAGAGCATCAGAGTCAGACGCGAGGCGTTGAAATAAAACGATTTGAAAAGCGTGACATTCAACGTAAACGCATCCCCGAGCCGTTCCTGGCGGGTAAACAGTTCGAAGGCTTCCGGCGATTCGGCCAGTTGCCGGGCGATGCGCGACGTGCGTCGTACCAGCGACGGTTCGACGAACCGATTCCCGGTCCATGCGGCCTCCGCCTGTACGCCCCAGCCTTTCGGACCGTAATAGTTGAGTCCCGCGAAACCCGTCAGTTGGGGCGTGTTGCCGACCGAACAGTCGCCCATGTAGCTCGCGGCGTTGCGGTCCAGCACCTCGTTGTTCGCGTCGGCATAGACCGTGACGACGGGATTGTCCGCATAGCGGTAACGTCCGGCGCTGGCTGCCAGCGTGAGGTTCCAGCGGTATGCCAGCCGGATCAGGGCGGTCGCTTCCGCGCCGTAGCGAAGCGTTCCGATGCCGGCGGCCGCCATGTCGCTGTATGTTGCGTAGAAATCGTCGTAGTAGTGCCGCACCTGCATGCCGTCCGCAGTGCGGACGACGAAGAGCGTCGCCCGAAAGCGCACATTGCGCCCGGACCAGGTGTAGTTCAGTTCAGCTCCGTACCGTTTCTCCTCGGTCGGATCCTCCACCGGTCGGTTGTTGTATTCGAGGTTCAGGAAAAGGTCGTCTCCGTCGGGTGTCCGCGATGAGGCGTAAACCGTCATTTCCAGATGATGTCGTACCGAGAAGGAGTAGCCTGCCGAGGCGCGGAACAGGTAGGGCGCGAAATGCAGCGCCCGCGATTTTCCGAAGGATTTATTGCCGGCGAAAAGCTCTTTTTCGTAGTGTCCCCGGCGGAATACGGAGGCGGCTCCGACCTCGGCTGCGATAAAAGCCCGCAGGCGGTCGGCACGGTATTCGAGTGAACCTCCGGCGCCGATTTCATTGCGCCGCAAGTCGTAGTCGTAGCCGAAGCGATCGCCTTCGCGGATGATCCGATCGGGATGACGCAGATCGTTCTGGAGTTTGTTGCCATAGACGCCGTCGTCGATCAGGTAATAGTCGCGATCGACGAAATAACTGCGCCCCATCAAATCCCTCATCTGTTTGTAGAATCGGGAGTCCGTCCGGGCCGCCCGGATGCCGTAGCGTACCGTCAGTCGTTCGCTGATTCGGGTGATGCCCTCCGCGAGGAGCTGCATATTGGCGATGCGCTCCACACGGTCCTCCATGAGATAGGTCGCGCTGCCGTCCTTGCTGTTTCTGTTTTGCCGGTAAAATTCGTCCCAGTCGATTTGGGTGTAGCGGACATCGTTCGCCCGCCAGATATTTTCCATTTCGAGCCGGGTTACGGGGTCCGTCTGGTAGCCGGGCATCCAGCGGTAGTAGTCCGGCATCGGGCTCGGAGCGTCGTACCATGCCAGCGAACTGTAACGCCTGATGCCCGTTTCCGCCGTGAAGGTCGCTGCGAGCGAAGTCGCATCCGTCAGGCGGATCCGGTATGCGGCTGCGGCCAGAGGAACCGCTTCGCGTCGGATGCGCCCGCTGCGCACTTTTCCGTCCTGATAGCCCCACGAAGGGTTGTAGAGGGGATTTCCCGTCAGGTCGAAGGCTTCCCGGGTCGATGAGGTGCGCAGGCTTCGCATCGAAACCGGTACGACGGTCAGCAACGAGAAGAGATGCCTGTCTCCGAATCTTTTGGATAGAAGTATCGCTGCATTCAGCGAATTGCTGAATACGCCGTCGGCATAAAGGTCCCGTCCCGTGCGGCCCTGTACGGTCGCCGCAAGGTCCCAGTTCCGGCCGAGGTTTTCGGCGATGGTCAGGCGGAGCCCCATCAGGTAGTTGCGGCCGGAGAATTGGAGTGCCGCATTGCGCTCCGGGAGCAGTGGCTCTTCGGAGGTTCGGTATTCGGCGTCCAGAGTCGTCGGTAAATGCCATCCGTTCATCGGCTCTCCGTACTTTTGGGGATACAAGGCATTCATCGACGGAATGTAGCGCGACGGCAGCCGGATGCCGTTCAGCGACATCCGGTCGGGCCGGTACGGTTCTCCGCGGCGGTTGTAGGCCACGAATGAGAATTTGAAGTCCGTGGCGTCCCGGAACAGGTCGCCCGTACTTTGGATCGCTCGGTAGAAGAGCGACGAATCGGTGTCGATCATCGGGCTGTAAGGCTCTTCGTAACCGTTCTGAAAGGGATAATACTCTTCGTCCCGCAGATTGTCTTCCGGGGTTTGGGCCCGGAGCGGGAAACAACCGATCAGGCCGATGACAACGAAGAGTAAATATCTCATTTGGGTCATGGTATGATACAAATATACCCAAATAATAAAAAAATCGGACGCTTGGGTCCGATTTATCTTCAATTCCGTCCGAGATATGGCTCCCGTTTTGATTCCGATCACCTCTGTATCCCTGGCAGAACAGCGGATTCCGGCGAGCGCCCCTGCGATATGGCACGCCGCGACCTGACGTTCCATAAAGAGGATGATACGAAGGCTCTACCTTCATTTCGCATCATAGCGATCGAGCGAAGGCCGCTTTATCCGGGGTGATTATACATTCGGAGTGCATCGCTGCATTCCCGGCAAGACGTTTCTGTATTTTGGTTTATGCTTAATTCTGCAGACTTCATTCCATGGGGTGCAATGCAGCAGAAATGCCGTCGTAGGCCCTGGAGCGGCCTGAAACGGAGTTTGATAAAAGAGCGCCGACTTGTTGGAAAATAACGACGCCGTCTTTCAATGATTGCGCAGATGGGATCCTCCTTCTTGGCCGTTCGCTTGAAACGAAATATGGAAATTTTTTCGAAGTCCGCTTTTGGACCGATTTATATAATAGACTGCCGGGTTACGGCTTATGTAGTGTCAGGGCCTCAAATGAGCGATCGGCATAGACCAGAATAACGCGCACGACGGGATTCCGGTCATTGCCGGCGAGGGTTTGAAGAACCGTATCGGTTTGCTTCGACAGCTCGTTGTCGTTCTCGGCCGTTTGTGTCGATGGAGCGACCGAACCGGCGGTGTTCGATCTCTGTTCCAGTTCCGTCCCGAACAGTCCGGTGTCAGTCCGACCATTTCCAGCGTCTGTTCCGTTCGTTGAAGAGGAACTTTTCGGATTGCCGGTTCGATACATCTGTTCGGAGTCGAGCAGCAACCAGTCCGGATTGACGCGCGGAAACCTCCGGAGAATCTTCTGCAGCAAATCGAATCCCGGTTTGTTCCGTCCGGCGAGAATGTGGGAGATTCCCGAAGGCTGGATTCCGAGGATCTCGGCCATCCGGCTGGAGGTTAAACCTTCGCTTTTCATCAATTGTTGCAATTTCTCCTTCATTTCCGGTATTTTTTACAAAAATAAATATTTTTCTTTTGTAAAACAACTATTTTGTACGATTGTAAAATGTTAATTGTTGTCGATAATGTTTACAAATGTAATTATTCGAATATGGTTAAATATCTTCGAATCTTGTGTGTGAATTATTTGTATATATAATTTTATGTAATTTATTGATTATAAGTATATAATGCTTTTATATTTTTATGAAATTCGATGTGGACTGCAAAACGGCTCTAAATACGGTTGGATTCTTCTTGTTTTTATTTAGTTAGTTGTCATAAATATATGGTTTATAGTATATTTATATTGATAATTCAATATTTTGATTCTAATAATGCAGGGGATTTTTGACTGTTGCGAGGGTTTGCTTAGTATTTTACATTTGTTGAATATCAACAGCATGTTTACAGAGTGTGTATTTACAAATAGATAAAATTAGGCAAGTTTAAGAAGAAAGATGTGATTACATTTGTAACATACTACCCTATTTTGCTGGATTTTGCAATAATTTCGGGATATTGAAATTCGCTCTCCATCGTTTTTTTAACATTATTTTCCTTTTGATTATATTATGTTAAAAAATAAGGCCGGATAGTGTAATCAATACACTACCCGGCTGGTAATTAATGGTTTGTATGTTCTGCCGTATGTCCTATTCCCGAATCATTCTGGCTGTTTCTTCGAACTCTTCCGGAGTGAATTTGGGCTTGACTTTGCGGAAATCAACGTCGTATTCGTTTTCCATCGGGATCAGGTGAATGTGCGCATGGGGAACTTCGAGGCCGAAAACCACTACTGCCACTCTTTTGCAAGCGATTTTCGCCTGGATTTTTTTCGCCACCCTTTTGGCGAAGACGATCATCCCTTGCAGGGTTTCGTCGTCCAGGTCGAAAATATAATCGATCTCTTTCTTGGGGACGACCAGCGTATGACCTTTCTCGAGGGGATTGATGTCGAGGAATGCCAGAAAATTTTCATCCTCCGCCACCTTGTAGCTCGGGATTTCGCCGTTGATGATGCGAGTGAATATGGATGCCATATGAAAATATGTTTATTGATTGCGTCGTTGCTTGTTGTGGCTTATCGCCTCTTTGAGGTCCCGTAATAAGCGAAGGGAGTTTTAATTTAATTCGGAGAGAAGAATCCTTCTCATCCTTCTATTTTGCATCGTGTCGGCTTCCGAAAAATACGGGAATCGATGCCGATGAGCGTATGTGCCTGTCTTTGGCTACTCCTCCTTGAATTTTGGAGCCATTATCTCCGAATAAAGGACCGCTTTTCGCACGTCGAATTCTTCGGCGATACCGGGGCTATGAGGTTGCTGTTCGGCGTCCGCTCGGGATATGCCGATCTGGTTGCGTAACGGAGATTCCGCTTTTTCAGTTTTTGGGGACTTGCCGGCCGTTTTTCGGAATCCGGACACCGGGGCGGATGTGTCCGCCTCCGCCTGACGGACGGGCTGTGCCGCCGATGCGGAGCGCAACTCTTTTCTTTGCATCTCCTTGAACTTCTTGACCAGCGGGACGATCGTGACTATGACGATCAACAGTGCGCTCCACAGTATTTGGATGATATCTTTGTCCATAGTGCCGATGGTTTAATCCTGATTACGTTTTACGGTGTCTATGCCCTTTATCTTGCGGATTTTGTCCATGATTGCATGCAGGCCCTCCGCATCCTTGACATAAAGGCTGATCGTGCCCTCGAAAATGTTGTCGTGCGTCTGGATATTGATCTGCCGGATATTGATGCTGAAGTCCTCGCTGACCGTTTTTGCCAGGTCGAGCAGTATGCCGGTGCGGTCGATGCCGCGCAGTTCGATGGTCGATAGGTACGACATGGCCTTGTGTTGCGACCATTTGATTTCGTCCTTGAGGATATTGCGTCCGAATTGAGCGGCCAGCCGGTCGAGCTCCTTGCAGTTGGATTTATGCACGATGATACGGTGCGACGCAGGGTCTTTATACCCTACCACGCTGTCTCCCGGAATCGGTTTGCAACATTCGGCCATGACGAATTGCGGTTCGCCTGCCGTTGCCGATTCTTCGGCTTTCGCGCTGTTCGGTTCCGGATTTTCGGCATCGTCGCCCTCCTCGTCCTCCTTTTTGTTGATAAAAAGCGTCCAGAACTTGAGTATCTTGCTGGTGGCATTGACTTTCAGGACCTTGTCCAAGTCTTTTAGATCGACGATCCCCGCCCCGATTTTGCTGTAAAGCTCCTCTTTGTTGTTGGATTCGTAAATCGGGACGATTTTGCGCAGCACACGACCGCTGAGCGGGGTATTGAGTTGCTGCATTCGCTCCTCGAGCATCTTCATGCCCCGTTCGATGTTGTTTTGCCGCTCGCGTTTGAGAAAACTCTTGATCGCCTGCTTAGCTTTGGTCGTGGTGACGATGTCGAGCCATTCGGCTTTGGGGCGTGCGTTGTCGGCGGTGATGATTTCGATCTGGTCGCCGCTGTTGATCTGTGTGGTGATCGGCTCGATCTTGTGGTTGATCTTGGCGCCGATGGCGCTGTTGCCGATCTTCGAGTGTATGTCGTACGCGAAGTCCAGTGCGGTGGCTCCGTACGGCATTTTCCGAGCCTCTCCTTTGGGTGTAAATACCGCTATTTCAGATGTGTATAGCGATAATTTGAAGTTATCCAGGAAGTCAACGGCGTTTTCCGTCGGACCATTCAGTGCATCGCGTATCTTTTTGAGCCAGCGGTCGAGTTCGTCCTCGTTGTTCGACAGCGAGGCGTTTTTGTATTTCCAATGAGCGGCGAATCCCCTTTCGGCGATCTCCTCCATGCGTTGCGTGCGGATCTGCACCTCTACCCATACTCCGTCGGGACCCATAACAGTCGAGTGCAACGCTTCGTAGCCGTTGGCCTTGGGCATCGAAATCCAGTCCCGCAGCCGGTCGGGCTTGGGGGTGTAAATGTCGGTGATCGTGGAGTAAATCTGCCAGCATTGGGTTTTCTCCGACGGAAACGGCAGCGGCTTGAAGACGATGCGGATGGCGAACAGGTCGTAAACCTCCTCGAAGGGAATCTGTTTGCGCTGCATCTTGCTCCAGATCGAGTAAAGGCTTTTGACACGTCCCGAAATTTCGAAGTTGATATGGTCCCGCTTGAGCGCTTCGATGATCGGGGCGTTGAATTTGCTGATGAAGGCTTCGCGCTGTTCTTCGGTCGCTTTGAGTTTTTCCGACAGCTCGGCATATTGTACCGGGAAGCGATATTTCATGCAGAGGTCTTCGAGTTCGCTCTTAATAGTGTACAGGCCGAGCCGATACGCCAGCGGTGCGAACAGGTAAAGCGTTTCACCCGTGATTTTGATCTGCTTGTTGGTAGGCATCGACCCCAGCGTACGCATGTTGTGCAGGCGGTCGGCGATTTTGATCAGGATCACCCGCACGTCGTCCGAAAGCGTGAGCAGGACTTTGCGGAAATACTCCGCCTGCTCCGAAGTATCGGCATTGAATACGCCCGACATCTTCGTAAGCCCATCGACCATCTTGGCGATCTTGGGCCCGAAGATGCGCTCCATATCTTCGACCGTGTACTCCGTATCCTCCACAACGTCGTGCAGCAGGGCGGCGACGACCGATTTGACGCCGAGCCCGATCTCGTCCACGACGATCTTGGCTACGGCGATGGGATGCAGCAGGTACGGCTCGCCCGAGCGACGACGCACTCCGCCATGCGCCTCTTTCGCCAGGAAAAAAGCGCGTTTGATGAACTCCCAGTCTTCGTCGTTTTTACAGATTTTGGTGCACGACTGAAGCAGTTCCTCCCACTTCTCCTTGATTAATCGTTCGTCTTCCGGCGTAAAATCCATACCATCCAATGCTGTTTTAGGGTCCAACTACGAATTTCGACGGATTTCGTACCGACGATCTCGTTTTCTATCGTAAAATATCGTTTTTCGCTTCGTTTCCGGGGTGCCGTTTTATAACTGTCCCGGCTATACCGTGCGTCGCTGCCTGTATTTGTCCGAAGAGAGAAGACTCCGACCGGTCTTTTGGGCGTTTCCTGCCTTTGTTACAGGCCCCGGTCGGCTCTTCATTCGCTTTTTATGCTTTGCGGGCGGCAATCATCGCTTCGCGGACTTTGGCTTCGACTTCGTTGCGAAGCGCTTCATCGTTCTTGAGAAGCTCTTTCACGCTGTCGCGGCCCTGGCCGATTTTGCGGTCGCCGTAAGAGAACCACGAACCCGATTTCTTGATGATTCCGTAGTCCACACCCAGGTCGATGATTTCGCCGATCTTCGAGATGCCCTCGCCGAACATGATGTCGAATTCGGCCTTCTTGAACGGGGGCGCCACCTTGTTTTTGACCACTTTGACGCGGGTGCGGGTGCCGAGCTGTTCCTCGCCGTCCTTGATGACCGACACCCGGCGGATGTCGATGCGGACGCTGGCATAGAATTTCAGTGCATTACCGCCCGTCGTGGTTTCGGGGTTGCCGTACACTACGCCGATCTTGTCGCGCAACTGGTTGATGAAGATGCAGACCGTTTTGGTTTTGGAGATGCTCGAGGTGAGCTTGCGCAGCGCCTGCGACATCAGGCGGGCCTGCAATCCCATCTTGGCATCGCCCATCTCCCCTTCGATTTCCGCCTTGGGCGTCAGAGCCGCCACGGAGTCGATGACGATGATGTCGATGGCGCTCGAGCGGATCAGCGAGTCGGCGATTTCGAGCGCCTGTTCGCCGTTGTCCGGCTGCGAAATCAGCAGGTTATCGACATCCACGCCGAGTTGCTGGGCGTAGGAGCTGTCGAAAGCGTGTTCCGCGTCGATGAAAGCGGCGATACCGCCGGCCTTCTGGGCTTCGGCAATGGCGTGGATCGCCAGGGTCGTCTTGCCCGAGGATTCGGGGCCGTAAATCTCGATGACGCGGCCTTTGGGGTAACCGCCTACGCCGAGCGCCATGTCCAGGGTGATCGAACCCGTGGGGATCACCTGCACGTCGGCGACCTCTGCGCTCGACATGCGCATAATCGAGCCTTTGCCGAAATCCTTCTCGATCTTCTCCATCACCGCGTTAAGTACCTTTAACTTGTCGGGATTTGCTTGTGTTTTCTCTGCCATATGGTTGAATTGTTTTTATTTTTTTCGTATTTCGTATCCGGTGTCCTGTACGTAAACTCTGGATTTTCCCGCCTGCCGAACTTTGTTGTTCTGTCGTCGCTGCCCGGCGACTGACGGATCTTCCGACACGGTTCCTGAAAGTCGGAATCGCCGTTTCGCTCCGGGTGTTTTACACAACGGGATTTATTTTTCAAAATTACGAAATAAAATGCAATTATCGCCATTTCCGGCCGGATTTATGGCTGTTTGCGGATGTAATTCTGTGGTGTGAAGGGGAAATTTGCGGCTGCGTGTCGGGGTGGGTCGTATTTTGGGGAAACAGGGCCGTTCGTTGCCGACGGCCTGAAGAATCCGGGGTTTTCGGAGGCGGAGGATATGGTCGGCGAATCGACTGCCTCCGGTATGGTTCAATGTCCGGGTGCAACCGGATTGGAGAAGTGTATGCGTGCCGGTGTCGGGGATGGTTTTGCCGGAGTGATAACAAGCGGAAGGCAACGGTGCTTACGGACTTGGATGTCATCCGAAATATCGAGCCGTCGGTAAGTTTTTCGCAAATTTGTGATTCGGGAGGGGGTGAAAAAAGTCCCGGCGGGTTATGCCAGGACCAGTTTTTCGAGCTCTTCCATCTGTCGCTGAAAAGCCTTGTCCGTTTCGATCTGGTTCGATACCGCCTTGCAGGAGTGCAACACCGTGGCATGGTTGCGTCCTCCGATGGCCGAACCGATGGCGATCAGCGGGGATTTGGTGTGCTGCTTGGCCAAGTACATGGCGATCTGACGCGCCTGAGCCACTTCGCGGGTTCGTTCGGGCGAATTGAGGCGCTGGATGTCGATATGCAGGAAGTCGCAGACGACTTCGATGATGTGCTCGATCGTGATCTCTTTCTGGCATACCCGGACATAGACCTTCAGAATCTCCTTGACGAGCGACAGGGAAACTTTCTTGCCCATATAAACGGTATTGGCTACCAGGGCCGACAGAGCGCCCTCGATTTCCCGGACGTTGGCGGAGATATTGTCCGCCAGGTAGCGGACGATTTCGTCCGTAAGCTGGAGGCCGAGTTTCTGAGCCTTGATTCTGATGATCTTGACTTTGGTGTCGTAGTCGGGCGTGTTGAGCTGGGTCGAAAGTCCCCACTTGAAGCGGGTCAGCAGTCGCTGTTCGATGTCCTTCAGCTCCACGGGCGGTTTATCCGAGGTAAGGATCAACTGTTTGCCTGCCAGTTGCAAGTGGTTGAATATGTTGAAGAAGGCGTTCTGGGTGCCGGTTTTTCCCGTGAGCTCCTGGATGTCGTCGATAATCAATACGTCGATCATCTGGTAGAAATGGATGAAATCCGGAATTTCGCCGTTCTTGTAGGCGGTCTGGAATTGCGCCTGGAACTTGTTCATCGAGACGTAAAGCACCTGCAGTTCGGGGTGGCGCTGCCGCACTTCGTGGCCGATCGACTGCACGATGTGGGTCTTTCCCAGCCCCGAATCCCCATATATATAAAGAGGATTGAAGGGGTTGTTTCCCGGGTTCACCGCTACGGACATGCCCGCCGAGCGGGCCAGCCGGTTGCACTCGCCCTCGATGAAGGTCGCGAACGTGAGGTTCGGATTCAGCTGCGGATCGACGATAAGCTTCTTGACACCCGGAATTACAAAAGGATTTTTTATATTTGCGGTGTTGGTCTGCGCATTGAAACGCGAGATGGCTGTCGTGTCGGCGTCGGCCGCTACGGGAACCGCCGTGTCCAGTTTCGGCGCCTCGGCTTTGGGCACGGCGTAGTGGAGCCGCGTCTGCTGGCCGTAGAGCTGCGAGATGATCGGTTTGAGGAACGGGATGTAGTTCTTCTCGATTTGGCGGACGTAGCTTTCGTTGGGAACCCTCAAGCGAAGCGTCGTGCCGTCGAATTCGAGCGGGACGATGGGCTGAAACCACTTTTCGAACTCCTCGGCGGAGGTCCGGGCCTTGATCTGGTCCAAGCAGTTTTGCCATATATCGCTATATGTCCGTGTGTTGTTTAACATGACAGAGGGTTGCACTATTTTTGATGTGACAAAGTTGTGAATAATTTTGCAAAAAGATTCTCGATTTTATGTTGCAGTTCTCCTTTTTTTGTATATAGAAAAGCAACGGTTTCCGGGGTCTCAATTTTAACTCCCTGATAGTGAATTATCGAATTTTATTTCGTATATTTGCATATAATTTTTTTGGGACTTCCGAAGTCAAACTATAAATAAAACTAATAAACTTATGGCAAACGAATTGGAACAATTGGTTCTGAAAAAAGCCCAGAGTTGGCTCGACGGCCACTATGACGAGGCGACGAAAAAGCAGGTCAAATACCTGATGGACAACGATATGAAAGAGCTTGTCGAGAGTTTCTACAAAGACCTCGAATTT
>ENA-OPCM01001907-OPCM01001907.1-human-gut-metagenome-genome-assembly--contig:-NODE-1907-length-12794-cov-2.250177_pt1 | contig 12794 bp, 8 predicted proteins | sample MGYA00241252_ERZ501484 | MGnify/ENA primary metagenome ERZ501484 (study PRJEB25962, sample SAMEA2042583) | human gut metagenome | biome: human gut; feature: human-associated habitat; material: faeces...
ATCGTGTATTGGATGATAGTTGCGGATTTTAGGATTAACACAACTCCATTTGCTCCCTGAGCTCCATAAATAGCTGTAGCCGAAGCATCCTTCAAAATCTCCATAGAAACAATATCTGACGGATTGATAGTAGACAGCGGAGAAATAGTAGAAACCGAGCCATTACCCAATGCATCACCAAGTCCAAAATCAGAACCAGAAGAACCTCCACCCTGCACAATAACGCCATCAATTACATACAAAGGTTCTGCGTTTGAGTTAATAGTAGCCTGACCACGAACACGGATAGAAGATGAAGAACCCGGCGCACCTGAAGTTGTTACAGCCGAAACACCTGCTGCACGTCCCTGCAAGGACTGATCAAGGTTTGTTATGACAGATCCTTTAATAGCATCTTCACCTACAGAAACAGAAGCACCAGACAAGTCGCTTTTTTTCATTGTACCGTATCCAACAACCACAACCTCATCCAATGTTTCAGAATCTTCTTTCAATACAATATTCAAAGAAGTCTGGTTAGTTATTTTAATCGTCTGAGTAACATATCCAATATAAGAAATTTCCAGCGTTGCACCTTCCAAAACATTCAGTACAAAATTTCCATCAAAATCGGTAATTACTCCATTAGTTGTTCCTTTTTCAAGAACATTGGCTCCAATAACAGTTTCACCGGTAGCATCAACTACCTTACCTTTTATTTGCTTCTTAGCTTGCTGAGCAACCTCCAACATACTTGTTTCAGAAGCCCATGCCGGGTGCACATTTCCGATCGAGATTGTAGCAAATGCACCAGCTATCAGCACGCATTTTCTTACATTTTTATCCATAATATATTTTTAGTATGGTTAATAATTTCTTCTTAAAATTCAGATATATGTGAGAAGTTTACAAATAGTTGTCCTACATAATATCAGATTAAAGTCATCCGTGTTACATTCTTTTTACAATCACAAAAATAACGATAACAAAAGACTATTAATAATACTATCTTATCCATAACTAATATAGTTAAAAACAATTACTATATTAATTACTTCTCGTTACTAATTTTAGCACAAAAAAGCTTTATGACACTAATTGTTGTACTATCCGATGCAAATACAGAATTCAGCCCCTGCTGCTCCTGAGCAGGATCGCCAGTATAATCGTCTCCAGGTTTCCAATATTCATATTCTTCAGAAGGATTAGCAAAGCCTCCCCATCCCCAGAAATTACAACCTGCAAACAAAGTGTGAGATGAAGCATTATCTAATACCAAATCGAATATATATTTATAATAAGCATCTCGTGCTTTCACTGACGACGATTTACTGAATTGAAAATTATCTCTAGGATATCCAAATTCTTCCATTACCAAAGGCTTCTGATACTTCTTTGCAACTGCAAGATGTTCGTCGATATACACTTTCGAATTCTGTTTTGCTTTTTCCAGATTCTCCTGCAAACTATCTTTCGGAGCCCATCCCCAATTGTATGGCCAGATATGAATATTCATATAATCCACATTAGCATCTGCATGAATTTTTTCGAATAAGTCCATATCCATCTCACAGCCCCATTTACCTTCGCTTCCGGTAGAAACCAGGTGATTGGGATCAAGAGATTTGATCAAGGCAGCAGCCTTACCCATCCAATTGGCAAAATTCTGTTTATATTCTGGTAAGAAAGCGCGAGGTTCATTACCTATCTGCCATGACATAATAGTCGGATCGTCTATATAACGCACATTTGTATAACGGTTGGTACGGGTTATTACATCCTTTACATAATTTGCATAAAGAGCTTGGGCACTGTCCGAGCATACAAACTGACCGGCAAAATTCATATAAGCCGCATACCCATCAACTGCTGGCTGTGGTGCTTTTCCATAACCAGCCCATTGCAGATACTGTCCATATCCTCCACTCCATTCCCATGAATTATTCAGATAAAGCACAGCCAGCATATCACGCTTTGCCATTTCAGCAAGCAGATAGTCAAGTCCTGCAAAAATAGTATCATTGTAAACTCCTGGAGCAACCTGAAGCGTAGGTTCTACTTTAGCAGCTACTCCTCGCTCGCCATCAGAACCAACCAGTATACGTAAATTATCAATGCCAATACTTTTTAATGAATCAAGTTCGCGACATAGACGCACACGGTTACCTCCTTCGCCTTCTGAGCCTAATATTGCACCATACCAAAAATTAGTACCAATGTAATAATAAGGCTTTCCATTACGGATAAACTGTCCGTTCTCTACTCGTACAAAATTATTCTCTTTCTGATTTTTCGACGTTGTGGTACACGACACAATAACCACAAGTGACATTAACAACAAAAAAAAGTTCTGTTTCCGCATATCTATTAGATTTATTTCAACAATGCAAAAGTAAGAGGAAACTATCTAGAAATATGATATAATTTTATCCAATAATTCACAACATTGTAGATAGTCTAATTACTTACATCTACTCTATGTTCTATAAATCTCCCGAATACTTTCAAATAAATAGTGCCGATAATTCAGAGAATTACCGGCACAAAAACCATTATCCTTTCAACCTTACCTAAAAAAATACTTTATACATAAACAACATATCTCATTTTACCAATAACACTTCTTTTACAATACGCCCCCACTCCTTCAAATCCTCACTTTTCCACCCAGTATCAGGTGCTGAAGGATAAAGCATCGAGCAAGTTTCGTCTTTGTCAGCTATTGACCAGGCAGCCCAGCTGACAGCATGTTCTTTCATCCACACCTGCCATTTATTCCATTCCTGCAAATCTATATTTCCATCTCCGCTTGCTTCCATGCCAGCACATTCGGAAACAAAAAGAAGAAGTCCTTTTTCCAGCGCATAATCGGCACGCTCACGCAACGAAGTTTTATGAGTAGCAGCATAAAAATGCAGTGTATACATTATATTATGTACATTCTTTATTGGATCATCGGCGGCCAGATGTACATCCTGATCCCAATGAGGAGTACCCACCAGAATCAATGCCTCCTTATCGACGGCACGAATACAAGCAATGACGTCCTCTGAATATTTTTTCACATCAGCCCAGGTATCCTTTACCGGTTCGTTGAATATTTCATAAATAACATTGGGAACACCTTTATAGCGAGCGGTTATCTGACTAAAAAACTCTTTCGCCTCTTCTGTATGTAACCCATGACTATGCCAGTCTATAATGACATACATATCATTGGCGATGGCAGCATCGGCAACAGCCGTCACACATTTCAACGCCTTCTCCGGATTGCTAAGATAAGCCCCTTCGGGCTCTACTCCCATAGCGGCACGAATCAGCGTACAATTCCATTGCTCTTTCAGCGTTTTCACAGCCGAAGCATTATAAAAGCGAGGCCACCAGTTATGCCAGCCCATACTGACTCCTTTCAATACGACCTTTTCGCCTTTTTCGTTTACAAGAAAGGTTCCTTTTACAGACAAACGTTCCACAGCTGCACTAGCATTTACACTACCATATAAAAACATCAGGCAGCACAATACACAAACTTGCAGAATAGAAAAGATGCTTTTAATCATGTTTCGGTCCATAGCATTTCAAATTAAAAATCCATTCGATTAACACTTGCAAAAGTAGACTATCATAAAATAAAAAAGCAATACTATTTTATCTGATTGTTGCATTTCTATCACAAACCGCTTTTTAATACCTTATTTATATACGCTAACAGCGATAGTTCATCTTACCATAACATTGACAATAAAAAAGCGATGTTTCTTTTACAGACATTAGTCTTGAAAGGAAACACCGCTTTACTCACCATACTAGCTTTATCAAATAATTGTACGTTTCTTCCGATAATTATCCCTGAACTCTTTCGGAGAACAATTTTTCTTTTTCTTAAAGATACGGTTAAAGTTGGAAAGATTGTTGAAACCGCACTCATAACAGATTTCAGCAATCGCCATCGTTGAATCTACCAGTAAACGGGTAGCATGCCCCAAACGTAAATCAATAATGTAATCTGACAGGTTCTTTCCGGTGCGCAACTTGAAAAAACGGCTGAACGAAACTTCTGTCATACCTACCATATCAGCAAGCAGACCTAGTCTGATTTCCTCCTGATAATGTTTTCCAATATAATCCTGTACTTTCTGTACTCTCCGGCTGTCTGAGTGCACTTCGATTTTTGCAAACGAAGAACTAGACAACGTACGTGCCTGATCTGTAAAAAGTGAAAGTTCATACAGCAAGGTCAGAAAATGCACTACTGCATAAAAACCTTTCATTTCCGGAAGCTTGTCTATCAGTGCATACACTTTCATCACCGCATCCATTGGGAAGCATAAGCCGTATTGCGCCTTGTCGAGCATCTTTCGAATCATATCAAACTGATTGGTATCTATCAGTCCACTCAAAAAAGCGGGTACAAACTGAATGGTTATTTCCCGGATATTTGATGACGAACAGGTATTTTGCTCCCAAACGTGTTCCAGATCCGGACTTGTGATCAGCACTAAATCATAATCGCCTATAACCTCTGCCGAATCACCCACCACACGGCGCACTCCAGGCGCATGTTCTACAAAATTCAATTCAAACTCTTTATGCGAATGCATCGGATAGGTAAACTCTTTCTTATGCCGGTCGGCTATATAAAAACAGTCCTTGTCCGAAAGTGGAGTTATTTCGCGTATAAAATTTTCATTTACCAGTTTTTCCATAGCATTTGTTTTCATTATCACAAATATACATAATAAAATGACAAAACCATAAAACCGAAGAAAAAACGTGTTCACGTTTATAGAAAAAATATGCTGATATTTTCAAAGAAATATGCTGATATCTTCAGAAAAACATGCTGATATTTTTTTATTTTCTGTACAAACTTTTATCGCCTGTTCCCGATAATATTTTATCTCACTTCTACCATTCTATCAAAATAAGATAAAACCATATCAGTCCGTTCATAAAATAACTACTATTTTTGCAAATAAATTAATAATTGTATAAACCGATTATCAAAAAGATGAAAAGCATGAAAGTAAAAAACAAGATCTATCTGCTGGCAGGATTCTCTTTACTTGCCGGAAACATGTGGGCACAAAACATTTGCATTTCTACACCAAACACTTCGCTTGTCCTGAATGCACCAACCGGTGGTGAGCTGAAGTATCTTTATTATGGAAATAAGTTAAATGAAACTGATTTACAGAATATCAACGAGGCCAAGAACTGCGACCATACAGCTTATCCGACTTATGGTATGAACTGCCCTGGAGAAACTGCACTGGCTGTCAGACATGGCGATGGAAACATGTCAACACAAATGGAAGTGGTAAGCGTAAGTACTGATAAAGAGAACCAGGCTACACTAACCACTGTACGTCTGAAAGATAAGGTATATCCTTTCTATATAGATGTACGCTATAAAGCCTACGAAGATGTAGACATGATAGAAACATGGACTGAAATAAGCCACACAGAGAAAAAACCTGTTTACCTGACACAATTTGCATCTGCCTACTTGCCAATCCGCAGAGGGAACGTATGGCTTTCACATTTATCAGGTTCATGGGCAAACGAAGGTCAGCTTACCCAAGAGCCTTTACAACCGGGCATGACAATTATCAAGAACAAAGACGGTGCACGCAATTCACACACATCGCACGCGGAAGTGATGTTTTCACTCGATGGTGCTCCTCAGGAAAATAAAGGACGTGTTATCGGAGCTGCACTTTGTTACTCGGGAAACTACAAACTGAGAATAGATACTGACGACAGCGACTATCATCAGTTTTATGCAGGTATCAACGAAGAGAACTCTTCGTATACACTTCCTAAAGGAACTGTATTTCAGACTCCTGCCGTTGCTCTTACATACAGTAACGAAGGTCTGAGCGGTGCAAGCCGTAACTTCCATAAATGGGGAAGAACGTATAAGCTGGCACATGGTAACACCGTACGCGACATTCTGCTGAACAGCTGGGAAGGTGTATATTTCGATATTAACCAGAAGGGCATGGACCAGATGATGGGTGACATTGCCTCAATGGGAGGTGAACTTTTCGTAATGGACGACGGATGGTTCGGCGACAAATATCCGCGTAAGAACGATAGTTCTTCACTGGGCGACTGGGTAGTAGACAAGAACAAGCTGCCCGAAGGCATTGAGGGATTGATAAGAGACGCCAAGAAACATGGAATCAAGTTTGGTATCTGGATAGAGCCTGAAATGGCAAACACTACCAGCGAACTGTATGAAAAACATCCTGAATGGATACTGAAAGCTCCTCAGCGTGACCCAGTACTGGGACGTGGAGGTACACAAGTAGTACTTGACCTGGCTAATCCGGAAGTACAAGATTTCGTATTTAAGGTTGTAGACGACTTGATGACAAATTACCCTGAAATAGCTTATATCAAATGGGATGCAAACATGCCAATCATGAATCATGGCTCCAACTATCTGCCTGCGGATAAACAAAGCCATATGTATATAGAATACCACAAAGGATTCGAAAAAATATGCCAGCGCATCCGTGCCAAATATCCAGATTTGACTATTCAAGCATGTGCAAGCGGTGGCGGACGTGCCAACTATGGTATTCTTCCCTATTTTGATGAATTTTGGGTGAGCGACAATACCGATGCACTTCAGCGCGTATATATGCAATGGGGAACATCGTACTTCTTCCCTGCTATTGCCATGGCTTCACATATCAGCGCAGCTCCTAATCATCAGACTTTCCGTACCATTCCATTAAAATACCGTATTGATGTGGCAATGAGCGGACGACTGGGAATGGAAATCCAGCCCAAGAATATGACCGATGAAGAAAAGGACTTGTGCCGCAAGGCTATAGCTGACTACAAGAAGATTCGCCCGATTGTACAGTTGGGAGATATTTACCGCCTCATCTCACCTTACGACCGTTTGGGAGTAGCTTCGCTGATGTATACCAGTCCTGAAAAGGATAAGGCCGTATTCTACTGGTGGAAAACAGAACATTTCGTCAACCAGCATTTGCCTCGCGTGACAATGGCAGGACTTAATCCTGACAAAAAGTATCGCATCACAGAGCTGAACCGTATAGACAATCAACCGCTTGCCTTTGAAGGGAAAGTATACAGTGGTGCTTATCTGATGGCAAACGGACTGGAAATACCTTACAACCATATCGTAGATTATCACAAACAGAATGATTATTCCAGCAGAGTTTTGTATTTGGAAGAAGTGCAATTCTAGTAAATCCATCAAGCATAACACAGAAACACAAATACAAGGGCTGATTCCATTTGGGGAATCAGCCCTATTTTATTTAACTTCTGTCATCAATCAGAATATCTTCCAGAAATCTAGAATAATTCAGTAGAAAGTAGCACTTTCTATATTACAAACTTAATTACTTACAAAACTACTTTCTAGGATGTACACAAATAATCACTCGCTGATATCTTGATAAAGCTGGATAACCATGATCAGTAACTCTAAGAATGATATGTATCGTTTCATCTTGATCAACCTCAGGAGCTATAAAAGCAACTTTATAAACATTTTCAGGCTCAAATAATTTAACAGCAGATTTACATGTGCCAGCTTCCTTATACGAGAACCACAAAAAGCTTAAATGATCACCGTCAGGATCATAACTTTTTGCAGCATTCAAAACACAATATTCTCCCGATACAACATCTATTTTTGATGAATGGGATAACTTTACAACTGGAGGATGATTGGCAGCAGCATAATCTTTCACACACCAATCCATTCTCGCTGCAAAATCATTTTGAAAATCTTCTCTCCAACGATACAAAGAAGCTCTGTTTCCAGAAAAACACAAGCTATCCTTCCTTATACTTCTACCGTAAGGATTATATACATACCTAAAAAATGTATCAGAAGCATTCGTCCAAATAGGACGAGTTTCTGGTTCATCAGGTACATTCCCTATATTTTCTCCACCTGGGCAATAAACTGGAGTATATAATTCATAGCGTCCTCCCCAACCTCCCCAGTTAGGTTTTTCCGGCACACTCAGCCCATTAGGTATTAAAGATAAAAATGCAGGAGTATCACCTTCCATACCCCAGGCAACATCCGGATAAGCAGCTCCCAAAGGTCCATGTCCTTGCTGGATATTATCCAAAATCCATTTATTGGAAACACAGCTATTATCAAGTCCTTTAACGACATCATTAATTCCGGGCCATGTAGCGCTTCCATATCTGCCTCCTGGAGAAACTATATAGAATAAAGAAGGAAACTTATTCCTTATCCATATTCCTGCATCATCCTGATCTGAGATAGAATAGACTCTTAACTTACATATTAATTCATTTGCCTGAGCTTCTGAAAATCTTTTCTGGATATCATACAATGCTTGTGCCAAGACATTGGCTCCTCCCCATACCGAAATCCAGAGAGGACGGTCATCGTTTACTTGCAGCTCTTTTATAATCCATTCAGATCCTTCTGAAGTGAAATCATCTCCAACTCCCTGCATTCCATAAACAGGAACTCCTTTTTTTACACAGCTATACAAATAATCCGATGACGGATAATTTGATTCATGCTTCAATAAATTAGGACGTACTTTTTTATAAGCCTCTATTACTCTATTTATAGATTCAGGATAAATATTATTCTTTAAATGCGTAGAGGTAACAGCTATCAGCCCTTTGACATCTATTTGATTAGAATATAACAGTAAACGTATCAAAGATTGGGTATCATCCGGATCAGCCTCAATATCTGTCAGCACAATAACACGCTGGTTATTATTTCCCAAAAGTTCAAAAGTATTTATGCAAAATACAAATAATAATAACAGACGAACACCTGCAAATTTTAAGTAATTGTAAATTCCCATATTTTACAAAAATCACTGTCACATATTAAAAACATTATAAAATAACTACTCTATAAAAGCCAACTTTCACAATGTTGTTGTAGCAGCATCTATTATTCCCAATTATCAGTGCGGAACGGATATAAAGGAAGTTCACGAAGATTTGCAACATTTCCCGGCTGGAAATCTCGGAAACAATAACGTACAGCAACGGGCTGTGCAACCTTATCACAAGTCACCTTTATCTGCAAATTATTAAAGACCTCAGCTTTTGCCGGATAAAAGACCTTGTCACTTCCTGCAACCTCAAATCCTTCCATATCAGACAAACGGTTAAATCCTTCTTCTGCATGATCGAATGACAAAATAGCTGCACCATCCTTTACTTCCATCGATTTGTAGACTGGTCCGTAAGCTTCTATACCCGGAACATGATAAGTCTTACTCAATGCCATATAGGCAAGACGTTTTCCTACATCAGTCTTATTTTTAGGATGAACATTTTTTATTTCATAAGGTTCTACCAAATCGTTTGTAGAAATCATTCCACTGTTTGGAATGATAGACTGTGCCTGGAACTGTGCTTCGCGAAGCAATGCACATCCTGTAGTTTCTGTAGAATTGAATGGAGCTATCTCTACATAATAGAACGGCAACTCACCCAATCCCCACTCTTTACGCCAGAGTTCGACCATCGTTTTCAAACGTTCAGCATACGTTTTATGTTTACCTACGTTCGATTCTCCCTGGTACCACAAAAATCCCTTAATAGTGTAATTCTGCAAAGGTTTCAGCATACCGTTGTACATCAATGTTGGACTCAGATAATGCCACCAGTCGTGTCCGTCTTCCTTACGGATATCACGTTTCAGGTCAATATCGGGATATTGAGAAACAATCTCACGAGGCAACCATCCTTCTACCATCGAACCTCCCCAGCTACAGTTGATAATACCAATTGGAATATCCAGTACCTGATTCATCATCATCGCAAAGTTAAAGGCTGTCGCGCTGAATGCCGGAGCATTTTCCGGATTACTAACTTTCCAGCTTCCTTTACATTCGTCGACAGGCTGCAATTGTCCGTTCTTTTCAACAGTAGCTACACGGATTCCTTTCCACTTTGATGAAGTAGCGATCGTTTCATTAGCTCCTGCTATCGGACAATTCCAGAAGCCTCTCAACGGCATCTCCATGTTCGACTGACCAGAACAGAACCATACTTCTCCAACCAGTACATTATTCAAAATGATTTCTTCACCATCGGAAATAGAAATGGTGTAAGTGTTGTAACTTGCCGTAGGAGTCTTAATCTTTGCAATCCACTTTCCGTCTGCACCGGCAGTAACCTTGTATGTTTCACGATTCCACGACGGACGGATTGTAACTTCGGCATTTGCATTGGCTTTTCCCCACAAACAGGCTTCTGTCTGTTGCTGCAAAACCATATTGTCACTCATAATATCAGGCAATGTAACTTTTGCCCATGCCCCAGCCTGCATCATCAGCAGACAGGCACTGATAATCCATTTTTTCATATCTTCAATATTTTAAAGTAATTCTTTCAGTTTACCATTTCATCAGTTTTTTAAGGAAGGCGGTCAGCTCTGAAGCCATCTTCTGATGCTGTCGCATGGAAGGATGGTAACTAGCACCTATCCCCAGCGAACCTGTCTGAGGCGACATATCAAAACGATATATCTCTTTATCCCCCTGACTGTTCATTTCACCCACTACGGTATCCATTGCTTTCTTTACATCATCTAATGGTTTTCCATTCATCATGGAACCTGTCAGCAATACCAGTTTAGCATGAGGATAGACAGCACGGAGCTTTTTCACAAAACTGCGATATCCCTCAGCCAGCAGATTCATGTCATAATTGTCGAGACTTGTATCATTTGTTCCCAAATTAATACACACCACATCCGGTGTATAAAGCGTATGATCCCATAACTCTGTAGAGTCTGTAAAAAGGACCTGTTCGTACATGGCAGGCATACAGTCCTTACTGCCCGAACGAGGTGCACCGTAGTTACGGTATACACCGATTCCGGAACGGGCCACTACCAGATGCTGGGCTTTCAATGCTCTTGCCGTACGGGCTGCATATGTATAAAAATGATTTTCCGTTTCATAGGTAAACGGATCAGAAGGATTTTCTGATTCTACTCCATAACCGCAAGTAATGGAATTACCGATAAATTCAATTCGACGTTCAGGTAACACCGGAGCCTCGGCCAGTCTGCATCCTTTATCTAAATAAAAGCCCTTGAATGCTGGCTTCAGTTCATATCCTTCTATGGCATACATAATGCGAACACGGTGTGTTCCTTCCGGTAATCCTTCTGCTAACGTCTGGATCGAATCGTTTTCAGCGAAGTTAATCCGATAAGGCAATTCATCGTCAACTTCTACCATAAACGCTCCGCTTCCCGGTTTTGCTTTCATCTGTAAGGATGTTCCTTCAAAGTTTGCCAGTATACTGACTCCCGGATAAGTAAAGCGGACAATATGAGGAATACTCCGGCTAATTCTTCCCATATAAACGATGTGTGAATCATCTGAGGATATAAATTCTTTATCACACTGACGGATTTCGGCTGAAACCGGAGAGGTAAATCCGGCTATGAATCCGTACAGCAATAAACCATACAAATAGTTTTTGTTTTTCATATATCATAGTATTTTTTGCAAATATAGCACATCTGACTCAAGAGCGTTTGATACTTTATTATCTAATATCTGTCAAATTTAAGATCTATTCACTCTGTTTCGGATTATTTGCTTACTGATATGGTACTTTTTTACCCTTTCTTATAACCATATGCTTTTCTTTTTCTATCCTTTTTCGAATGATAATGTTCGTCAGCAAGATCTACAACAAAAAACTTGTCAACTAAATAATATAAGCAAATAGGAAAAGATAAAATCTACGAGTTTGTACATAAGCCGTTGCAACGGTTAGAAATTCTGCAATGATTCGGTAATGAAAAATGTCAAGACTACAGTTTATAACATAAAAAAAGTCTACAAATCAAAATGATTTGCAGACTTCTGCGGTGCGTACGGGACTCGAACCCGTGACCCCATGCGTGACAGGCATGTATTCTAACCAACTGAACTAACGCACCATTATTTTTATTCTTAATTTTGCTATCTCTCTCGATTGCGGTTGCAAAGGTAGTACATTTTCCTTAATCTGCAATAGTTTGCTTGTAAATTCTTCATTTTTTCTCACCAACAGATATTCTTAAAAGCCTAAATATTGCATATTTTAGAGAAAACTTGTTACAACCAGATGCATACAATGAACTTTTTGTCAGAAATATTAGGAAGTTCACAATATTTCGTTACTTTTGCAAAATACAAATAAAATAAAAGAATGAATGTAGCTATCATAAAATACAATGCTGGCAATATATTTTCCGTAGATTATGCCCTACGCCGTCTGGGAATAACTCCTGTCATAACTGCAGACAAGGAATTGCTGCTAAAGGCAGACAAGATTATTTTTCCCGGAGTAGGAGAAGCACGCAATACCATGCAATATTTACGGGATAATCAACTTGACAGACTTATAAAAGAACTGAAACAACCTGTATTGGGAATTTGTCTGGGCATGCAGCTGATGTGCAAGCATTCGGAAGAAGGAAATGTAGACTGTCTGGGTATATTTGATGCTGAAGTAAAACGTTTCCAACCTCTAAAACATGAAGACAAAATTCCACACATGGGATGGAATACAATTTCACATACCAATAGTGATCTGTTCCGAGGATTCAACCGCGAAGAATATGTCTACTTCGTACATAGTTACTACGTTCCTCTGAACGACTGCACGGCTGCTCAGACAGACTACATTCTGCCTTACAGTTCTGCATTGCATAAAGATAACTTTTATGCCACCCAGTTTCATCCGGAGAAAAGCGGTAAGACGGGAGAGAAGATTCTGACGAACTTTCTGAATCTATAATAAAC
>ENA-OPCM01001909-OPCM01001909.1-human-gut-metagenome-genome-assembly--contig:-NODE-1909-length-12784-cov-1.759211_pt1 | contig 12784 bp, 8 predicted proteins | sample MGYA00241252_ERZ501484 | MGnify/ENA primary metagenome ERZ501484 (study PRJEB25962, sample SAMEA2042583) | human gut metagenome | biome: human gut; feature: human-associated habitat; material: faeces...
TATAAATGGAATCGCCATAGTAGTAGCGTAAGAGCTCTATCGCAGACAGTCCCTGATCGGCAAGATACTTGGAACCCCATTGGGTCATCCAGTTCGGACACTGAACCTGCCGCCCGTCACAATACTGTGTCAATATCGGCTGCCGCACGTTCGGTCTTGAAAGATAATTTGCAAACAATTCATCTACGATCACGGAAATGCTTTCATATACATTTCTTTCCGGTATCCACTTATGATCGAATGCTGTAGATGAAGTGATCGTAAAATCATACCCTTTGTTTCTATACCATTCGGTATAAACGCGATTGAGCGTAAAAGACATAATCGCAAGAACGTTTGCCCGAATCGTATTTGCGGGCCAGGTGGCATAAATTTCGCTGGACGCCACATTTTTGATATAATCTTTATACTTCACATAATAGTTTTTTGCAGTCGAATCTCTCGGAGAACCGTCATGAACAACAATGTATTCAGGAACAACAACACGGCTTAAAACGATCTCTCCGCTTTCATTTACAGGCTTGATCTCATCTTCCGCTATTTTAGGAGGATATTCTGCATATAAAGTATGAGCAGGGATGACGAAAATTTCTTCCTCTTCCCTGCCCGTATCTGTCGGTCTCATCCTGATATTTTGAATTGCTTTTGTATTTGCCAGAATTTCTGTTCCCGCAATGCTCACAGGCTCAAACCCCGGAGCGCTTACATTCAATGTATATTCCGAATAAGGCTGCCGTTCGTTTTCAGGGTCCAGACTCCACTCTTCCGGCGGCGCATCCAGCTCAATCATATCCGTCTGCCCCGAGGAATCAGTCACCAACTGTTCTAATGTATTTTCCGGAACACCGGTATACGAAATCGAAATGCGAGCTTCCGAAATCGGATATGAATTCACCGATGAAGTTACATTCACCTGTAATGATCCTTTATCTGCCGCCTCCTGCTGCATTTTCACATTCTGCATCCCGACTCCTTGCATTGCAGCTTTATACCTCTTATTGTTTTCTGTTTCCCGCATACGTTCTCCTTCATCAGATTTATTCTCTCTAAATATATATGCGGAAGCTTTCGTTTAGAACAACTTTCGTATTCGGAGTCTCTGCAAGAGCATATGATAATCAAAACAACTTCATGATATCGTTATACATCACAACGGCCATCAGTACCATAAGCAATGCGAATCCCGCAAAATGTACCATTCCTTCTTTTTCCGGCGGAACACGTTTTTTACGGATCGCTTCTATTATAAGAAAAACAAGTCGTCCTCCGTCCAATGCAGGGAGCGGAAGCAGATTTAAAATTCCGAGATTTGTTGTCAGCAGAACACCGAAGTTCATCATACTGAGCATCACAACGCCGAACCCTGCCGGAGCTGCTTCCTGATACATGTCGTCTACGGCATTTACAATTCCTACCGGACCTGAAAGATCTTTAAGTCCTGCCTGACCTGTCACAAGCATGCGCAAACTGTCTACTGTATAATTCATCCAGTACTTTACTTTGTAAATACTGTATTCAACAGATTTGAAAATCCCCGGTTTTACTATATCTCCGCTTGTCACCCCAAGCAGCGGTGCGGCATCGCCTTCCAACTGTCGAGGCTCCAGTTTTGCCGTATATTTCTTGCCGTCACGTTCATACTCTACTTTGAAAGGCGCTTCATCGGCATGTGTCATTGTATACAGACTGACATCATCCCATATATGCACGTTCCGCCCGTTGATCTCTGTGATAACGTCTCCGGCTTGAAGTCCCTCTTCCTGCGCGGAATAGCCGTCCAGCACTCCTGTTATTTCCGGACTTCTGTAACCGGTTATCATAATCAATATAAAACAGAAAACACACGCAAGAATGAGATTGAAGATCGGTCCCGCCGCAACAACTGACATTCTCGCCCACACGGATTTACTGTTGAAACTTCCTTCCGACAGATCGTCGGCATCATCTTCGCCCATCATACACGCGCCGCCGAAAGGAAGCAGTTTCAGAGAAAATTTTGTCTCTCCGATCTGTTTTCCTAATAACGTAGGTCCAAGTCCTAAAGAAAATTCATCTACCCGAATTCCGTTTTTCTTTGCAAGAAGAAAATGTCCCAATTCATGAAAGATGATAATAAAACTAAATAATAAAACTGCAATAATGATTCCCATTCGCTACCACCTGTTTTTTATAAATTCATATGTTTCCCGCTCAGTCTTTAGTATCTCTTCCACTGTCGGATCTGCAATATTTTTATGATTTTCCATACACGCCGAAATAATCTCCGGAATCTCAAGATATGCGATCTGTCTTCCGAGAAACATTGCAACAGCACGCTCGTTTGCCGCATTAAACACAGTCGGAAGAGAACCGCCTTTTCTCCCGGCTTCATACGCAAGCTTCAGTCCGTAAAACGTCTCCATATCCGGCTTCTCAAAAGTAATCTGCGAAAGTGTGGAAAAATCAAGACGATCTCCCGGAAGATACCTTCTCTCCGGATAATAAAGCGCATATTGGATCGGCAGTTTCATGTCCGGTGTTCCAAGTTGAGCGATCACCGCACCGTCCTCATATTCTACCATAGAATGAATAATGCTTTGAGGCTGTACGACAACTTGGATCTGATCGACCGAAACGTCAAAAAGCCATTTGGCTTCTATCACTTCAAGACCTTTATTCACCATTGTAGAAGAATCGATCGTAATCTTCTGTCCCATCTCCCAGTTTGGATGTTTCAAAGCATCTTCAACTTGTATACCGGTAAGTTCTTCTCTTTTTTTCCCGCGGAACGGTCCGCCCGAAGCAGTCAATAATATTTTATGGAGAGCTTTGCGCTGTCCCCCCTGAAGCGACTGAAAAATCGCGCTGTGTTCACTGTCTACAGGAAGAATCTTTACTCCATATTCTTTTGCCATTGGAATGATCAAATGACCAGCTGTTACAAGAGTCTCTTTATTGGCAAGGGCAATGTCCTTGCCTGCCTTAATTCCTTCCATAGTAGGACGGATTCCGATCATTCCCACAACAGCTGTTACCAAAATGTCCGTCTCAGGCATACGGGCAAGCTCCAGAAGCCCATCCATTCCGGATACGATCTTCACATCCATATCCTGAAGGCGGACGGCCAGGTCCTTTGCCGCATTTTCATCCCACACTGCGATCAGCTTAGGATGAAACTCCCTTGCCTGCTCTTCCAGCATTTTTACATTTCTTCCGGCGCTGATTCCCAGCACTTCAATATCACCATTGGCTCTTACCACATCCAGTGTCTGGGTACCAATGGACCCTGTAGAGCCTAAAATTGCAATATTTCTCATAATCTTTTTCCTTCTTTTGTGCCTTTTGCAGCTCATTGTTTAGTACAGCAAGTGTTTCCTGCAATTTGTCACAGCGATGGCGTGACTGCTCTTGCAGTTCTTGTCGGCGAGTAATCAACTTGTTGCGCTCACTTTCCGCATGTTGTTTTTTTTCTTGCCATTGTGGAAGTGCTTCCTTAGCCTTGATAAAGGCAGAAACCAGTTCGCGGCAACCTTGGGCCAGTGCTGTCTGCTGTTTCGAAACCTGTGCCGACAATAATGTTATTTCTTTAGCCTGCTTTTGTGTTTCGCGTTTTTGGAATTCTTCGATGTCACGTAGACGGACTTCAAAATTTTTCAGATGCTCCTTGTAGTTATTCAGATCGACTGCAGTTTCATCTTCGTTGATGGATGAAATAATTGTCTTTTTGATGAATTCAGCATCCAGCTTAGAGTTAAGCAAGACATTCTGGATTGTACGAGGAATATTCTGATATTGCTTACTTTCCATAAGCGAATATTTCTTCATATCAGATGAAACGCCATTGCCATAAAGAATATTCCGGTATTCATCGAAAGTGTAAATAATACGTGAGTAGTCTACGTTCTGCAAATCGAGCTGCATACGTACCCGGTCGGCTCCGGTATAGGCAATACGGGTTTCCGGATCGATAAAAAACTCTTTCCGGTAAGGAGAGTCAATAAAACGGTAGCTTACTCGGTTCATCGACTTGAAACTGAGGATACAGAAAGCTCCGTTCTCAGTAGCTACTTCATAGATGATATACGAATTGGCGTAGGGGAAATAATATTCCGTATAGCTCTGTTTTTCAACTGGGATTCCCAACTTTTGTGTATCTGCATTGTAAAAAAAGAGGATAGAGCGAAGTACGGTACTTTTTCCTACTCCCTGTGTACCGATAAAGTGTACATTCCCATCCAAATAGATATCATCGGCATAAGGAATATTTGCACTATTTATAAATATAATTCTATTCAGGTTTCTCATCGTCTTGGCTGTCATCGTAAATGTTAATACTTTCAATCAGGCGTTCCAGGTAATTCCAGGAACTCATTACTTTATATGTATTGTTCTTCTCGTTTTCCAGTTCCAGAAAAGAGTCACGGGTAAGCTGCCGTATCATATTATCGAGCACCTCTTTGCGTACATCTTTATCGGAGAAATGTTTACGTATCCCGTCCAGCTTGTTCTGCAACATGACGTTGATGTTGGCTTCCACCAATATCTGTTCCGGCTGAAAACGATAGCCCGGTCCGAAAGTTTCATCGTATGTTTTAAATAAGTCGAGAACATCAATCCAGTAATAGGCACGCAGAATCTTTTGTTCCAGTGTAACACGAGGTTCTGTACGAGAAAAATAAAAATATTCGTTTCCCCGCTCCAATGTATAGCCTATCTGTGCAAAATAAATCGACAGAGCTTCGAAGTCATCGTCTATAATATCATATAAATCGCGTACGTCTTCATTTGTACTGTTTGAACTGATAAACAGACCTTTTTGCAAATAGTCGAAAATAGCCGCTGTATGATCGGGTATTCTTATTGTTAGTTCCATATAATCTATTGATTTTTTCTGATTGACTTTAGCATGTATTCCGAATGTTTACCGGAATGAACTAAAGTGAATATTTTTTATTATGCGATCCTCCTTTATATCGGATAGATGCGAGCATATTCATAGTTTTTGTAAATACCAAATTCTTCACTGATACGGAACTGCGATTCGTATAGTGATACAATCTGGCAAAAGAGGGTAGTCCGTTCTTCCTCACTGACTTCTTGACGGAATGGATAGCGCATCAGGAAAGAGAACAGATCTTCTGGCTGTGCAGTGGCATCTTTCCACATTGCTTCAGTTTGTGCCTGAATATAGTTGCCGACCGTTTCTTCCAGACTTATTGTTTCCTGATACATTGACTGAGATGCCAGATCTTCATCGCTGAACGCACCAGCTTCGTTGCTTCGTATGGTTTCGCGATGCTGGAGGTTTTTCATTACTTTCAGAATGATCGGACGTGCCTCATCGGTATTCAAGTAATTTATGGAAAGCTTGAATGATGACGGTGCTGTTCCTTCCAAAAGAATGGAGTGCTCACGTTCCAGTACTTCGGCGAGATTACTTTTGGCACGCAGTTCAAACTGATCTTGCAAATATTTTACCCGGCGTATTTTTTCTACCAGTATCACTTGACTCTTAATCTGATTCAGGTAATTGATGATATCCTGCTGTGCCCGGATAAGACTATGCGCTGAAAGCTGTAATTCTCGGCGAAGTTCCAGCAAAATCCGGTTCAGCTCATCATCAGTTGCTTGTTGGAAGAATTGTCGTTCTTCGTGCAATATCAGATTTTCCGTCGTATCAATCAGCTGCTGGATATTGATTCGTTTTTTATCGAGGTTTTCCAGCTTGGCAATCTTTATCTGATAGGTAGGCTCATGTTTGAAAGCATTGTCGATGCTGGTCTGCAAATTCATGATATTACGTATCGTAGTACGAGCTATTTTCTGAAAAGTAATTTTGATATTTCTTACGTAACTAGCCTTACGCGTTGCGATACGTTCTTTGAGATAATAATCCATCAGTTCGTGAAGATACTCGATATTTTCATCTATCACGGCTGTATTGATTTCTTCATTAGCCTCAAGTAACAGTTCGAAAAAATCCATAAACCGTGCATCCAGCTCAACAAAGTTGCCGTTCTGATGAATTACTTCTTTTTCTATAAGTAGTTTCAGACGGTTTTCATCATCTTTCAGCAAAGCCAGTGCATCGGAGTATCTGAAGCTTAGTATTTTTCTTTTCTCGAACATTTCCGTCAGCAGCCCTCTTGCTGCGGCGACGGTGTTTATGATTTCGTGTATAGAACGGAATATGTACATAATATTATAAAAAATCTTCGCAAAGTTATAGCTTGGCGAGGATTTTTCCTAATTTTTTATGTTTTGTCTTATTCCTTTATCTTTCTTCTAGAGCAGGGGAGCCCCGAAAGGAGCTTGTTCTTCTTCAATCCACCACTGGAAATTCAATCGTTTCGCTGGATTCATTCCAGTTGTCGATAGTGAAGTTTCCGGAACTCCCCCCTGCAAAAATATCTCCGATAACAATGTTTACTGTCAGACGTGTATTGGCAACCAATGTCGATTCCAGATTTTTCGACAGCGTGTGTACGCTACCATCTTTCAACGTAATCAGGAGTGTAAGCAAGGGGTTGGGGGCAGAAGGAAATACCATTACCATTGCATTACTCATTTCGGTATTATCGACAGAACGTACTAGATCAAACTTGACAGTCTTTGTCTTATTTTCGGGTTCGGCTGTATACAGATTGATTTTTTCAGCTATTCCACCGATAAGAACCTGCATATCTGTAATGTTAGAGTTGATGACGGCATTGTTTTTTGTTTTGACAATCACCTTGAGTCCTGCTACAACCCGTTCCATATTGGCTTCCAGATCCTCTTGTCCAATATTTACTTCCTTGTTGGTGTGTACCAGATCGTATACAGGAATATATGTAGTATCTTTATTGTATTGTCTCAATCCGAAATACAATTTAGATAAGTCTGAACCAATAGATAGCCCGGGTTCATCAATGGCTGGGGTTGTATGAATAGGTTCTTCATATTTGGGAGTTCCCCAATATACAATGTTATATTTGCCGACAGGCAGCGATACTTCTCGGTTGTTATCTCCTACAATGTTTCCATCCTGAACATTGTAAAAACCATAGAACACGCTTAGCGTATTGTTTACATAGTTCCCGAAATAAATAGAGCTTCCCTGGAGGCAAGGATAAGCTTCTACTATACCCGTGAGAGGACTTTGAGAATCGCTCACACGGGTATGTAGAGCGGGAGTAACAAGATTGGGGGTTGATTCAGTAGAGAGAGTATAACTGTCATCTCTACAAGCTGTCGTGATGAGTAAGAGTGTAAGTGCTCCTAAAGTGATTTTTTTTCATACTTTGTTCTTAAATAATAAACAACTAAATGTAGCAAATGTTTTCATAAAAGTGAAATTTCGTAAGAAAAAAATGTGTATAAGGAAGAAAAAAGGCAATATGTTTCCAAAAACTTGTTGAAGAGCATATTTTACTTGGTTGAAGTCTTTTCAGATAATTCAGCAAAAACTCTCAATTTTTGTACAAATACTTTTGAAATATTGCTCAAAAAAATTGGGGAAGTTGTACAAATTTTAAAAAAATATCTCGATGTTTTTGGAAAGATTAGCCCAAGTTTTAGACATAATTCCGGCTTTTGTTGTTTTAGTGGCTTTTTAGTAACCAAAACAGGGTTCTTAATTAAAGAAAAACAAGGTACAGTGAAAAAGTTAAGTTTGTATCTTTGTCGGAAATTAGGTATGAAAAAGATTATGAAGAAGCGTACAAAAGGGATATTGAAAATAGCCGGTATATCTTTCGGCTCATTGATTGTTTTAATTCTGATAGCAATAACAGTTGCTATAAATTTTGTGTTTACTCCTTCCAGGTTAACTCCGGTAGTCTTGAAAACTGCTAATCAGGCACTGAATGCCAAGTTGGAGATGAAGAGTGTGGAACTGACTTTTTTCTCTACGTTTCCACGTTTCGGATTGAAGTTGGTCGATGGAAGTCTTGTCTCGAAAGTGTTCTGTGATACAGCATGGCAGAAAACAGATTCGTTGCTGTCATTTGGCAAATGCGTGGTTGTGGTAAATCCGATAGATTATTTGATAAATAAAAAAATAACTCTTAACTATCTGGGATTGGAAGATGCTTCGGTTTACGCTTATAAGAGTAGGGAGGGCATTGCCAACTGGGATATTGTAGCTTCTGATACAACTGCTGTAGCTGATACTGCTTCTTCTGGCAAGACAGATTTGTCGGGAGGTATTGATATTCGTCGGGTATCGCTGAAGCGGGCAAATGTTATTTTTGATGACCGGGATACAAGAGTTTATGCCCGCCTGACCAATGCTGCACTTAATCTGACAGCTTCTTTGCAGAAAGAACACTCAAAGTTAGCTATGCGTTTCAGCAATGATAATGTACTTTTCTGGCAGGACGGACAATTGCTGGTCAATAAGGTTGCGACAGACCTGAAGACTTCTCTTGATCTGGACCGTTCTACGCGTACACTTACACTAAATGATGCCAACATTTCATTAAACGGTATAACCTTTGATGTGAAGGGAACCTTGAAGCGAGATACAGTTCGCCGTGCACTTAACGTGGATATTGCATATGCTCTGCATGCTCCTTCCTTGGAAACGGTATTCAATATGATTCCTGAGAGTGTTTTGAAGCGTGAAAGTATGGAGGCAAGAGGCAGTGTGAAAATGGAGGGTGATGTAAAAGGATGGTATGGAAAGCAGCAGATGCCTGCCGTTACGTTGAAGGTACAGATAGATAAAGCATCGGCTAAATATGATAAACTTCCTTATGGAATTGACAATTTTACGGCCGATTTTTATGCGTTTGTAGATTTAATGCGTAAACAGCCTTCGTATGCAGACTTGAAGATTTTTCATTTTCAGGGGGCTCATACAGATATACTGGCCGATGCAAAGATTGTGAATCTGTTGGAAGATCCAGATATAACGTTTAATACAAAATCGAAAGTAGATCTGACTGCCTTGGCACAGGCTTTTCCTTTGCAGGAGGGGGTAACTATTGGTGGCGATCTGGAGGCTGATTTGCGGTTGAAATGTCGGCTGTTTTCCATTAAGAAGCAGGATTTGGGACGTATTCGTTTAGGTGGAAAATTGAAGATGACGAATTTGCAGTTGCGGGATGTTAATAAAGGATTTGAATTTGCGAGTGATGCTTCGCTCAATTTCATCGGGAATGATAATCTGGCTGCACGTGCGGAAATCAATAAACTGGTCTTGCAGTCAAAGCTGGCTAATTCGAATGTAGAAAAACTGACTATGTCGGTTAAATCTACTAACCCCCAGGATACTACCCGTATTACAGACGTTGAATGTAAATTTACTTTGAATCGTCTGAAAGGGAATATGGGCGATTCGTTGGCGTTATTCTGTCAGAAAGCTGATGCTACAGTGCGCTTGCAGCCTGGGAAAAAGAACCCTTCGATGCCTCAGGTTTCTCTTTCGCTGAGTGCTGATACCATGTTCTGCCGTGCCTGGAAAACAAAGATGGGGGTGGATCGGGCAGGCTTTGCTGTGACCGCAGAAAAATTGCATGATTCACTCTGGATTCCGAAAGGCATCATTGGTTTCCGTCGTATGAGAATGTCGACTCCTGAATTTGCATTACCTATACGTATGAAAAAAACATCGGTGACGGTAGGTAACCGGATGATAACGCTGAAAAATGCAACTTGTCGGGTGGGACATTCCGATTTGACGGCAACTGGAGCCATATACGATTTGTATGGAATGATGAAGCATCATCGTCCGTTGAGGGGGAAGCTGGAGGTTTCTTCCCGTAACCTCGACTGTAATCAACTTATCAATTCATTGAGTTTCCCGGAAGATACACTTCAGGCTGAAGTTGATACTACTGCTTCATCGTTGGAGTTATTTGTAATTCCAAAGAGTCTGGATTTTGAACTCCAGACTAACTTGAAAAGGGTGAAGTATGACAAGATGATATTCGAAGATGTGCGTGGAGCTGTGGATATCCGGAATCAGGCTGTTCATCTGAAAGGATTAAGCATGAAGGGGATGGATGCTCAGATGAATGCAACTTTGGTTTATCGTGCTCAGGAGAAGAAGCAGGGATATGCCGGATTCGACTTCAGGCTGCATAAAATCAATATAGCCAAGCTGGTTGAATTTGCTCCTTCACTGGATACAATTGTCCCGATGCTTCGTTCGTTCCAGGGAGTTGTTGATTTTGAAGCTGCTGCCGAGGCGGTACTTGATTCGAATCTGAATATCAAGATTCCGTCTTTACGTTCGGCTGTACATATCAAGGGCGACAGTCTGGTACTGATGGATGGAGAAACTTTTGCTGAAATATCGAAGATGCTGATGTTTAAGAACAAAGAGCGGAACATGTTCGACAGTATTTCGGTGAATATGACAATAAAGGACGGCAATGTGACAGTATATCCTTTTATTGTGCAGATAGACCGATATAAGGCGGCTGTGGGAGGAACTCAGGGACTTGACATGAACTTCGATTACCATATTTCTATTTTAAAGTCGCCTCTGCCTTTTAAGATGGGAGTGAATATTACGGGAAATCTGGATAAGATGAAGTTTAAACTGAGCAAGGCTAAATACAAGGATGCGGTAACTTCGGTAGAAATACGAAAAGTAGACAGTACACGTATCAATATGGGACGGCAAAGGAGGTACGCATATTGCCGCTTAGTGAGCAGTATTTTGCGAAAGCCGCTTCTTACTCTTCTTTGCGAAAGGGAGATTGGCGTTTCGTGATCGTGCTGATGTCCGTAGGTCTTCTTATCTTGATTTTTGCGGTTATCAATTATATTAACTTGACGGTTGCCCAAGCGGGTTTCAGGGCGAAGGAGATGGCTACCCGGCGCCTTTTGGGTTCTTCACGGGGCGAGTTATTCATGCGCTTGATGCTGGAGTCTACTTTGCTTACATTTATTTCTTTGGTTATCGGGGTTCTCCTTGCCTTGGCGGTCGTGCCGTTTGTCAATGATTTATTGCAGACACGTGTCGATATGAATGTATTGGGTAGACCTGTCTGGCTATTGGCTTTGGTTTCATTAACGGTTGTCGTGGGAGTTTTATCCGGCTTACTGCCCGCTATCATTATTTCTTCTTCTAAACCGATCGAGGTGGTAAGGGGTACGTTCCGGGCTAAGACGAAAATGGTATTCAGTAAGTTCTTTATCGTATTCCAAAATGTGATCACGATCACGATGATCGCCGCCTCTATCACGATGGTTTGCCAGATCGTTCATATGATCAACGCTCCTGTCGGATATAAAACGAAGAATTTATTGGCTATGCGGTCGGTGGATGAAAGGCAGTTATCCGCTTTTGTCGGTGAGTTGAAAGGTTTGTCATGCGTAGATAGGGTCGGGAAGACTCAAGGATTGCCTTTATTCGGTAGTAATAATTGGACTGCTACTTATCAGGGGCAAAATATATCTTTTCAGCAATTCGTTATGGATAAGGAGTGTTACGATATGCTGGGATTGGAGATTTTGCGTGATAACCATTTAACGACAGAGGGCTGGTTCCTAAACGAGCAAGCGATGCGTGAGATGAACTTATCGGAGGATGCGACCTCTTTTATGTTGGATAGGCACGAAAGGCCGATAGCGATAGCGGGTATCGTCCGGGATTTCTATTGCTTTGGAAATGTGACGACAGGGATGAACCCTGTCATGTTCCGTTTCTTGAAAGATAATGAAGATCCTTGGATGATCTTGATCGAGACACAAGGTGATCCTTTCGCCGCAAAGGAGGCTATCGGTAAAGTATATGAGAAAGTGACCGGACTTGAGTTTGAGGCTTACTTCATGGATGAGCGTTTACAAAACTCATTCGACTCGCAAATCCGTTTGGCAAAGATCGTAATCGTATTCTCGATAATCGCCATCCTTATTTCTTTGCTAGGCTTATTGGCGATGTCCACTTACTTTATCCAACAGCGTTTGCAAGAAGTATCCGTACGAAAGGTATTTGGTTCCAGCAACCGGCAGATATTGGTTAAGCTCGTATTCACGTTCTTGAACTATGTGTTGATTGCTTTCGTGATCGCCATACCTATTATTATGTACTTTATGAAAGATTGGCTGTCCGACTATTCGTATCGTATCGGTTTAAGCCCGCTGATATTTATCGCTGCCGGCTTATTCTGCCTCGTGATCTCGTTTGTCTCTGTCTTTTTCCAGAGCTACCGGGCTGCCACATCGAATCCGGTGGATAGCTTTAGGCATAGGCTTTAATTGTTAAGCATATCATAAAAGGTAATAACGCTTGTTTAAAAATAAGGGGGGAGTAAATACCGACTTTTGATACCTCCCCTTATTTATTCTTGTCTGTTTTTCTAGCCCTTCAGATCCCGAACAAGAACGGTAACGGCTTGCTGTCCTTGAAATCTTTGGCGGTGTTTCCGGCGTAAATCTCGCCGTTTGTGAGCGTTAGTTTCTTGATAGGTGTACCTGCCTTGAAGTCCAAGCTCTTGAAATCGACCCAAAAGATATCCGGGCTTAAAGTAGACTCGAAGTAATATACCTTATTCTTCTGGTCGGCTACCGTACGCCAGCGGGTAGAGGAGATATTCGGTTGATCCGGGGTCGTGATTCCCAGAGGTACCGATACGTTACGCATTACGCTGAATACCCCGGCTACCGCTTCCCGGAAATTACTTGTCTGCGGGATGGCGTGGATATAGAAAGAGGCACGCACGAAACGATCGGAAGCCCGGTTCGTACCCGGCAACATGACCAAGCCGCCTATCTGTTGCCAGTAATCGTTTAAGGTTAGTTGCTTATCGTATGTAGGGGAATTCGTCATGACTTGGCATTCCCGTCCCTCATGGATAACCAAGTTCCC
>ENA-OPCM01001913-OPCM01001913.1-human-gut-metagenome-genome-assembly--contig:-NODE-1913-length-12738-cov-11.919814_pt1 | contig 12738 bp, 4 predicted proteins | sample MGYA00241252_ERZ501484 | MGnify/ENA primary metagenome ERZ501484 (study PRJEB25962, sample SAMEA2042583) | human gut metagenome | biome: human gut; feature: human-associated habitat; material: faeces...
TATGATTATGGCGAGGAAGATTCCGAGGAATGGGAAACCGAGGATGAGGAGTCGGAAGAACCGGATGCTGACGGGGGCAGCACAGAAGAAGATGATGAGGACAGTGTGAAATGACCCGTTTCACAGACAGTCCCTATGAACGCATGATGACACGCAGGCCGGAGGGCGGGAAGGAAACTTCCCGTCCTCCTTCTTTACCCCACAGCCACCCCTGCTATGGTTGCGGGAATTATGGAAGACCCTGCGTAGGTATCTGTCACCGGGAAATGTCCCGATGGCTCAAAGAGAGGAGGAACCATCATGGCTCAACATAAATTGGTAATTGCCGAAAAACCATCAGTTGCCCAGAGTTTGGCGGCGGTGATCGGCGCAACCGTCCGTAAGGACGGGTATCTGGAGGGCAACGGTTGGCGTGTCAGCTGGTGCGTGGGCCACCTGGCCGGTCTTGCGGATGCAGACAGCTATGACCCAAAGTATGCCAAGTGGCGATATGATGATCTGCCTATCCTGCCGGAACATTGGCAGATGGTGGTGGGAAAAGATAAGAAAAAGCAGTTTGATATTCTCAAAAAGCTGATGAATGCCCCGGATGTGACGGAAGTGGTAAATGCCTGTGATGCCGGACGCGAGGGCGAGATGATCTTCCGTAGCGTCTATGAGCTGGCAGGTTGCAAGAAGCCGATGAAAAGGCTCTGGATTTCTTCGATGGAGGACTCCGCCATAAGGGAAGGCTTTGCAAACCTGCGCCCCGGTGCGGACTATGACGGACTTCGGGATGCTGCCCTCTGCCGTGCCAAGGCCGACTGGCTGGTGGGAATCAATGCGACAAGGCTTTTTTCCGTGCTGTATCACCGAACCCTCAACATCGGGCGCGTGATGTCCCCGACGCTGGCGCTTATTGTTCAGCGAGAAGCTGAGATCGACACCTTTCAGCCGATTCCCTTTTATACCGTGGCGCTGGAGCTGCCCGGTCTTACCGTATCCGGGGAGCGCATGGCGAATAAGGCCGCTGCCGAGCAGCTGAAAGAAGCCTGTCAGGGTGCAAATGTCACAATCAAAAAGGTGGAGTGCAAGGAAAAGTCCGAAAAGCCGCCTGCCCTCTATGACCTGACTACTCTGCAAAGAGATGCCAACCGCCTGCTTGGATTTACAGCCCAGCAGACCCTGGACTATCTGCAAAGCCTGTATGAAAAGAAGCTCTGCACCTATCCCCGTACTGACAGCCGCTATCTGACTGGTGATATGGCAGACAGCCTGCCGGTGCTGGTGAATCTGGTTGCCAATGCTATGCCGTTTCGCAAAGGGATCGCCATTACCTGTGATCCGCAGACGGTCATCAACGATAAGAAAGTAACCGACCACCACGCAGTAATCCCTACCAGAAATCTCAAGGATGCAGACCTTTCTGCCCTTCCTGCGGGAGAAAAAGCGGTGCTGGAGCTGGTGGCCCTGCGTCTGATGTGCGCCGTAGCCCAGCCCCATATCTATTCGGAAACCGTTGTGATTGCAGCGTGTGCCGGTGGGGAGTTTACCACAAAAGGAAAAACGGTGAAGCACCCCGGATGGAAAGCACTGGAGGACGCTTACCGTGCCAAAATGAAGGATGCAGAGCCGAAAAAAGAGGGCGCAGAGAAAGCCCTGCCGGAGCTGACCGAAGGACAGACCCTTTCGGTTTCTGCGGCAATCGTCAAAGAAGGCAAAAGCAGTCCGCCTCAGCACTTTACGGAGGACACCCTATTGTCCGCAATGGAGACTGCCGGGAAAGATGATATGCCAGAGGAGGCCGAGCGAAAAGGTCTGGGGACACCGGCCACCCGTGCCGGTATTTTGGAAAAGCTGGTATCTGCCGGTTTTCTGGAACGAAAAAAGAGCAGGAAAACGGTGCAGCTTCTCCCTTCCCACGATGCAGTTTCCCTGATCACCGTTCTGCCGGAACAACTGCAATCGCCGCTTCTGACTGCCGAGTGGGAGTACCGACTGGGCGAGATCGAGCGCGGGCAGCTTGCCCCGGAGGAGTTTTTGGACGGGATCAGCACCATGCTGAAAGATCTGGTGGGGACTTATCAGGTCATCAAGGGAACTGAGTACCTGTTCACTCCGCCCCGTGAGGTGGTGGGCAAATGCCCTCGCTGCGGCGGTGAAGTTGCAGAACTGCAAAAAGGCTTCTTCTGTCAGAATGATTCTTGCAAATTTGCAATCTGGAAAAACAACAAATGGTGGGCTGCCAAGAAAAAACAGCCGACCAAGGCTGTGGTGTCTGCGCTGCTGAACGATGGCCGTGTCCGTGTGACGGGGTTATATTCGGAGAAAACCGGCAAGACCTACGATGCCACTGTGGTTTTGGAGGACGATGGACAGTATGCCAACTTCAAGCTGGAATTTGACCAGCGGAAAGGAGGCAGCCGATGAAGCTCTCTTTAGTGGAACGGGAAACCATTCTCCTCTATAACCAGGCAGAACCAATGGCTGAGGTCTATACCCACGATCCCCGTCTGATGGAGAAGCTGGAACTGCTGGCAAAAAAGCACCCCGACCAGATCACCCGAAAGGACGCCCATAACTTTACCGTCCCCAAGCGGTGTGTATCAGTCCGGGAGCCATACAGCGCCGAGCGTCGCAAAGCTGCCAGTGAGCGTGCGAAAGCCGCCGGATACCAGCCCCCTGTGAAAAAGTCCGGCAGTTAAAGGCACATGGCAGAGAATGTATTTGAAGCGGTCAAGCAGTCGGTCAGCACCAGAGAAGCGGCAGCGTTTTATGGGATCGAGGTCAAACGAAATGGTATGGCCTGCTGTCCCTTTCACGATGATAAGAACCCCAGCATGAAGGTAGACCAGCGGTTCCACTGCTTTGGCTGCGGTGAAGATGGGGATGTGATCGACTTTACCGCAAAGCTCTTTGACCTCTCCCCAAAAGAAGCGGCGGAGAAACTGGCACAGGACTTTGGCCTGATCTATGACAGTCAGGCCCCGCCCCGCAGGAGATATGTCCGGCAAAAAACCGAGGCACAGAAGTTTCGGGAGGATCGACAGCGCTGTTACCGTGTACTGTCCGATTACTACTATCTGTTGAAAAAATGGGAAGCCGACCGTTCTCCCAGGACACCGGAGGAAGAACCGCACCCCCGCTTTGTGGAAGCAATCCAGAAGAAAACCTATGTAGAGTACCTGCTGGACCTTTTTCTTTATGAAAGTGAAGAAGAACAAAAGGCATGGATTGCAGAACACACAGCAGAAATCACACACTTGGAAAGGAGATTGAAAATCATGGCTGAGAACAAACCCACCAACCGAGAACGGCTAAGGGAAATCACAGATGGCATCGAGCAGGGCATCAAAGAACTGTTTGAGAGTGAAAAGTATATGCGCTATCTGTCCGTCATGTCCCGCTTCCACCGCTATTCGGTAAACAACACCATGCTCATCTATATGCAGAAGCCGGACGCCACATTGGTAGCCGGATACAATAAGTGGAAAGACCAGTTTGAGCGTCATGTAAAAAAGGGCGAGCATGGCATTACCATCATCGCCCCCACACCGTATAAGAAGAAAATCGAGGAGCAGAAGCTGGACCCAGATACCAAGGCTCCGATTCTGGATAAAGACGGAAAGATCGTCACAGAGGAAAAAGAAATCGAGATTCCCATGTTTCGCCCGGTCAAGGTCTTTGATGTGAGCCAGACCGACGGGAAACCTTTGCCGGAGCTTGCTTCCTCCCTTTCCGGCAATGTGCCAAATTATGAGGCATTCATGGAGGCCCTGCGCCGCAGCGCACCGGTGCCGATTACTTTTGAAGCAATGGCCGCCGATACGGACGGCTATTTTTCTGCCGATCATCAGAAAATTGCCATTCGTCAGGGCATGAGTGAGGTTCAGACGGTTTCAGCCACAGTACACGAGATTGCCCACAGCAAGCTCCATGACCCTAAAAAATATGAAATGCTACCGTCATGGAAGGTTGTGCAGGAGAGTGAAGGTGGAACCAAACATGATTTCAAGTTGGATTTTGCCACAGAAAAAGAAGCCGAACAGTTTGCTTCTGATATGGATTGGCGTTATGTGGACGAAAATCAGTTTGAATGGCGTCTTGCAGTTGAGGAAGATGCAACCGCAGAAAAACAGGCAATCAAAAACCGTCACACGGAAGAAGTGGAGGCTGAAAGCATCTCCTATGCAGTCTGCAAATATTTTGGCATCGAGACTGGAGAAAACAGCTTCGGCTATATTGCAAGCTGGAGCCAGGGCAAGGAACTGAAAGAGCTGAGAGCCAGTTTGGAGACCATCAACAAGACCTCCGGCACTTTGATCTCCGACATTGAGCGCCACTATAAGGAAATCTGCAAAGAGCGCGGAATCGACCCTCATGCAAAGGCAGAGCCGGAAACCGCCCCGATAGAGCAGCCAACCAGCAATCTGACTTACTATGTAGCAGAGTGCATGGAATTTCCAAACCTCGGAGAATACCACGATAACCTGTCTTTGGAGGAAGCAATCCGCATTTATCAGGAGATTCCGGCAGAACGAATGAACGGGATCAAGGGCATTGGTTTTGAGCTGAAAGACGGAAGCGACTATGAAGGACCTTTTCCGATTTTGACCGGCCAGACCATTGACCTGGACACCATCCAGGCAATCGACTATTACCGTGATAATCCTCTGGTGCAAAAAGCGGTAAAGGAACTGGCTGCGGCAATGCCGGAAATGGAAGTGCTGGGGGCGGACGCCAATCAGCAGGAGGCTTTGTTTCTGATCGACAATGCCACCTATCTTCATATCCAGTCCTGTGACAGCGGCTGGGACTATACCCTTTACGATGCCGCGTCCATGAAAGAGCTGGATGGTGGTCAGCTGGATATGCCGGAGATTTCCCGCATGAAGGCAGTTCTCCAGATTTGTGATGACAACGATTTGGGCAGAGACTCGGTAAAATACGCACCGTTGTCCATGATTGAGACCTTGCAGGAAGCTGCCTACCAGCAGATGCAGGCAGAGGTCAGTCAGATGGCTGCTTCTTCCCAGCTGCCGGAAGCACAGGAGCAGGCACTGGATGAATACCCCATGCCGGATGAGCAGGTCTCCACACCAGATATGCAGGAATACGGCTACTCCTATGATGGGATGTTCCCTGTTACCAGAGAACGGGCGCTGGAACTGGATGCCGCCGGTTTGACCGTTTATGTGCTGCATGAGGACAATACGGAGAGCATGGTGTTTGACCCGCAGGAAATCATGGATCATGGCGGTCTTTTTGGCGTGGACCGTGAGGAATGGGAGAAAAGCCCTCAGTTCCACGAAAAGGTCATGGAGCGTCAGGAACATCAGCAGGAACGCGAACAGGCATTTCTATCCCAGAACAGAGATTGCTTTGCTATCTATCAGGTGAGCCGTGACGATCCGCAGAATGTGCGCTTTATGAATCTGGATTGGTTAAAGTCCCATGACATTTCCATAGACCGCAGCAATTATGACCTCATTTACACAGCTCCGCTGAGGGAGTCTGGCACGGTACCGGAGCAGCTGGAAAAACTATATGAGCAGTTTAATCTGCAAAAGCCGGCGGATTTTCACAGTCCTTCTATGAGTGTCAGTGACATCGTTGCGATCAAGCAGGACGGTAAGGTATCCTGTCATTACTGTGACAGTGTTGGTTTTACCCAGATCCCCGGATTCCTGCCGGAAAATCCGCTGAAAAATGCGGAGATGGCCGTGGAGGACGATTACGGCATGATCGACGGTATCATCAACAATGGCGCAAAAGAGCCTACGGTGGCAGAGCTGGAACAGCAGGCCCGCAACGGTCAGCCCATTTCCCTCATGGATTTGGCTACCGCTGCCCATCGGGAGGAACGGGAAAAGAAAAAGTCCGTCATGGAGCAGCTGAAAAGCCAGCCCAAGGCAGAACACAAAAAGATAGCGCCAAAAAAGAGTGCGGAAAGGGAGATTTGATATGGGAAACTTTACTTTTGAGGAAATGAACCTGATGTGCATTTACAATACCGGCAGCCGCACCGGACTGATCGACAGCCTGCGTGAGATGCGCGGCGAGCTGGCCCCGGAGGAAACCGAGCTGCGGGAGTTGACAGACAGCGCACTGGGCAAGCTCCAGGCCATGAGTGATGCCGAGTTTGCCGAGCTGGAGTTGTATCCGGATTTTGACCAGTAAACACCATAATCGCAGGGATGGGGTGGCAATATGCCACCCCACCTTTTTACCCCAAAACTGAAAGGAGGACAGAACACTATGCCAACCAAAGCTGAACTATATGCACAGATGGCGGAGAAGGTGACAACGCAGCTCACGGGGAGCTGGCAGGAATGGGCAGGGTTTCTCACCACTGCTTCCCGCCTTTACAAGTACCCGTTCCATGAGCAGTTGATGATCTACGCCCAGCGTCCGGACGCCACCGCCTGTGCAGAGTACGATTTGTGGAATGAAAAGATGGGCCGGTATGTAAGGCGCGGCTCCAAGGGAATTGCTCTGGTGGACGATTCCGGGGACAGGCCCCGCCTGCGCTATGTTTTTGATATTTCCGACACCGGAACCCGTGAACATTCCCGCACTCCCTGGCTGTGGCAGCTGGAGGAGCGCCATTTGGATTCGGTGCAGGCCATGCTTGAGCGCACCTATGATGTTTCCGGTGATGACCTTGCCGGACAGCTCACCGAGGTAGCCGGAAAACTGGCTGAGGAATACTGGACGGAGCATCAGCAGGACTTCTTCTATATCGTTGACGGTTCCTTTTTGGAGGAATATGATGAGTTTAACATCGGAGTACAGTTCAAGGCAGCAGCCACCGTCAGTATCACTTACGCTTTGATGTCCCGCTGTGGACTGGAGCCGGAACGCTACTTCGACCACGAAGATTTCATGGCGATCTTTGATTTCAACACCCCGTCCACCATCGGGGCGCTGGGAACAGCGGTCAGCCAGATCAACCAGCAGGTGCTGCGGCAGATCGGCGTTACCGTCCGAAATGCAGAGCGCGAAGCCAACCAAGAAAGGAGCAAACAAGATGAACAATCCCATGACCTATATCCAGAACGGAGACTATCTGATTCCCGACCTGAAGCTGAGCCAGCAGCCGGAGAAACCCCTGGGCAAGTACGGCAGGATGAGGAAAACCTACCTGAAGGAACACCGTCCCATCCTCTACAACCAGATGTTGCTGAGCGAGAAGCTGTACCCGCACCTTCTGGAGATCGACGAGACCGCCCAGAGCAGACTGGAGCAGATGATGCCCCAGCTGGCGAAGGAAGCGGGAGCCACCGAGGAACTGAAAGCCAGCGATCCCATGAAGTGGGTGGGGCTGATGAACACCTGCAAAGCTCAGGCCGAGGAAATCCTGATGGCGGAGCTTATCAACAGCTGACTCTAAACCTGTTCCTCTCCGAAGCGGAACAGATCCAATCCATAGATGAAGCAGAGAATGTAGCGCATACATCCTCTGCTTTTTCTTTTGCCCAAAATGACATCGACCATGTGCTGCGTTTGGGCGGCAATACAGACCGTCAAAGGGAGCGTGTGGTTGCAGCCTTTGAAAAGCAGAAAACCACCGCTGAGATTGCCGAGATACTGAAAACGCTGTACCACGGCGGCAATGGCCTTGGCAGTGTGAGCGCATGGTATGCCGAGGATGGTATCCATCTTTCCCACGGGAAGTCTGTCCGTTATGACAGGTCTGCCCAGGTCATTTCCTGGGAGAGCGCCGCAGAGCGTATCGGGGAGCTTTTGGAAAGTGGTCAGTTTGCCTCCAATGTGGAGCTTGCAGAAGCGGCAGGCTATGAACGCTCCCTCCTCTCGGAAAAGCTCTGGCATCTGTATCACGATCTCAGTGAGGACGCCAGAAAAGCCGGATATTTGTCCTGCCTGTCAGAGATCAAAGGCAATGGTTTCCCGGAGGAGACCCGCCGCCTGACGGAGCAGCTGAGTGACCCGGCTTTCCGCCAGACCCTCAAGGAAGAATACGCCGCCTTCTGGACTGCCTATCAGCAGGACCGTGACCTGTTGCGTTTTCACTATCATAGACCGAGGGAGATCTGGGAGAACCTGAAGGACCTTGACCTGCCCCGCAGGACCTTTTCTTCAGAGCTTTCCCAAGTGCCAACCGTCCAGCACTTTATTACCGAGGATGAGATCGACGCCGCCATGACCGGCGGAAGCAGTTTCGCCGGAGGAAAAGGCCGTATCTATGCGTTCTTCATGGCAAACCATACGGATAAGGAGAAAGTGAGATTCCTCAAAGACGAGTATGGCATTGGCGGACGCTCTCATGCCTTGTCCGGTGCAACACACAGCGGCGAAGATCACGATGGGAAAGGACTGCACTATAAAAAGCAGGACTGCCCGGATGTTCACTTGAACTGGGAAAAGGTTGCCAAGCGCATTACCTCACTTGTCCAGAAAGACCGCTATCTTACCGAACAGGAACAGGCGCAGTATGACAAAATCCAGTCTGAAAAGGAACTGGCCGAAGAAGATGCCATTCAAACACAGCAGCCGGAGGTGGAGAAAGAAACGCCAAAGCCTATCCTTCGGGAGCAGTTTGAGCAGTATAAGCCTGTGGTGACTGCCGCTATTTCCGAGGATGCCGCATACCGCAATGCCTGCGGGCATTCTGACCGTGAAAATGCTGTCATCGAGGGCAATGCCGCTGTGCGCCGTGCGGTTCTTGGTTCTAAGGATATGGAGCTGATCCGACTCTATTCGGATGTGCCGGAGTTCCGTCAGCGTTTACACCGGGAAGTGATCGACGAGACCTATCCAAAGCTCCATGAGCTTCTGCGCCCTCTTTCTCAGGAAGATATTGATACTGCCCTTTGTGCATGGAACGGCAATATCGAGAGTAAACACGCTGTTGTCCGCTATATGAAAGACCATGCAAGAGAAAAAGATACCGCCGCATGGCTGGCTCAGGAATACGGCGGCAGTAACAGCAACAGCCTGTTCGTTGTCCGTGCCGGCAGCCCGGAGGAAACGCAGCTGCCCTGGCCGAAGGTACAGCGCAGGCTTGCCCAGCTCATTCAGGAGGAACGGTTTTATACCGAAGAAGAACAGGATCGTTTTGACAACATCGACCCAATCGCCATCCGGGAAGCTCTGGAGGAAAGAGGGATTGTCAACGGCCAGGTGGCAGACCCGGAAAAACTGGACAATGATCCGTTTATCCAACAGGTGAGGTCAGATGCAGAGCAGATTGCAGATGCCGAGACAGAGCAGACTTCCGAAGTTTCCATTTCCGATGAGGAATATGACGCAGTTCGCCGCCCAATTCCGCAAAGAACCTCCTATGACCCAGCCGCCCCGGTCTATGCCGTGGGCGATACCGTGTATATCGAGGATGACGCCTATCAGATCACCGAGCTGCGGGAGGACACCGTACAGCTTCTGCCCACCGGGATGGTATATCCCATCTACCGGGCAGAGCGCAAAGAACAGTTCGAGCAGCTGCTTCGGGCAGACCGCCGCAATGCTTACTATACCGAGTTTCTTCCTATTGACCCGGACAAGGCAGATCAGGACTTGCGGGATGTATTGGCTCATGGACTGATGGATGAAGCGGATAAAAAGCAGATTTCCACGCTGCTGCAATCCGGCAGGAGCAACAGCGAGATCGCCTACTGGCTGAGCAGAGCCTATTCCGGTGAGATCGAGACACTGAATCTGGAGACCGGCGATATTGCCGATTACCGTACCACGGCACAGGGCATAGAACTGGAAGTCATGGATGCAGAGGAAAAGCGTCTGGCTATGCTGTATTTCCGCTGGGATGAGGTTGCGCCTTTGCTGCGCGGGATGTATGCCCGTCAGCAGGACGGTTTTGGACAGGAACAGCCCCAACCGGCTACCGAATCCCCGACCTTCCATTCCGAGACCATGGCCGTCTATCCGGGCGATAAGAACAATCTGCCTTATGATGTGGTGGTGGAACGACTGCATATCGAGGAGCCGGAGCCGCCAGCCCCTGTGACTGAGCCGGAGAAAACCTTTGAGGAAGTGCTGGACGAACACCCGGTTTCCATTCAGGTCAATGGCCAGTGGCAGACCTTTCCCAATGCCAAAGCTGCCGAGGAAGCATCTTATGAGGAATACAAGGCTAACCTGCGCCGCAATGCAAAAAACTTCCGCATTACCGATGAGCATTTGGGCGAAGGCGGTCCGAAAGCCAAGTTCCAGGCAAATGTCAATGCGATTCGTTTGCTGAAAGAGCTGGAAGCTGCCGGACAGCAGGCAAGCCCCGAACAGCAGGAGGTTCTTTCTCGATATGTGGGCTGGGGCGGTCTCTCTGATGCGTTTGACCCGGAGAAACCGGCATGGGCTTTAGAGTATGCCCAGCTAAAAGAACTGCTGACCCCGGAGGAATATGCCGCCGCCAGAAGCTCTACCCTCAACGCCCATTACACCAGCCCTACGGTCATTCAGGCCATCTATGAAGCGGTGGACCGTATGGGATTTGAGACCGGAAATATTCTGGAGCCGTCTATGGGTGTGGGCAATTTCTTTGGTATGCTGCCGGAGAAAATGCGAAACAGCCGTCTGTACGGCGTGGAGCTGGACCCTGTTTCCGGGCGCATCGCAAAGCAGCTCTATCCCAAGGCGGACATCACAGTAGGCGGCTTTGAGACCACCGATAGGCGTGACTTCTTTGACCTTGCCATCGGCAATGTGCCGTTCGGTCAGTATCAGGTCAACGACAAAGCCTACAACAAGCTGAATTTCAGTATTCATAACTACTTTTTCGCCAAAGCACTCGACCAGGTGCGTCCCGGCGGTGTGGTAGCTTTTGTGACCTCCCGTTATACCATGGACGCCAAGGATTCCACCGTGCGCCGCTATCTTGCCCAGCGTGCCGAGCTGCTGGGAGCGATCCGTCTGCCTAATGACGCGTTCAAAAAGAATGCCGGTGCCGAGGTGGTATCGGACATCATCTTTCTCCAAAAGCGGGATCGCCCGCTGGACATCGTGCCGGAATGGACCCAGACCGGACAGACGGAGGACGGGTTTGCCATCAACCGGTATTTTATCGACCACCCGGAAATGGTGCTGGGCAGACAGGAGCCGGTAAGCACCGCTCATGGTATGGATTACACCGTGAACCCTATCGAGGGACTGGAGCTTTCCGACCAGCTGCATGATGCTGTGAAGTACATTCATGGAACTTATCAGGAGGCAGAGCTGCCGGAGCTGGGCGAGGGCGAAGCCATTGACACCTCCATTCCTGCCGACCCAAATGTGAAGAACTATTCCTATGCCATTGTAGACGGGCAGGTGTACTACCGGGAAAACAGCCGTATGGTGCGCCCTGACCTCAACGCCACCGCCGAAGCCCGCGTGAAAGGTCTTGTGGGACTGCGTGATTGTGTGCAGGAACTGATCGACCTTCAGATGGATGCAGCGGTTCCGGACAGCACCATTCGGGAGAAGCAGGCGGAACTGAACAGCCTCTATGACAGCTTTTCTGCCAAATACGGTCTCATCAATGACCGTGCAAACCGTCTGGCCTATGCAGACGATTCTTCCTATTACCTGCTCTGTGCGCTGGAAGTCATCGACGAGGACGGTAAACTGGAACGTAAGGCAGATATGTTCACCAAGCGGACCATCAAGCCCCATCAGGCGGTGGCTGTGGTGGATACGGCAAGTGAAGCACTGGCGGTGTCCATCTCGGAAAAAGCCTGCGTGGATATGGACTATATGAGCCAGCTTACCGGAAAAACAAAAGAAGAACTGGCCGGAGAGCTGCAAGGCGTAATCTTCCGTGTACCGGGACAGCTGGAGAAAGACGGCACACCCCATTATGTGACTGCTGATGAATACCTCTCCGGCAATGTACGCCGCAAACTGCGTCAGGCACAGCGGGCAGCACAGCAGGACCCGGTTTATGCAGTCAATGTGGAAGCTCTTACCGCCGCCCAGCCCAAAGACCTGGATGCGTCGGAGATCGAGGTGCGTCTGGGCGCTACCTGGATTGACAAGGAATATATCCAGCAGTTTATGTATGAGACCTTTAATACCCCGTTTTATCTCCAACGCAGTATCGAGGTCAACTATTCGTCCTTTACCGCTGAATGGCAGATCAAGGGGAAATCTTCTGTATCCTACAACGATGTGGCAGCTTATACCACCTACGGAACCAGCCGCGCCAACGCCTACAAGATTCTGGAGGATTCCTTAAACCTGCGGGATGTCCGCATCTATGACACCATAGAGGACGCAGACGGAAAAGAGCGCCGCGTGCTGAACGCCAAGGAGACCACCCTGGCGGCTCAAAAACAGCAGGCGATCCGGGAAGCCTTTAGGGACTGGATCTGGAGAGACCCGGAGCGCCGCCAGACTTTGGTGCGCCAGTACAACGAAGAAATGAACTCTACCCGTCCCCGCGAGTATGATGGCAGCCATATCACTTTTGGCGGCATGAACCCGGCCATTACCCTGCGGGAACACCAGAAAAGCGCCATCGCCCATGTGCTGTATGGCGGAAATACCCTGCTGGCACATGAAGTAGGCGCGGGCAAAACCTTTGAGATGGTGGCCGCTGCGATGGAAGCCAAACGCCTGGGACTGTGTCAGAAATCTCTCTTTGTGGTTCCCAACCACCTGACTGAGCAGTGGGCATCGGAGTTTCTGCGCCTCTATCCTTCTGCCAACATCTTAGTCACAACCAAAAAGGACTTTGAGACCCATAACCGCAAGAAGTTCTGCGCCCGTATTGCGACCGGTGACTATGACGCCATCATCATGGGA
>ENA-OPCM01001914-OPCM01001914.1-human-gut-metagenome-genome-assembly--contig:-NODE-1914-length-12737-cov-2.334805_pt1 | contig 12737 bp, 10 predicted proteins | sample MGYA00241252_ERZ501484 | MGnify/ENA primary metagenome ERZ501484 (study PRJEB25962, sample SAMEA2042583) | human gut metagenome | biome: human gut; feature: human-associated habitat; material: faeces...
CCGATCGAGCTTCAGGTGCTGATGTGGCAGGCTGTCGATCAGATGCCCGAACCGAAAGACTACCTGCAGGTGTTTCGGCTTAGCAAAGAGAGCGGTTTGCAAATTATACATCACACCTCGGAGCAGCCGCAGTTTGAGATGACGTACATTGCGGAGGCAGAAAAGCCGGTCACAGCAAAAGTGTATATCATCGATGATGGAGAGCACTGCACCATGCTGTTGGCGGAAGAGTACTAACGAACCAATACAAGCGAGCCAATACGAGTAATCCAACAAAAAAATCCAAGCCATACGCATGACTTGGATTTTTTTTACTGCCCGACGAACCGCAGCACAAGCGAAAAGCGAATCCGCTGAGGCGTGCGGTGCTGCACCAGGATAAAAGGATTACCCGCATTTTTTTTACTGCAGTTCTTCCTCTGGTGAGAAAAATGGGAAAACGAGAAATTTCTGTTCCTTTACAAACGCTCTGCCCTCCGGTGTGTCTTTGACAAAGAAAAGAAGCGTATCACATAACGGATTGATGTTGTTGATGTGCTTATCGATCCTGCCGTTTTGATTCAGGTAAATCGCTTTGTTGTACTGCGGGATCACTGCTAAGATCACATCGGCATTTCTTTTTTTGATTTTTTGACACAGTTTGCGGAGCATGTTGATTCTGCTCCAGGTCAGAGACTTCTGTTTTTCCTTGCTTTCGATCCTCGCCAGCGCGTCCAGTGCTTCCACCGCAGGAAGCTTTGCAATGCAGGTGATGACCGGACCGCCATACGTTGTCAGCGTATAGTGGTTGGAGAGAAGCACATCCATGTCCTCTTTCTCTGCATCGATCTCATAAGTCTCTATGATCCGGCTTGCCACAGCAGCAGTCAGCCGTTCTTTCTCCTGATACAATCCGTACACTGAAAGATGGTCGATCAGCATTTTCCGCATCCGGCTGTACTTGGGAAATGCTACATTGCGATACAGGATCGACTGGGAAGCATCGTGCTGAATATCATCATAAATGGCATCCATTGTAAAGACAGAAAGGTCTTCCTTCCGGACAACCACATGTTCATAGAAGTACACAGCCATCGCTTCCAGAACGTCTTCTTCCTCATACCTGGGTTTTGGTCCTCTTTTTTTGCCGCTCATACAGACTGCTCCTCTTCGATGGAATGGAAATGGGACTGCACCCGATTTTTCGATTCCTCATCTTTACATAATATCACAAGGGTGTCCACGTCAAAGGAGAGAAAGAGGATGTCCTGCGGAAACTTTTCCTTTAGCTTGCGGGAGAGATAGTAAAAGTGTGCATTTTTCTTGTCGGTCGTGCTGCTGATCTTGCTTCGCAGCCGAACAAACAGCCAGGATGCGTTGGACACCATGGAAAGTGTTGTCCCCTCTGCCAGAAGCTCCAGTGACATCTTGTCATACTTTCCGACAAAGGCGTACAAGTACGGCTGGATCTTCTTCTTTCCGCTCTCAACGCCCAGCTCTTCCCGCATTTTGCGAATGAAGTGACGCTGTTCCGATACTTTCTTTCCACGCTCTGTATACCATTTCTCAAAAAGCTGATACAACTGCGGAAAGGTTTCCGGAACATTTTTGCTGTCTCTGATCTGTACAGTGATCAAATCCGCACAGTCCTGAAAGATTTCCTCCCATGGATACTGATAATTCGACATTTTTCCCCCCCCATTTCAATATTTCTACGTTTTGCACAATAGAATAATGCTAATGCAACCAAAAATATATCAAGTTGCACAAATGAACATTTTTGCTGTGATCTTTTACAAAATATATGCCCATTGAGATCAATCCCTCAAAAGCACGCTCTGAAAAATAGTAAAGTAATGATACAGCATTTTCCGATACTCATTATAGCAGATTCTTTCTAAAAAATCAAGCGTACTTTACGAGAGCATTTTGTCCATAGACATCCCTGGGAAGAATGCTGCTATCCAGAAATACAAAACAAAAAAGAACGCATTTCCGACAAGAAGAAAGTAGATAATGATTTGAGAAATTAAAAAACGCACAACTGACTTTTGAAGCAGCTGGAAGCCATAGGGTTCCTAAGCCGAGAATCCGCTCTTTGATAAATAGAAAACTGAAAGCAACGTAAATACGTTGAATATATATATGATTAGCACTATAAAGCTAGAAAATACGACCTATTGACAGAATTGATTGGACTCGCTATAATAAAATGCAGAGAGCAAACGCTCTTGAAAATGATTTTTGAGTCCCTTTACAGGGAGAAAGGACAATATTATGAAACAGAATTTAAACGAATTTCTAGCATCCGTAAACGCACACGCCTATACACCAGATAAGAGTCTTGCGGGATGCTTCATCATTACGAACACTGTTAACAGTCGCAGATTTCGCTTAAGCAAAACGTTCAGAGATGCCCTGAACAGTCCAATTGCAATCGAGCTGTATTTTACAGAGGATTCCGTTTTAGTCATTCCCACTGACGGTACTTCAAAGTGCAGCATAACATTTCGTTCTGGAGGATACGTGTATGACAGCTGCTTAACTGAAAAACTAATTGAGATGAGTGGCGTAGAAGTTCCTGAAGGAAAGTCACGCAAAATCGGAATTTTTACGACGAACCAACTGGAAGACGGCTCAATTTACGCAGAGGTCAAGTTTTCTTAAACGAAACGGAGGATGATTATGAAAATAACATTTGCAAATGAAGTGGAAAATATAGCTGATTGGACATACTTTTGAATTTTCTGTAAAAAACGAAAAAGTAAAAAGGCGTGGAGGTGGAGAGCACATCACTTTTTGTAATATAAAATCTGTGAGTCTAGTGAAATAAATCAACAACTTTCAGTTCTCGGGAGAGCGGCGTTCAGCATTGAATTGGTCCCGCTCTCCTTTTTTTCAGGAGGAATAACATCATGATCGAGTTTACCCCAATTCCCGTCGGGTTCGAGTTGGAGCGGTTCGGAAGTGCATCTATCGACCTTCATGAATGGATGCGTCTGCGAAAGCACGCACTGGAGTTTGTAGTCGGAAAAGGTGTAAATGCAACCAGCTTCACCGTGCTGCACACCGAAGTAGGATTTGCAGATCTCGCCAGCCATACACAGGTAAAATGGCTGGCAGACCACTTTGAGCTTCTCTGTGTTGCGGCAGATGAAAAACACCGGCACTTTCTGGACATACAATATGAGGGCGTGATTCATCGGATCCCGTTTGAAGCACTTCTGCCGGACAAGATCTGTGCGACACTGTTCCGCATCGGCGTTGCGGTGGATCGTACTTTCGGAGCTTATGAAGCGATGAGCATGTACCTGCAGGCTGCTGTGGCAGCGTTACCGGTAGAGGATGCTAGACAGGTCCTGGGATGGAAGGACAGCAATACACTGCACTGGTGCGGTGCAGCTCACAGCCCGCCTGTGCTGCGGGCACATCTGGAGATGTCACCGGAGGATTACCTTGCAGAACTGAACCGTCTGATACTCCCTATGCCGTCACTGCAGTTTGTACTTTGTGCAGCAGCGGCATCCACACTGCTTGCCTATCTGAGGATCACAGAAAAGCTGCCTGCGGATTGTTTTGGCGTGTCACTGGTGGGAACTTCCTCTACCGGAAAAACGACCGCCTTAAAGCTTGCAGCATCTCTGTACAGCTCACCGGACGACGAAAACGTTTTTACCGCATTCTATGGAACGGCAAATGCTTTGCACAGCATGCTGGGAAAACATCACGGTGTGCCGATCGCCTATGACGAAAGCACGATTCACAATGCGATCAGTATCTCTAACTTCATCTATGCTTTTACACAAGGGCAGGAAAAACTTCGGCTTGACAGCATGCCCAGTTAAAATGCCGGAACAACTGGGCGTGTACTGCGTTGTTCAGCTCGGAAAACTACCTTGTAAATGCCGAACGAGACAACTTAGGAATTATTGCTCGGGTGATCACACTGGATGGACTGACCTACACAGTAGATGGGGTACATTCGGAACAGATCAAGGCATTTACAGGCAAAAACTACGGATATGTGGGTTCTCTGCTGGCAGAGCATCTTCTTGCATCAGACAGTGCGGAGATCTTACAGCAGTTTCAAGACGTGCGTGAAGAACTGCTGGAACTGTTTCCGGAAACATGCAGCCTTTCGGAACGGCTCGCTATGAACTACGCCATGATCATAACAACATCTGTGATGTTGAGTACACTGGGCATTCAGACCAATACGGAGATCCTAAAGCAGATGTGCGTGCTCCTGCACGGTGAGATCACTGAAGAGGCACATCCGGGCAAAAACCTGGTATGCCGTATCTTCAATTATATCTCCTGCAGCTACAAGAAGTTAGAGGGCATCAAGTGGACACTGGATCGGAAAAAGAAGCCGATAAAGGTGGAGATCTTGGAGTCCACCTTTGAACAGATTCTGGAACAGATCGGAGCCACCGATAAAAAAACCGCAGTTCGTGTTCTTCTGGATGAAGGATACTTGGTCACACCGGAGAAAAACCGCATTAAGGCAAAGATTAGTATCGATGGCGTTGTCAGCTACGGCTACCGGTTTTGCTATCCGAAGATCGATGAAGCCTTTGGTCCGGTGAATGATGCCGTTTACACCTACAAAAGGCAAAGCCTGGGACCGATGCAGATAATGGAGGAAAGAGAAGCTGCCTATGGAAGAGATTACCAGATTACAGATCAGCCGAAACCGATTGAGGGAAAGCTTTTTTTGCTATGACGGCTGTGATACAGAAAAACAAAAAGCTTCTGAGGAAGAAGCTGCCGACGATCGCATGATCGATCTGGCGGCTGATGTTCTCGTTGCGATTCTGATGGAGGAGCGTGCATCATGAGATACTGGGTCGTACGACCGCCGCCGGAGTGCGGTTGGAGCGGCAAGAAAAAACAGAAGGGAAAGGGATTTTGCAATGAATACATCAAAAAAGACGCAGCTTGCACTCGTCTATATTCGCTATAGTTCACATGCCCAGGACAACGGCAATAGTCCGGCGGCACAGATGACGTGTGCGGAGAATTACACAGAAGCACATCAGATGACCATTGAACAGATCTATCACGATTACGCCAAGACTGGCAGAAACACCAATCGGGAAGGCTACCAGCAAATGAAGAATGATATCCTGTCCGGAAAAGTACAGGCAAAGATCGTTGTGGTAAGGGCACTGGACCGGCTTCACAGAAACACCGGGAATCAGATCGAAGACCTGAAATGGATGGAATCACATGGGATCCGGCTGATCGCTGTGAATGACAGCATTGATACGGCATCTGAGGACTACAGCAAGTTTGCCACGATCGTAAAGGCGGCAGCGGCAGAGGAAACATCAGACAACATTTCTAAAAATACCAGAGCGGCACTGCTGGAAAGTGCCAGACAGTGCCGTCATCTGGGCGGCGTACCTCCCATCGGCTATACGGTCAGTGAGGCTGGACTCTATGAGATCGATCCTCTGACAGCACCGATCGTTCGTGACATCTATATCCTTTACAGCAGCGGCATGGGCTACAGCTACATCAAAAAACATCTGAAACAAAAGGGATACAAGACCACCGGCGGCAACGACTTTTCAGACACCGCCATCCACACCATCCTGACGAACCAGAAGTACAAGGGTACTTACACCTACGACCGCACAGCTGCCAAGGACAGCGAAGGACACCGAAACTCCCACAAGATCAAGCCGGATCCCATAGAGATCCCGGACGGGATGCCGGCGATCATCGAGCCGGCACTCTTCGACAAAGTCCAGGAAAAGCTGGCACAGAACCGCCGGCGGACAGCCAGCCGAACCGGCAAGAACTACTACGCCCTCAACGGCTTCACACGCTGTCCGAAGTGCGGCAAGCCGTTCTCCGGCAACGTCAACCACAGCAACGGGCACAGGTACCTGCAGTACCGAAGGAGCTGTGACTGCGGCATCCCCAGCGTGCGGGCAGACCAGCTGGCACCGTTTGTGTTTCACGCAGTGAAGAACTGTCTCTTTCAGCCAGCCAACCAGCCAAAGATCATCGAGGCAGTCAACCAGAAGCTTTCTCTCCGAAAACTGATGCAGAGCGGAGAGACCAACACCATACAAAATCGGATCAACGGACTGGAAAAGGCAAACGCCAATCTGATGGCATACCTGGAACAGGGACGTGCTACCGAAACCATCCTGCGTTCCGTTGAGAAAAACGAACAGGAACTCCAGCAGCTGAAACAGTAGCTGGATGCTTTGGACAATCCGATCTCTGCGGTGGATGATGCAACATACCAGGAGATCGTTCAAAAGTTTACAAACTACATGTGTACTGAAAAATCGCCGGAGGCAGCCGCACTGAAAGAGGCTGTGCTCCGGGACATTCAGATCGGCAAAGAAACTATCACCGTGAACTTTCAGCACGGTGTTCCCATAGATGAGGAAACAAAAGCATATTTCGACGACAACAGAAAGGAACGGGCATCATGACATATCAATTTGAAGCTCCCATTGCATGTACCGAAGCACTGGTGACCGCAGTAGAGGAACGAAACGACTTTGGACAATATACGCTGACGATTCTGGGAATTGACCAGAATGGCTGTTACACCAACAAGGGAACCGTGACGATCAACGAAGAAGAGCTGCAGCCGCTTCTGCAGGAGAAAGGACTCTCCTTTCCGAAAGGCATCATCGGGCAGAGAGTCAAGATCATCTCTCATGAGAAGCTGCGGCAGGAACAGGCAAAAGCAGCACTTTTCCAGCAGATTGCAGAAGACGGCGAAGAAATCAACGTGGAATTTTGAAAGGGGCTATTTTTATGAAGCAGATTTTCGTACTTACTTATAACTACACCAACAAGAAGTTAGCACAGATGGCAATTGCTTGTGTCATCCGATGCAGAAGCACCCATGGAAAGCAGCTGCGTGTCCGGGACATCATTGAAATGAACCGTCCAGGGCTATACCAGCAGCTGTCTCGTGGAGATAAGTGCAGAGTGGGCAGAGCCGTCAGCAAGCTGTACAATCAGGGAATGCTGCCGCATCTGACCAGAGGAAAGAAGAAGGATTCAACCAATACGTACTTCTGCTAAGTAGCAGAAAGAACATGTCACAATGAGAAAGCTCCGGATCGTCCTAAGTGGCGGGAAAATCCGGAGCTTTTTATCTTTGTTGAAATACTTGCATTTTTCCGGAATACATGATATAATAAAGGCAGGACAAAATGAACAAGGCAGGTGACACCGATGGAACAGAAACTAGATATTCATGAATTACGGAAATCCTATGATGCAGCGGCAAAGCGACTTCTGTCTTACAAAGAAGTTATTGCGAATATTTTGAAGTATACTGTCCGGGAATTCAAGGGCCATTCGATTCCGGAAATTGTTGCCTGTTTAGAAGGAAAGCCGGAAATTGGAACAGTTCCAGTTGATGATGATTTCTTACCTAAAATGGATGTGGCAGGTTCTGAAACAATTTCTGAAAAAGAAGGCGTTCGCAGCTATGACATTAAATTCAAAGTAAAACTGCCTACACAGGAAGAAGCAGAATTGATTATCAATCTGGAATCTCAGAACAAATATCGTCCGGGATATACGCTGGAAAAACGGGGCATTTACTACCTCAGCAGATTGATTTCTTCGCAGTATAACGTAGAATTCAAGAATTCGAATTTTGATCAATTGAAGAAAGTGTACTCTATCTGGATCTGTACCCATGCACCGCTTGAATTTGCAAATACGATTACAGAATATCGATTCAAGCCGGAGAACCTGGTTGGAGAAATGCCGGATATTCCGAAGCACTATGATTTGATGTCATTGATCATGATCAATTTAGGTGCAAAAGATAAGAACTATGATGGGCTGATTCGGATGCTGGATATTCTTTTGAATTTGTATTCAGAGATCGGAAAGAGCCAGACTGCATTGGATATTCTGGAAAGTGATTATCACATTCCATTGAGAAGCGTTCGTAAGGAGGTTGAGAATATGTGCAATTTGAGTCAGGGCGTTTATGATGATGGCTTTGCAAAAGGTGTGTCGGAAGGTAAAGCAGAAGGTAAAGCAGAAGGTAAAGCAGAAGGCAAAATTTCAAATGCCATTAAAGTTGTCAAGAATCTGCTTGCAAAAGGATTTTCATTGGAAGAAGCACTTGCAATTGCAGATATTGATCAGGAAACCTACGAGAAAAATTGCTCGGAATAAGGTGTATGATTCTGCTAAACTACATTTGATAAAAAGTCTCGGTCATTTTTTATGGCTGAGATTTTTTTAGTCTGAAATAAATAGTGTAAGAATGACCTTGCAATAGAGTCACTTCAAAAACAGACACAGAACAAACCCCTCCTCCTCTCCAACTTCCAAAAATTGAACGAAATCTCAAAAAATCCTCCGTTTTTCTTGACAAAGAATACTCGATTGTGTTATAATAAGAGTATCAAGAATATGTAATATATTCGAAAACAAAGGAGGCATATTATGAAGAAACAATGGAAACGGCTGGCTGCCCTTTCGTCGGCAGCAGTCATGGCGGCGGGGACGCTGCTGTACTTCCCGACCGACACCCTGCAAAATATCTCGTGGGGGATCACGGCGAGTGCGGAGGAAACAGGTGCAGTGACATGGACAAAAATAGAAGATGACGGTCTGACCTGGACACTGTATGACAACGGCACACTGACCATCAGCGGCACAGGGGCGATGATGGATTACCGTTACAGTCCTGCATACCAGATGAGAACCAGCGTAAGAAGAGTTGTGATTGAAGATGGCGTTACAAGCATCGGAGATAATGCGTTTTACGATTGCACTGGCTTAGAAAGCATCGAAATTCCGAGTGGTGTCACAAGCATTGGAGATTTTGCGTTTTTCGATTGCACCAGTTTAACAAACATCACCATTCCGGAGAGTGTCACAAGCATCAGAGATGCTGCGTTTTCCTATTGCAGCAGCTTGACAGACATCACGATTTCAGGTAGTGTCACAAGCATCGGAGATTATGCGTTTCGGAGTTGCGCTAGCTTAACTAGCATCACGATTCCAAAGAGTGTCATAAGCATCGGAGATTCTGCGTTTCAGAATTGCACCGGTTTAACCAGCATCAAAATTCCAAAGAGTGTCACAAGCATCGGAGATTATGCATTTTCTGGCTGCAACAAGCTGACCGAGGTGCTTCTTGAAAATGGCTCTACGCTGACAAGCGAAAGCCTCGGCGTAGATGCAAGCATAATCAAAACCTACTGGAACGAAGGCGACCTGACCTGGACACTCACCGCTGACGGCACACTGACCATCAGCGGCAAAGGGGCGATGAAGAATTATGATGCTAACAATAGCCCTGTAGCCCAGAAGACAGACAGCGTAAAAAAAGTTGTGATTCAAGAGGGTGTCACAAGCATCGGAGATTATGCGTTTTTCGATTGCAGCAATTTGACAGACATCACGATTCCGGAGAGTGTCACAAGCATCGAAGAGTGTGCGTTTCAGAATTGCAGCAGTTTAACAGACATCACGATTCCAGGTAGTGTCACAAGCATCGGAGAGTGTGCGTTTCAGGGTTGCAGCAGTTTAACAAGCATTGAAATTCCGAGTAGTGTCACAAGCATCGGAGATGATGCGTTTTATGGTACACCTTGGTTAACAAACAAACGGCAGGAAAACAACTCACTTGTGATTGTAAATGGAATCTTGATCGATGGAAGAACTTGTTCGGGAAAAGTGACGATTCCGGACGGTGTCACAAGCATCGGATATCGTGCGTTTCAGAATTGTACTGGCTTAACCAGCATCACGATTCCAAAGAGTGTCACAAGCATCGGAGATAGTGCGTTTTTCGAATGTGCTGAATTAACCAGTATCAACATTCCGGAAGGTGTCACAAGCATCGGAAAACATGCGTTTTTCGAATGTGCTGAATTAACCAGCATCAAGATTCCAAGTAGTGTCACAAGCATCGGAGATTGTGCATTTTCTGCCTGCAATAAATTGCCTGAAATTACGGTTCCCTGCGATTCTACGCTGGCAAAAAACGCTTTCGGAGATGCATCTGAAAAGGTAAAATATCGTCATTCTCTCGTGAAAACCGATGCCAAGGATGCGACTTACACCGAAGAAGGAAACATAGAATACTGGACCTGTGAGAACTGCAAAAAGCATTTCCTGTCTGACGAAACCGACGTAGAAGCTGCCAAAGAGGTAGAACTGTCGGCAACGGTGAAACCTGTTCCGGTTCAGGTTGCCACAGCAACCACGCAGATCAAGTGCGTTTACGGTCAGGACATGGACGAAATTAACTTGCAGGATTACGTGAAAAATGCGGATGCGGTAGGAGGTGTTTCTGTCAAGGTTGCCGCTGGTTCCACCATGCTGGACGGCATGCAACTGGACGGCAGCAAGCTCTCCGGCAAGCCTGCAAAGGCGTACACGGACGGCAAGGAAGTGACCTTTACATTTACCGCGAAAAACGGCAATACTGCAAACCTGACCTTGCATTTCCTGGTGGCAAAGGCTGACCCGACGGTGAAAGTTGCTGTAGATGGCGACAGCCACACCGAGGGCGACCTTGTGAGCGAGCTGAAGCTGATTCTCAGCGGAAACAATACCAAGGGTCTGGCGGAAATTATCAGCGAGATCAAAGCACTGACTGCCGGAGAAAACACCTTGACGTGGAAGTTTACGCCGGAGGATGGCGAGAACTATAACGTTGTGACCGGCACGGTTGTGATAAATGCACAGACAACAACTACCACCACAACTACTACGACAACGATGACTACTACAAACGAAACGACTTCCACAACAAAGGAAACAACTGCCACTACCAAGGCAACAACTGCCACCAGCGGAACGACTTCTGCGGCCAAGGCAACGACTGCCACCAGCGGAACAACCGCGACAACTAAGGCAACTGCTACCACAAACGAAACGACCGCAACAATTGAAGAAACTACTACCAAAAACGAAACAACCGCAACAACTGAGGAAACTACTGCCACAAGCGAAACAACTGTAACAACTGAGGAAACAACTACCACAAACGAAACAACTGTCACAACCGAAGAAACCACTACAAACGAAGCAACTGCAACAACTGAGGGAACTGCTACTACAAACGGAACAACTGCAACAACCGAAGAAACTACTACCACAAGCGAAACAAGTGCAACAACTGGGGAAACTACTACAAACGAAACAACTGCAACAACCGAGGCAAGCACTGCTACCACAAGCGAAACATCTGCCACAACCGCTACAAGTGGAACAACTTCTGCGACCAAGGCAACAACTGCTACAAGCGGAACAACTGCAACAACAGCTACAAGTGGAACGACTTCCGCAACCAAGGCAACAACTGCTACAAGCGGAACGACTTCCACGACAAAGGAAAGCACTACTGCAAGTGAAACAACCACAATCACCAGTGCTTCCAGCACAGAATCCACCGCTGCAACATCGGCAACCACGATCACAACAGCAGCTACCACAAGCGTGACCAACATTGCAGACGATGATCTTTGCAGCTGGGCAATCAACGATTACCAGAAAAAAGCAGGTATCGTACCTGCAAATGCAGAAATCACTGCACGCTCAGAGGAAGCTTGCGAAATTACGCTGACCGACGAAAACGGCAATGTGCTGGACGTTTACACCGTTGATCCAAAGACCGGCGTCGGTACGGATTCCTCCAACGCAGAAATTAACCTGCCCCAGACCGGAAACAATTCCATGACAAACTGGCTCCTGTGCGTGGGTGCGGCAATGTTCATGGCATTCGGATTCGGTGCGGTGAAGGCGTCTGGTATCCGCAAGCGTAAAGAGGATGAGTAAGACCAAAAAGCAGTGGGCAATGTTCCTTTCAGGACTGATTGCAATTTTGATTGGTGTCAGCATTCTTGGATTTTTCGGTGTGAGAAAGTGCTACCGGCTTTATCAAAAACAAATGCTGATGAAAAACAATCCAGTTGTGGAAATTGCAGATCTGAACATCAAAGCCCCCATTTTAGAAGGGATTGACAATGAAACGCTCGCCAAAGCGGCAGGGCATTTCAAGGACAGTGGCGATTTTGGCAAGGGCAATTACTGCATTGCCGGGCACAGCAGCACACTGTACAAGGAATATTTCAACAATCTGAAAAACGTCGAGATCGGCATGGAAATCACGCTGTATGACAAGCAAAAGCAGACGTATCATTACACTGTGACCGAAAGCAAAATCGTCGATCCGGATGCCGTCTGGGTGCTTGATGATTTCGGCGATGACAGAATCACCATCATCACCTGTACCGATGACGGAACACAGCGACAGGTTGTGGTAGGACTGCTGGATTGATCTTTTTGGTTTGCTTAACTAATGAATGACCGTAACTAAGTGAAACCCATTAGCATCGTAACCAAGTTAAATCGATTCAGTGAAAAGAACGAAAAAACTACGCAGTTTCGGACTTTTCCCATTGTGAAAGGTTGCAAATAAGTGATTTTACCACTGTAAGCATCGCCTCCACCATAACCGTACCCTTATTTTGATACAATTTAAGGGCGCATTAAACTGTTATTAAATCCTCGAAACTTCGCTGTTTCGGGAATTTAATCGTTTCTTATGACCGAATATTTATCGAAAAACAGGCTCAGATTTATGCTTCTGAGCCTGTTTGCTTTTTATAATCGTTTTCTTGTGGGAGTAATCGTTTTCTGGTTGCACCCATTTTTGAGTAATCGTTTCTTGTGGGTGCATGATAGACGAGAAATTTTAAGGAAACACTGATTAAATCTTCCCATTACGCAGCAAA
>ENA-OPCM01001917-OPCM01001917.1-human-gut-metagenome-genome-assembly--contig:-NODE-1917-length-12734-cov-4.327392_pt1 | contig 12734 bp, 8 predicted proteins | sample MGYA00241252_ERZ501484 | MGnify/ENA primary metagenome ERZ501484 (study PRJEB25962, sample SAMEA2042583) | human gut metagenome | biome: human gut; feature: human-associated habitat; material: faeces...
CAGGTTTGTTTCTTCAACGGTCAGTCTAATCATGCTCATACCTCCAATTCGTGATTTTTTGATTTTGCCGCTTTTTTCTGTGCGGTTTTTTCTTTGTCTGCTCTAAGCTGCGCCCGGATAGAGGGCTTCTTTTCCGTTTTTGCTGCCTTGCCGCGTTCCTTGTCAGCCTTGACAGCTTCCGCAAGGTCAACAAGGGAAATGGTTTCTCCTGCCTTTACCTTTGCTTCCAGTTCTGCGGTAGTCGGGGTGTTGTTTATCTGCCCGTCAATCATGTTGTAGTTTTGCTCTGTGGTCTGCTCGGCAGCTTTCAGATAGTTCTCTGGCTGAACGGGAACAGCAAAAGCCCTAGTGCCGTTCCCCATAATCAGATATTTTCCGTCGTCGGACTGGTGGTGCAATCCATATCCGGCAGCTTCCATTTGCTCGCGGCTCATGGCGGTTACATAGAAAGTCCCTCTCGGTGTTTTGATTGTTTCGCCCGTTTCCAAGTCGGCGGGAATGAGGGCATTTTCCTGCTCCTTGAAAAACTCCGGCACTTCCTTATAACCGAAGCTGTCTACATAGTGGGCGGTGTCCTGTCCGTTCTGATGAAGTACCACCACGTCGGAAACGGAAAGGCTGTGTCCCTTAAAATCTTTCGGGTGGTCGATATTAAAGCGGGTGTAAATATCTTCAAGGGAAGTCCCCGGCGTAAGAGGTGCGGAATAGACAAGTGTATAGTTTTTCGCGTCTACCCGGTGTCCGGCGGCAATCAGACGGTCGTAAGGCTCAAAACGCAAGTCCCTTGTTTCGTCCCCGCCTTTTATCTGATAAATGGAAAAGGTGTCTTTATCCTGTGGGGCTTCCTGCTCCGGCTGCCCTTGTGCGAATTGTTCCTGTGCAGCTACCTTTTGCGCCCGGATATGCGCCCGCTGTAACTCGGTAGGCTTTTCCCCGGTAAGAGGTGCAATCGCCTTGACATAATCAGCCGCATAATAGGCGTTACTGGTAAGCTGCCGCTGCCATGCCCCTGCTTTGGGCGACCAACGGAAGCCATTACTTTTTAGGGCTTCCCGCGTGGCTTCGTCCGGCTTATCCTCAAAGAAGATTTGCAGTCGGTTCGCTTCGGTGTTTGCTTCCACCTTGCCGCCGTCAAATTTCCAACCCACAAAACCGATTTCTTTTTGCTGTGAAAGGGATTTGATACGGTCTTTCACGCGCCGGATTTCTGCACTGTTGTTGGATAACGCCCAAGTCGCAAATGGCTTGTCCTCCAAATGCCAACTGCTCGCCATGTCTGCTTTCAGTTTTTCCAGTTCCTCCGGCGGTAAATGCGGGCAGCCGTCAAGGGTCTTATGCTTACGGTAATAGGCGTTTACGGCTTTCATGGTTTCCTGTGATTTTTCAAGGCTTTCCAGTTTCTTTTCTAACTTCTGTACTGCCTGCGGGTCGTCTGCGCTGATACCGCCCATGCCGGTACTGCGGATTTTATCAAGAAGCCCTTGTATGTCCTGCCATTCCCGGTAATTGCTGTCGCGGGCTGCGTTCTGCTTTTCTTTCTTCCTTGTGGGGAAGTTAGAGCCGCCCGCAATCAGGATAGAGGGAACACGCGCGTCAATCTCATAGCCTTTATTCATGTTCGCCGCCAGTTTCCGGGCATAGGTGTCAAGCAGGCTGTCGATTTTCTCATGGTACATCGGGTCTACCCGCTGTTTTTGCCTTTCTGCGATTTGTACGGCTTCATCTACATAATGCCTGTATTCAGCCGTCGCGCTGCCTTGCTTATAATCGGAAAAGCTGTTCATATCCTTTGCACGTTTGGCGGCAGCTTCATTGATAGGATAATAAGGGGCGGCGGGTGCAGCCTGTTCCGGCTGTGTTTCTTTTTCCTGTACCGGGGCTGTTTCTTCGGGAAGCTCCGGCGCGGCTGCTTCTGCTTCGGGCTGTATGGTAGCTTCCTGTGGGGTCTGTGCCTGTTCGGTGGTCTGTTCCTTATCCTGTGCCTTTTGGATTTCTGCAAAATGTCCGTCTATGGTATCAATCAGACTTGCGGCGGTGCTGCGGATTGTTTCAAGAGAGCCTTTCAGTTCTGCAAGTTCTTTTCCGCTGCTCCACCCGGCGATATATCCAAAAGAATAGTCCGACGTATCAAGCCCGTAATGTTGGCAGACAGCATAGGCGACGCTTTCAGCCTGTACCTCGCGGGTACGGCGGTCGGGGCGTTCCGGCATAGCAAGGGCAGTATCATGCAGCGTGGCGTGGGCGATTTCATGGATTGCGGTCTTGATATTCTGCAATTCGTCCATGCCCTCGTTGATGATGATACGCTTTTCCTCATAATTGCAGCGTCCTTTTACGCCGCCGCTTAGTGCTTCAAATCCCATAGCAAAGGGAGAAGTCTTTTCAAGGGCAGCGAAAAAATCCTTGTATTGTTCCACGTTGCCCGTCAGCTCATAGGTAAGGGCAGGAAGCTCCTTTCCCTCGGTCTGTGAAATATCAAAGACAGATACCACACGAAAGGCGGGTATCTTGATTTCCTTTTCCTCGGTAACAGGTTTCCCGTCCTTATCGAAAACAGGCTTTTGGGTGTCCGGGTCGATTTTTTCCACCTGTTTCTTAACGGTAAACGGGGACGGCGCAAGTATCTTGATAGCTTTTTCTCCCGGCTTTACATGGCGGTCAAATTCCTTTTCCCATTGTTTATAGCCTTTCACAAGATTGCCGCCCTGCATGGCGATAAGGATTGTATTGTTAAGGCTGTAATCATGGAATTTTGACATAGTACGCAGATAGTCGGCGTAACGGTCGCTTTCATACAGTCCTAAAATCCCCTGTTCCAGTCGGTCGGTAATCTCTTTCATCTTGTCAGCGGGCTTTTCAGAAGATAGGATAATCGGGAGAACCGGGGGCTGCTCTGTGGCGGTGGTCGGTATAGCTGCGGAAGCGTCAAGGTCTGCCTGTTCCTTTTCCTGTACTGGCGGCTGCGGCGTTACCCGGTATTCCTCCGGCACGTCGCGCCCGTCGTACCATTCTGTAAAGGTGTTGCGGTTGTTGTAGATATAGCCCTGCTCGGTAAAGCTGCCCCCGTCATTGATAGCAGCGTCCCGCCCGTATTCCTCATACATGAAATATTTTTTTGCTTCTTCGGGCAGCTCCAACTCGTCCAGTTCTTCAATCAGATAATGCCCGTAATCTTCCTCACTCTGTACGGACGGGTAAAGCCAGTAACAATCAAGGTTTTGTGCAAGGTTGATAATGTCCTGCAAGTCCCTTGTATGGTCGCCGTATTCCATAGCTGCAACAAATTTTTCCCGGTCGTCGTCAAACTGCATTTTCAAAAGTTCGCTCAAATAGTTCAGTTCGTCAAGGCTTTCAAGCTCGGTCAATTTTCCTGCCAGTCCTGCAATAGAGGACTGGTATTCTGTGATATGCAGCTCCCCGTAGTTTTTGCCGTCTATGCCGATACGGTCAAAGACTTCTTTCAAATGCTCGGCAGTCGTGGGGAATGATACCCATTCGCCCGCAGGTCTGCCCTCGGTGTACTTTCCAAGATTAGAAAGATACCCGCTTAAAATCGGTTGTTCCATGTGTTCGCTCCTTTCTTTCTCAATCATGCGGTGCATAAGCTCGTAGTCCTCCATGCTCATGCTCCCGTCAAATAGATAGGGGTCGGGTTCTTCGCCGTCCCGGTAGGCTTTTTCAGAGAAAGGCAGCCCCGCAGCGTGGGCGGCGGCTCTTGCTTCCTCGATAAGCTCCGGCGGCAGCCTGTCGTCGTGGGCTTCGATAAATTCCCCGATATTGCTATATCCGTTTTCGTAGTGGCGGCGCACCCCGGCGGTCAGCTCGTCAAGGTTCCTATCCTCGCCAAGATAGCCGGAGTAATAGCCGTTTACCACAACGGCGGCAGGGTCAGCCTGTTTGATTTCTTCCATGCGGCTTCTGTCCTCCGGGTAGAGAATATCGCTCATTTCAAGGTGGAAATATTCTGCGTTCCAAGAGCGTCCCGTTTTCCAAAACGCCACCCAAGCGATACCGTCCCTTAATTCTTCTTGATAGTCCTTTACGGTGTCCCGTAAACTTGCCATGTGTAACCTCCTTTCTTCGGTTTCAGAGGGTTTGGGAAACTTCCCAACAAGCAAAAATCCCCGCCGTTCTCGGTAGAGAAAGCAGGGATTTTACGGAAAAGGGTACTCTTTTCCTATGCTTGCTATTCAGTTATTTTTTCTTCGGCAGTTCAATGCGGTAGTTGACATATCTCCCGCCCGTATCAGCCAATACGATAGTTCCGTTGTAGGTTTTGCCTGTCTTTGGGGAATAGAGCTTTTTCACATTTACCTTGCCGGATTTTAAGAGTGCAGCGGCAATCTTCGGGGTAAAGGTTACTTTTCGTTCTTCAAAGAAACGGTCATTTTTCCACATGGTAAAGATACATTCTTTGTTGCTGCAATAGTAGTTTTTCTTTCCCTCATAGACAGGAGAACCGCAGCGGGGGCAGCTTCCCAACGCTTCCCGTTCCGGCTTGAACATCTGCGCTTTATCATCAGAAAGAAACGGATAGGTCTTTACCAGTTCCCGCGCCATATTCTCGATACCCTCCATAAATGCGGCGGGGTCTGCCTTGCCTTTTGCAATCTGCGTCAGATTGTTTTCCCATTCTGCGGTAAGCTGCGGGCTTGTCAAGGTGTCCGGCAGGACGCACACAAGGTTGATACCGTCTTTTGTGGGAAGTAGCTGCTTGCCTTTTCGTTCCACAAAGCCGCCCTTTACCAGTTTTTCAATGACAGCGGCGCGGGTGGCGGGAGTTCCAAGCCCTTTGCGTTCTGCGTCCGGGTCGGTGTCCTCACTTCCGGCGCGTTCCATAGCAGAAAGGAGCGACGCTTCGTTGTGGGGCTTTGGCGGTGTTGTGTCATGCTCCGTTACCGTTGCAGCCGGATTGTCAAAGGTTTGTCCCTCGGTAAACGGCGGCAGGGTCTTTTCTGTGTCGCTGTCTGCGTCGTCCGTTTCGGGCTTGTTCTTTAAGGCTGCCCTGTATCTTCGGTCAATCTCTTTCCACCCGTCGGACAGCACCGTTTTTCCCCTTGCGGTAAAGGACTGTCCGGCACATTCAAAAACTGCTGTAACCGCTTCAAAGGTATGCGGTGCAGCGGTCGCCATGAGCAGACGCGCCCCGGCAAGGGTAAGGATATTCCTTTCGCTTTCCGGCAGCGCGGCAAGGTCGGTCTTTGCAAGCTCCATAGTCGGGATAATGGCATGGTGGTCTGATACCTTTTTACTGTTCAGCACCTTTCCAAGTTCCGGCGTGAAGTCTTTTCCCGCCATAAAAGAAAATTTCCCACAAAGCAGCTTGATAATGCCCGCCGCTGTGTCGCCCATGTCGTCGGTCAGAAATGCGCTGTCTGTTCTCGGATAAGTAAGCAAACGCTTTTCATACAGGGCTTGTGCAAGGTCAAGGGTCTGCTTTGCGGTATATCCGAACAGGCGGTTTGCTTCCCTCTGTAAAGAAGTAAGGTCAAAGAGCTTCGGCGGAGCTGCGGTCTTTTTCTCTTTCACAAGGGAAGTACATACTGCCCGCGACGCTTCGCAAGTCGTTTTTAATGCGTCGGCTTCTGCCTTATTTGAAATTCGTTCACTTGCAGCTTCCGCGCCGGATAATGCAAGGCGTACATGGTAGTATTTTTCTTTCTTGAAAGTGGTAATCGCTGCGTCCCGGTCAACAAGCATTTTTAAGGTCGGGGTCTGTACGCGCCCCACGTTCAAGGTATGATTGTAAAGGACAGAAAAAAGGCGGGTGGCATTGATACCGATTAGCCAGTCTGCTTTTGCCCTGCATAATGCGGAAGCAAAGAGAGGGTCATAATCCCTGCCGTTCTTCAGACAGGAAAAGCCCTCTTTGATTGCGCTGTCCTCCATAGAAGAAATCCAAAGGCGGCGCATAGGTTTCTTGCAGCCTGCCATTTCATAGACAAAACGGAAAATGAGTTCTCCCTCGCGCCCTGCGTCGCAGGCATTGACGACTTCGGAAACGTCTGCCCGGTGCATAAGCTCCTTTAAGGTTTTGAATTGCTTTTCCTTGTCAGCGGAAACGGTGTATTTCCATTCCTGCGGCAAAATCGGTAAGCTGTCATAGCTCCACTTTTTATACTGCTCCCCGTAAGCGGCAGCTTCCGCAAGCCCTACCAAATGTCCCACACACCAAGAAACGATATAGCCGCTTCCTGTGAGAAATCCGTCTTTCTTTTCCTTTGCCCCAAGTACGGCAGCGATTGTCTGTGCCACACTGGGCTTTTCTGCGATAACTAAAATCAAATAAAAATCCTCCTTTCGGGTAAAAGAAAAGAGCAACCGATTTTTCGATTGCTCCTACAAGTGATTGTATAAAATTGTGCGATATGAAATAGTAAAATGATTTGACAAAACTAAAATTTATCCAATATTGAGTAAACTATGGATTACCCAAGGTTGAACTGTAACCATGATTATAAATGTGTAAATTGCAAACAAAGGCACTTCGACCATATCATTGACATTCTCAGATTGAAATTGTTTTCTTAAATTATTAGGCAAGACTTTTGATAGCAAATAATAAACCAAATATCCTAAACAGACTCCAACTGTATTTGTAATAAGGTCATTTATATCTGTTGAACCCCAACCAAACATCTGAACAATTTCAACAGATAAAGAGAACAGAAAACCAGTTAATACAACAGTCTTTATGTGATGATATTTCTTATACAGCAACGGCAGAAAAAATCCAAAAGGAACAAATAAAACAACATTCAGTATGGTATCTATTGGTCCACTTATCATACCGAGAAACGGAATCAGAGAAATCCTCGGACGAAATGATATTGTGCTTGTATAACCAATACCTGTTACGGTCAAAATCCCGAAAAGATAATAATAGAATAAAAATACAGCAGTAATATGGAGAAGGCTTTGCTTTCTTCCTGATTTTTTAAGGTATAAGAAATACAATATAAAAACTGGAACTATAAACACATATCCACTTATTGAGCGAATAAGAATATCAGAAATGGGTAACATATTTTTATCTCCTTTGCTTACTCTAAAAATTTGTTTAACTCTATCATTTCCTATGGTTGGAACAATTATATCATATTCCATATCGAAAGTACATCTTTTTATCGTTCCGGCTGTCGTTTTGCTTCAATCTTTCTAATGCAATACCCAACACAAGGGGACTGTCCCTTGTAAGGGCAGGAAGCGCAAGCCGGGGGATAAGGAACAGGCGGAGCATTATCACGCCGCCCGTTCGGTTTCTGTATCATCATCTTTTCAAAGGGATTGTCGGTAAACAGGGTCATAGGGTTTCTTCCTCCGTTTCTTCATCTTCGGGAGTTTCCCCGGTATCTGCTTCCGGCTCGTCCTCGTCGTAGTCCTCAAATTCAAAATCTTCAAGGTCGGTATCGCCCTTTACATTCTGCTTCGGCTTTAGAAACTTAAAGTAGTAGAACGCTGCGCCGCCACCAAGCAGGGCAAAGAGGACTAAGGCAAGCACCACACCGGGATTGCCGCCTTTTCCTTTCGGTTCTTCCGGCTGCTCGGTTGGTGTTGGGGTAGGTTCTTTGCCTGTGCAGCCTGTCATACTGGTAACACATACCGGGCAGGACGTGTTTACCTTTCCGGCTTCGCATTTCTCCGTACAGTTACAGATTTCCGGCTTTTTGGCAGCTTCGCCGTTTTCGGTCAGTGCCATAAGGTCGGCTTCGTCCACTTGATTTAGGAAATGTACGGTCTGTTCGCCCTCGGCGGCGCGGTCAATGAGGATATAGAAATAGTTGCCGCCTTTGGTGGTAACAGTGATAAGCTGCTTATTGCCGCCGTAATCGTCAACCAGTGTTGCGTTTCCCTTTGGGGTAAGGGGCGGCGTTTCCTCTTTTTCCTCCACAACTACGTTGCTGTCGTTGGTCGCGTCCCCTGCGGGCGGCTCTGTGGCTGCGCCCTGTGCATAGGCAGGGACAGAAAAACCGCCCATAAGGATAAGGGCGGCACAAAGGGCAGTCATGGTCTTTTTCAGTTTATTCTTCATCTGCATTTTCCTCCTGTTCTTCGTAGTCTGCCGCTTCGGTAGCGTGTGCGGCGTTCATGCCGGGAATACCGCTGCCGGACAGCATAGCGTTCAGTTCCTGCGGGGTCAGACGCATAGCTCGTACAAGCTGCACGATTTCAAGGTTTTCCGCTTCGGTTTTCTGCGCTTCCAGTCCTTTTAACTTGTTCTGATACTCTGTGATTTTCTCGCGGGTCTTTGCGATTTCCTTATTGATACGGTCGATTTTATTGTTTGCCATAGGTCATTTCTCCTTTCTTTTTGGGGCTGCTTTACCAGTTCATCAGCCCATAGCCTTTGATACATTGATAGTTAAGGTCATAGCTCTTTATCTTGCAGGCGTCGCCGGAATTGCCCTCAACGGTATAGACGCGGCTTCCGTCCCTGCCAAGCACAAGCCCCACATGGTCTGCAACACCGTCTAAATCCCAATCGAAAAAGATAGCGTCGCCCGGTGCGATATTCTCATAGCCCCGCGCGCCCCATTGTCCCCTTGACTGGAACCAAGGAACGCCCTGCCATTCGCAGCCTGCAAAGCGGGGTTCGCTTTTTCCGGCTTGATTGTAGCACCATGACACAAAGCAGGCGCACCATTCCACGCGGCTGTTAAAGCCATACCAACTCCAATAGGGATAACCGCCCACGTTTCCGACTTGCTGTTTTGCAAGCTCCATAAACTCCGGGTTTCCGGGACGTGTGCCGTTTACAAACTCCACGCCGCTTAAATCCTCGGACGGGCTTCCGTCGGGAGAGCCGCCGCCAAAAATCAACGGTTTGTTGCCCTGTGTCTGTAAGTACACTTTGAACATTTCAAACTGCTGTGGGTTCAGCAGTTCTTCCGCAAGGGAAGCAATCGGCTTGTTTGTCAGCTTCACGTTCAAGATACGGTATTCGTATTCTTCCTCGTTGCCCTCCTCGTCGGTGGTGGTGCGTATCTCGATTTCTTCCGTCAGCGTCAAGGTGTACTGTAAGCCGAACAGCCGTTTTAGCTCTGCCTGTGCGCTCTGTGGGGTGTAGCTCTGTAAAAGGGCGGTCAGATAAGACGCAAGTTCGTGTGGGTTATGCCCGATAGTGTCAAGGTCATAGCGGTATTCATCATAGCCGCTGTGGGTGGTTTCGATATTGTCAATCTCACTTTGCAGTTCGTTTTCCATTGCAGCATAGCTCTGTTCCGTTGCCACAAGGTCGCTGTCCTCGGACGTGTAGGAAGTCCCTAACACGCTGTTCATGCTGCCGGAAAACATTGCCCCACAAGAGGAAAGCCCTACTGATACCATGATGAACAGAAGCAGCGCGGCGATAGCGATTATCACGCCCGCCGGGTGTCGCCCTACAAAGGCAGCCGCTTTCTTTGCTGCTGTCTGTGACGCTCCGGCGGTTGCTTTGGCGGTGGCTGCACCGCCTTTCTTTACAGTTTTTGCATACTGGCGTTTGATTTTTTGTTTCTGCATAAACCGGGAAAAGGGATTGCTTGTAAGCTGAGGATTTTCCTGCAAGACTTTGTGATACTGGAAGTTCACATTTGCCTTGAACGCTGCCTTTTCTGCCTTTGCTGCTTCCCGGTAGGGTTTCAGCTTATGGCTGCGGTAGCCCTGTTTGAATTTCCTTGTCCCGTACCTTGCGCCGCGCTCGGCAAGTTCCTCCGATTTGTGCGCGCCCTCCGCGCCGGAATTGTCTTTCTCGACGCTGTGGATTTTGTTGTGAACAAAAATACCCGCTTCCTGCGCGGGGCGGGATAACGGGTTGCTGTGGGCTTTGCCGCCGGGTATCGGCTTTTCCTGTTCCTCAAAGTGCAGGCGGGTCTTTGCCTTTCCTGCGGCTTCGTCAAAGGTGCGCTCCTTAACCAGTTTCTTTTGCTTTGGGATAGCTGCCTTTGCTGCGTCCAGTCGGTCAGCGGCTTTTTCCGATTTTTTGATGTAAGTTTCCAGTTCCGGCGTTGCCCGTTCTTCCTCGGTAAACTGTAAGCGGGAAGTGGAAGTACGCAAAGCAGTAGCTTCCTGCTCTTTTTTGACTTCCTTTTTGTTTGCTTTTCGGGTATGTGCTGCGTCAAGATGTTCTATGACGCGTTCCGCTGCGGCACTGTCCGGCTGTGAAAAGTCGCTGTCTGCTTCCCGGCTGCTGATACGCTCGGCGGTCTGCTGTGTTTCGTTTACCTCGATAAGCCCGTCGCGGGTCATTTTCTGTGTGATTTTATCGCGTGGTTTTAATTGCTTGATAGTCCTGCACCTCCAATCCGCGCCCTCGCAAGGGCGCAATATTCTGCATTTAATTCAATCCCGATATAATGGCGGTCAAGGCTTTTTGCTGCAAATCCTGTGGTTCCGCTTCCGAAAAACGGGTCTATGACAATCCCACCTTTGGGACAGCCCGCCAAGATACAGGTTTCCGCTAATTTCGGGGGAAAAGCTGCAAAATGCGCCCCTTTATATGGGACAGTGTTAATCAGCCACACGTCCCGCTTGTTCCGCGTGGTCGGCATGAGCGCGTCGTCATAGTAGCCACCGTCCCGCGGTCGGTTTAGTCCCTGCACCTTTCCTTGTCCGGGTATTTCCTGTGTGTATTTGCTGTTGGTGCTGCGCGCTCTGCGATACCGTTCTGCGGTAGTAGGTGCTAAGGGTTCTGCAATGGCGGCAGCGTCATAGTAATATTTCTTTTCCTTTGAAAGCAGGAAGATATGTTCATAGCAGCGGGTCGGGCGGTCTTTGCAGCTTTCCGGCATAGGATTTTGTTTTTGCCATATAATATCGCTCCGTAGATACCACCCCTGTTCCCGTAGGGAAAACGCCAAGAGCCAGGGAATACCGATTAAGTCCTTTTGTTTGCAGCCGGTAACGCGGCTGTTCCTTGCAATCCGCTGTCCGGTGCGTCCCTTTGGGTTTTTTGGGTCAGCATAGCCGCCTTTATTTCCTGTGCCGCAATAGGTGTCTGCGATATTCAGCCATAACGTACCGTCCTTTCTAAGCACCCGGTAAAGCTCGCGAAAAACAGAGGTCAGCCTGTCAATATACTGTTCCGGCGTATCCTCCTGTCCGATTTGTGCGTCAAGCCCATAGTCCCGCAGCGCAAAGTACGGCGGGCTTGTAACGCAGCAATGGACGCTTTCACTGGGTAATTCCTGCAAAGCACAAAGCGCGTCCCGGTTGATAATCACGTCTGTTTTCATAGGCTGCTCACTTCCTCCGGCTTCGTCGTCATAATGCGGTAAAGCTCGGTATCTTTCGGGAAATGGTCTACAAAGGGCAGCACCACATTTCCATAAAAGATAAGTCCCTCGCCTGCTTCGGTATGGGTTACATACTTCATCTGTTGCGGGGAGATATTAAGCTGCTTTGCAAGGATAGCCCGGTCGCCCTGTGCCTGATTGAGCATGAGGACAAAATCGGAGTTTTCAAAGATATTCTCGACTTCACGGCTGCTTAAAAGGTCTTTGACATTCTGCGTGATTGCCGTCGGTATGCCGCCCCATTTACGAAAACGCTTCCAAATCTCCACGGAATAGGCTGCGGTCTGTTCTTCTGCAAAGCTTAGTTCCGGATGTTCGTGCAAATAGGTATAATGCATTCGGGCATTCGTGAGCAGCTCAGGGGGTATATTTATCATAAAGCTTTATTTACAATTCAAACTATATTTTCAGGTGGTTTTGAGCTAACGAAGTTAAAATTTATTCTTGAATCATCGAAATCCTCGGTAAAAAGAATTATTTTCGTATTCCGAATTCATAAAAGAGAATTTGATGTATGTATATTTTTGAGTGAGTGTATGTTGTTTTATGCTAATTTTTGTGATATGAAAGTGCTTTTATCGATTGTTTTTCTGTTTGCCTCTTTGGCAACTTTTTCGCAAGCAGTGATCAACTTCAGTAACCGGGCACATGATTTCGGGACGATTAAGGAAGTGAATGGAGCTGTTTCTTATGATTTTGAGTTTGTGAATGCCGGGACTGCTCCGATATTGATCAAAAATGTAGAATCTTCGTGTGGCTGTACTTCTCCGCAGTGGAGTAGACAACCGGTTTTACCCGGACAGAAAGGGTTTGTGAAGGCTACTTTCGATCCGAAAGACCGGCCGGGATTTTTCGATAAGACAATAACGGTATATTCGAATGCTAAACCGACCGTAGTGGAACTGAAGATTAAAGGTACAGTCGAGGGGAAAGCCCGGACAGTGCTCGATGATTATCCTTATGAGCTGGCTTCCGGTTTACGTTTGCCTTTGGAGCATATCTCTTTGATGAAAGTGCACAAAGGAGAGGTGAAAAGTATGTCTGTGGGAGTTTTCAACAATGCCGGTAAATCAGTTGCCGTTTCTTTTACGGACTTACCGGCTTATATTAAAATGGCTATCGAGCCTCAGCCTATTCCCGATAAAGGGAAAGCGACGATCAAGGCGGCCTATAATACGGCGATGAACGGTGAATATGGATTGAATAAAGAGCAGGTGACGATGGTGGTCGAGGGGAAAAAATACACCTTGCCGGTTTCGGTCTTCATCGAAGAAGACTTTACAAATATCGATCCGGCGACAGCCCCTCGGATTGAAGCGGACAAACGATATCATAACTTCGGGCATACTCCTGCCGCTCAAGCGGTTTCCTGTACTTATCAGATAAAAAATACCGGCCAAACTCCTTTGACGATTCATCGTATATATTCTAACGATGAGCGGGTAACTGTCGAAATGACCC
>ENA-OPCM01001922-OPCM01001922.1-human-gut-metagenome-genome-assembly--contig:-NODE-1922-length-12707-cov-2.750395_pt1 | contig 12707 bp, 11 predicted proteins | sample MGYA00241252_ERZ501484 | MGnify/ENA primary metagenome ERZ501484 (study PRJEB25962, sample SAMEA2042583) | human gut metagenome | biome: human gut; feature: human-associated habitat; material: faeces...
CCTCGCCTTCGTGGCTGCCGCGCGCCATATACCCGTAAACGGCAAACGTAATATTATTTTTATTATCAATGCCGATCACACGCACCGCATGCTGATCATTCTCTCCCCGCGTATCTCTGCCTTCCTGATCTGGCATGGAAAATACTTTTGTCAGATTTCCTTTTTTCGACTCATACAGCCATAATTCACCGGCCTGCACAAACGCGGCGGAAGTCTGGTCTTTATTGATCTCATAGGAAATATCCTTCGGAATAATGCCAAGTATGATTCCGTTTTCATCAAAATCACTTTCTCTTCCGTCAAATACTTGTTCCATATTCCGGTTATAGTCGAGCAAATAGATCGTATCTACGAGAAATCTCACCCGGAAAAACTCTTTCACGTTATAGATGCTTTCCGCTCCCTCTTCGTCCGTACAGGAAACTTTATATTTTGCGAGTATAGAAGTATATACCGTATTACTTTCTTTTATATCCCACTCCACATCTCCGATCACGGAGGGCTTCATATCTCCCCATTGTATATGCGTAATATCTGAATGAATATTTACCGTTTGATATGTCGTATTATCGCTCTTTTCATCCGGCTCTAAATATGCCGTAAGTTCCTCTGTCGCTTCTTTATTCAACGCTTTTGTATGAAAATCTTTTGCAAATGCAAGGCACTGATCAGTCGTGACTTCTTTCGGTCGTACAATGCGGGTATAATATCCCGCCGTCTTTCCGTTTTGAGACAGCGGCGTATCAAGCGTCACTTTCAAAACTGCCTCCGGCTCTTCCGATGACAAGATCCCTTTCAAGTCCAGTTCTGCCTGCGAAGTTTCTTTCACTATATCCGCTTTGCCTTCTGCATGTTTCTTCGTTCCGTCAAGCGAATATACCTCATATTTAAGTTTATCGATCTTATTTCCGTATTTTTCTACTTTTACAGTCAATGAACCGTCGCTTTTAAGCGGAGTGATCGTATCACGTACAGCAGGTATCTCCATCTTGTTTACATAACCAAAAAGCGGATTCACTTCTGTTTCTCCGACATAAAAAGAAATCTCAGGCAGAGATGCAGCCCCCATGTCGGCGGCCTCATCCGACACATCTTTGTTGATCACAAGGCTTGAAATAATGACCGCGGCACAAAAAACAACGATCAAAATACCTGCTTTCATTATTTTTTTCTTCATTCTTTGTAATTCTCCCCTTTATCTGCCAACAATCTCCCCAACGTCGGCTCTATCTGCAAAAAACGTTCACATTTTTCAATCGCTGTTCCCGCGCTTTTTTTCGTAACTCTTTTCTCATCCGCTCTGACCGCCCGAAGCAAAATATTTTTCGGAGTGTGCTCCATATCGATAAACTCAAGTACCTGCGTATCATATCCCGCAGCTTCTAAATATTTTGCTCTCAATCCGTCCGTCACAAGCGCCGCAAACCTCTCCCTCAAAAGTCCGTAATCCATGATCGGATCCAGACATCCGTCATAACACTGCGTCTTATCCGCTTTCGCGAATTGTCCGTTCACTTCGTGCTGACAGCACGGAACCGATAATATAACTTTGGCATTCCAACCGATCGCTTTTGCAAGCGCATAATCTGTCGCCGTATCACATGCATGAAGCGTCACGACGACATCCACCTCGTTCACTCCTTCATAATCCGCAATATCTCCTACGAGAAAATGCAGTTTCTCATACCCATATTTTTTTGCAAGTCCGCTACACCGGCGAATCACATCTTCCTTCAGATCGAGTCCGATCACATGAATGTCAAACCCTTTCAGTTCTTTCAAATAATAATACATCGCAAACGTAAGGTATGATTTTCCACAGCCGAAGTCGAGAATTGTCAATTCACGTCCTTTGTCAAGCTGTGGAAGGATATCTTCTATAAATTCAAGAAAACGGTTGATCTGGCGAAACTTATCCGTTTTCGTCCGAACGATCTTCCCTTCTTCTGTCATAACTCCGAGATCATTTAAAAACGGAACAAAAGTTCCTTCTTCTAATATATAGCGTTTCTTCCTGTCATGTGAAAGCTCTGCCGGAGGCGCCGCGCTTTTTCGGTTTTTCCGCTTGATCGAAATTTTTCCTTTCTTGCTCACAAGAACCGTATATTCCGCCTGAACAGTCTCGATCTGCATCTGCCGGAAATTTTCCATATGACCTGCCAGTATTTCCGCTGCATCTTTGCAGTTTATGTTTTCATGAAACGCCTGCGTCTTCGTAAACTTTTCTACCTGAAACATGAAATCGCCGTTTTTCTCAAGAGGACGGACTTTCGCTTTCACGACGCCGTCCTTCGTCCTCGGATTGCTGAGCACCGCACGGATAAATTCTCTGTTTAAAACTTGTTTCAGCAACTCAAAAATTTCTTTCATCTTCCAACCTCTGCCCGTATTCGCTTTCAATGATCTAACCGCGATCCTCCACAAGAAATCCCTTATTTCTCAACATATCCTCAATCAGATCCAATGTCTCTTCACTGTCAGCTTCTACTTTATGGTAATGATAATCCGAAGTAATATTTTTCAGCGGACTCGACTTTCCGTTCTGAATATCATCCATAAATTCCGTCACTTTTCTGCGGGATGTAATGTTGATCTCAGCTTCCATATGCCCGTAAACTCTGTGGTTGACCATCACATTGCGCACGATCCCGCCCAGATCGATGATCTCTGTCAGCTCTTCTTCAACCTGCGCATCTGTATGCTTCACTTTGAACACACGGCTTACTGCTGCCGGCTCATTGATAATATACCCCCTGTTCGTAGAGATGATATCATATCCGGCTGCCCGTATAAGCGCTATGTCCTGCACGATCACCTGACGGCTTATGTCATATGCCGCCGCCAAAACTTTCCCCGCAACAGGCGTCGTGCTGTTTCTGATCTGATCTACAATCTGTTTTCTTCTGTCAGAGCCTGTCATCTGACATCCTCCTTAACAGGATGCAGGTTTTTCATCGAAATGTCAAGTATCGGAGAAGAATGTGTTAAAGCTCCGCTTGAAATATAATCAACGCCAAGACCTGTCAGACGTGCAATATTCTCTTTCGTTACATTTCCCGAACATTCCGTTTCAGCTCTTCCGTCAATGATTCTGATTGCTTCCTGCATTTCTTCTGTCGTCATATTATCAAGCATGATAATATCTGCGCCTGCCTCTACATGGGAAACAGCTGTCTTAGCCAGTAATTCCAGTGTTGCATCATTATTTACATCATGACCGCAGAGCACTCCGCAGTGTCCGTGTGAAGTGTACTCACACATACATACATCTGTGATATAGTACATGTCCGGGAACTGTTTCTTTGCTTCTCTCAGGGCTTTCTGTACGATTCCGTTGGGGTCGTACGCACCGCTTCCCACCTCATCCTTATGATCCGGGATACCGAACAGCATAATGCTGTTTACTCCTGCATTCTGCAGACGTTCCAGTTCAAAAGGAAGACGGTCTACACTGTAGCGGAACTGTCCTTCCATAGAAGGGATCTCTTCTTCGATTCCTGTTCCCTCTTTTACAAATAAGGGATAGATAAGGGAAGACTTGTCCATTCTTGTCTCTCTTACCATTTTTCTTAAATTTTCACTGCCTCTTAATCTTCTTGGTCTCTGAATTAAATCCATGTCTTTTTGCTCCTTTTATCAACAATTCTCATAACTGTTCCATTTTTTGCAGAATAGTTATCAGTTTTCCTGTTTCATCTCTTCCACAAGCTCTATGAGACTTTCGATGGTAGCCTTCTTTGCCATGCGGGTCTGCATACCATAAGCATCTGCTGCAGCTTTGGTCTGTTTTCCGATACAGGCAGCTTTTACCTTCGTATAGTCCAGTCCCTTTGTGCCTTCCACAAAGCCCTTTACAGTGGATGCACTGGTAAATACTACACAGTCCACACTTCCTGTCTCCAGTTCTTTCTTCTCATCGATCAGTCTGCTCTTCTCATAACGAGTAGTGTAGGTTGCAATATCATCCACCTGTGCCCCTGTCTGCTCCAGCAATTCTGTCAGCTTTTTATTTCCGGCTTCGGCTCTTGGGATCAGGATTTTTTCATTTCCCTGAAGTTGTTTTGCAAGCTCTGCCCCAAGAGTATCTCCGTCATACACACCTGGCACAAAATCAGCCAGCAGGTGATGCTCTTTCAGCTTTTTCTTCGTTCCTTCACCGATCACTGCGATCTTCGCCTGTCCCAGGCTGCGCACATCCATCTCTTTTCTGTCCATCTCGTCAAAAAAGATCTCCACACCTGCAGGGCTTGTAAAAATGATCCACTGATAAGTATCCAGTTTCTCAAATGCCTCATACAGTCTGCTGTTATCCTCCACAGGTACTGTACAGATAGACGGCAGCTCCAGAACCTCGGCACCTTTCTGACGGAGAAGATCTGCTGTCTTTGAAATATGCTGTCTTGGTCTTGTGACCAGAACCTTCCAGCCTGCCAGAGGAAGCTTCTCATACCAGGCAAATTTGTCAGCCAGAGAACATACCTTACCCACAACAATAATGGCAGGTGTCTCTATCCCCTGTCTGTCCACCTCTTCCTTGAGGGTACCTACAGTAGCAACCACCCGCTTCTGTCCTGCTGTTGTTCCTTTCTGAAGAACTGCTGCCGGCACATTCGGATCCATTCCGCCTGCAAGAAGCCCTTTGCAGATATCCTCCAGTGCTGCAATTCCCATGAGAAACACCAGTGTTCCCTTTGTCCGGATCAGTGCCTTAAAATCTATATCATACTCCTGCCCTGCGCGTTTATGTCCTGTAATAATATGTAAGGACGAACAGAAATCCCTGTGTGTCACAGGAATCCCATTGTAAGCAGGAACAGAGATGGGAGATGTCACTCCGGGCACGATCTCATAAGGGATTCCATTCTCAGAAAGAAGTTCCAGTTCCTCCCCGCCTCTTCCAAAGAGAAAGGGATCTCCACCTTTAAGCCTTACCACTTTATTTCCTTTTTCAGCTTCTTCCAGAAGAACCTTATTAATATCCTCCTGCACCATTGTATGGTGATTTGCTCTTTTACCTACATTAATCAGTCTGGCATGCTCCGGGATCTTTGCCAGAACCCCTTCGCCTACCAGACTGTCATATACTACCACATCTGCCTGCTGCAGAACCGCTGCGCCCTTTAATGTAAAAAGCCCGATATCACCCGGTCCCGCACCAACCAGCCAAACCTTGCCAGCTGCCATGTTTCTTCTCCTTTTTGCATCACAAGAATTTTCTTTTTATAAATTTTTTTATCTTCCCTCACAGTCAGATTTCAATTGCTTTGCAAGTGCAATTCCAAGCTTCTCTCCATCCTCTGCTGCACCTCTGATCTGACCTGTAAGCCACTTTCCTGTAGCTTCACTGTAATATAAACCGCGGATAAAGATCTCATCTCCGTCCACCTCTGCAAATGCAGCTACAGGCGAAGAACATCCTCCGTCCAGATATTTTACATATGCGCGCTCTGCAGTTCCTGCAATCCAGGCATCCCTGTCACAGTATCCGTCCAGATACCCATAATCCTCACCTTTGCGTCCCTGCACAGCCAGGATCCCCTGACCTGCTGAAGGAATCATCTCATCCGGTGTAAAATATCTGCTGATCCTGCTTTCCAGCCCCAGTCGTTTCAGACCTGCCGCTGCCAGGATCAGCCCGGAATACTCTCCTTCATCCAGCTTGCGAAGCCTTGTCTGCAGATTTCCACGGATACTCTTTACCTCCATCTCAGGATACAGCTTCTCTAACTGAAGAGTTCTCCTTAAGCTGGAACATCCCAGAGGTTTATCCGGATCCAGCTCCGCCACTCCCTCAGGAAGCACCAGTACATCTCTTGGATCCTCACGCTTTGAAAAGGCCAGAAGCGGAAGCTCTTTTGGAACCTCCATAGGCATATCCTTAAGACTGTGTACAGACAGATTGCTTTTACCATCCAGCAATGCCCTGTCCAGTTCTTTTACAAACAGTCCTTTTCCGCCCACCTTATCCAAGGTACGATCCAGAATAATATCTCCTGTCGTTTTCATAGTCAGGATATTTACTGTTATTTCAGAGCCGGCATTTTCTTCACGGTTTTTCTGTTCTATGTAGCTTTTTACCATCTCACTCTGGAGAACTGCCAGCTTACTCTCTCTACTTCCAATGATCACCTCAGTCATCATTTTCCTCCTCATTATCATTTTCCTGCGCAACTCTCTCCAGGGCATTTTGAATCTCTTCTCTTATCCTGCGCGCTTTTTTATGGTCCAGACCACTGGCTGTGATTCCCACCACCAGTCCCTCTTCCATATAAATTCCCGGGAAATAAAAATCGCACTGCTCCCTGTCACTGGCTACATTAACATAAACGCCTTCCTGCCTGCAGATCCTGTGGATCTCATCATTTAACTTTCTGTCATTGGTAGCTGCAATCACCATATATGCCATCGCAAAATCTGTACGCTTCACCGGACGTGTGATCAGCTCTACATAGCCGGCTTTGCCAAGCTCCATCATCTCCATGGTGACCTTCGGAGCAATGACTCTGATATTTCTGGTGAATGATAAAAGGGTTTTCACTCGACGGGTTGCAATGTTTCCGCCGCCTACAACCACGATATTCTTATCTGATAAGTCTATAAACATTGGAAAATACGGCTTATTCTTCATATATTTTCTCCAGTCCTGCCACACACTCAAGGAAAATCTCCTGATTCAGACTGTCACGCAGACCAAAGATCAGTTTATTTACTACTTTTCCTGCTGCCGTATCCACTGCATGGACCAGATTCTGCCTGTCATCCTCTTCCATAGGTGTTTTCTTTAATATCTTTGCAATCCTTAAATTCAGGTCATTGACTGCCTCATCTTTAATATCCTGAATTCTTGGGATCAGGTCTCTTCCATCCAGCCATTGGAAAAATTCATCCATCTGCTCTCTTACGATCGCGCCTGCTGCCTCCAGATTTTCCTGAAGTTCTGCAGGAACTTCCTCTATACGGAAGCTGTCCATGTCATAAAGTGTGACCCCCTGGATCTTTCCAACAGATGGCTCTATATCTCTGGGAACTGCTAGATCGATCAGGATCAGGTCATCCTTTGTCCGGATTCCCTGGAATAATTCTTCTCTTAATGTGAAATTCGGACTTGCAGTTGCACTCACTACAAGATCACACTGCGGCACATACTCCATTCTGTCACCGTAATTAATGCGCTTACAGCCCAGCGGAATATTCACAACTCCGCTTCTGTACTGACGGATGGTCACTGTCACATCTGCACCTGCCTCCTGCAAAGCCTGAGCAGCCACCTTACCCATCTCACCGTTACCGATGACCATACAGGTCTTATCCCTGAGAGAATACCCTTTCTCTGCCAGAAATCCGATGGCCTGATGGATCACTGACGGATTTCCATGGGAAAAAGGAACCTCTGTCTTAATTCTCTTTCCTGCTGTGGCAGCCATTCTGAACAGAACCTCCAAAACACCATCTGCCGCAAAATTCTCTCTTGCCAGATTCAGGGCATCCTTCACCTGTGTAAGGATCTGATCCTCCCCTATGATCTGTGATTTCAGACCACTGGTAAGATAAAAAAGATGCTCAACTGCCTCCTGATCCTTACGCTCTACAAAATATTGTCTGTAAGAATCCTCAGTAATTCCCTTTATCCTGCAGAGATAGTCATAAAGACAGACATCTACCTCATCATCCACACTTGCCCAGACCTCCAGGCGGTTACAGGTGGACAGGATCACACATCCATATATTCCATTTTGATTCTTTATTTTTTCCATTGCTTCACCGGCATTTTTCTTTGTAAATGCAAATTTCGCACGAATATCCACCGGTGCCATATTATGGTCAATTCCAATCATGGAAATACTCATAACTCTAACTCTCCTTCGTATTTCACCATTCCTCATTCATTTCATATCAAATCAAATATCCCACTGGCAACAGGGTATTTGATTTGATATGAAATCCGGACAGCTAAAAAGCACTGTCAGAAATATCATAATCATTTCTTGTTAAGATGTCAATTGTAAACACGGAAAAAACTCAGCATTAGAGTAAAGGATGTTACTGTTCACATACCACTATCCCGCGAGGTGTTTTGGCATGAATATGCCAAAATCCCGAGACATACAAGCCAAAATTCCATTGCCGCAGGCAATCTGGAATGAATTTTGGCTAAGTTACTGTGAACGGAGTGAACAGTAACTAAAGGATAACGTGACAAGACCTCATTACCGTTCGTTCTGCATCCGGTAATGAGGTCTGAATATTCTGTGTTCACTGTTTGTCTATTCTCATCAGCACCTTACATTTCTTTCTGTAACAGGCGATTCCATATTTTATGATTGTATGAATCCCTTCCTGCTCTAACGCCTCAGTATATCTGATATCTATAATCTGCTGAAGTGCTTTTTCGCACTCTCCCTGAAGATTTCCGTCATCTGCATATTTTACTTCGATCACAATTCCCACATCTTCATCTTCTATACGGATCAGAATATCCCCGAATCCGTCTCCTGATTCTCGATTTGACATTACTGACCAGTTCTCTTTGAATCCCAGAATACCAAGCAGCAATCCATGATAGAAATTTTCTTTCGTTGGTTTCCGGGCAAAGGTATCTCTTATGCTGATCGTTTTTTTCATATATTCTGTAAAAATCAACTCTACTTTTTCCGGATTCTGGTTCAGCAGTGCATCACACAAATCGCTGACTGTTTTTCCATCGTCCTTTACATTTTCTTTGAACATTTTCAGAATATGATTGGTGATAATATTTCGGATTTCTCTGTTGGGAATAACCAGATTATATCTGTTACCACTGGGTTCCCCTCTCTGTGTCAGATATCCGGTCATAAAAAGTGTGCTCCACAGATTGTCTATGGAAGAATATAATTCCTTATAGGTAAGCTCAGAATTAATTTCTTTCTGGACAATCCCTCCATTTACCAGCTGTTCCAGCTCCATTCTGGTCAGCTTCTGTGGTTTTCCCACACTGTCAATGAAATGGCTGATCACACTGTTTCCACTTGTATTCGCCCAGTAATTCTTCGGTTCCAGCCCGGGATCTGCCAGATGATCGCTGCAGAAATTGATCACATCCCATGGACAATAAACATCCACATTTCCAAACCGGTAGCCGTCATACCACTCTTTCACTGTCTCATAATATTTTTCCTGTCCATAATACCGGAGGAGTTCCCTTACTTCCGCATCTGTAAATCCAAATGTTTCATCAAAACTCTTATCTGTAATGGAATAAACCTTAAAGTTGTTAAGACCTGTAAAAATGCTTTCTTTTGCAATCCGCAGGCATCCTGTCAGCACTGCGAATTTCAGACTGCTGTTGGTTTTTAATGCATTCTCAAATAAATTACGGATCAGCAATACCATTTCATCATAATAGCCATTTTCATTTGCCTTTGCCAGAGGTACGTCATACTCATCGATCAGAACAATTACTTTGCTGCCATAGTGCTTTTCCAGCAATTCTGTCAGTTCACGGATACTATACACCAGAGAATCGTTTGTCATTTCTTTTTTCTTTAACTGTGTCAGTAATTCGTGATCTGTTTCATCAAGCTCTGTGCTGTCTGAAAGTACGGATAGTCTGCGGGCTTCTTCATTGATTGTTTTTATGAGAAATCTTCGGGCTTCCTCATATGTGGCACCATTAATTCCCTTCAGACTGACAGAAACCACCGGAAATTTCCCCTGATATTTTTCACATAATTCCTGATTATCTGAAATCCTCAGCCCATCAAACAGAGTCTTATCTTTTCCAATCTCAAAAAAACTCTGGAGCATACTCATATTCAGGGATTTTCCAAAGCGTCTCGGACGGGTAAACAGGTTTACCTTTCCCCACTGGGTAAGCAATTGTTCAATTACATGTGACTTATCTACATAATAGAAATCTTCCCGACGCATCTCTTCAAAATTCTCAATTCCAATTGGAAGTTTTTTTAATCCTGCCATCTTATATCCCCTTCCATTTATAAAGCATACCTTCTTATTGTTATCCGTCTTATTACTGTTTATAATATCATGAATCCTATCGTAATTCCAGAAAATAATGTAACCTGTTACTATCGCAAGTGACAGTGGCAAGCGAAGTAAAATATGTAATAATATGATTGAGATACTTGCAGAAAATATTAACAGAAATGGAAGGTGATGAAAATTATGAAGATATTGAAGAAAGCAGGAGGGATTCTCTTTGTAATAATCGGAATATTCTTTTTTGTATCTGCTTTAAAGATGATCTTTGTGGATAACCCCAAAACAAAAGCAGCTCTGAAAGACGCAGTTTACGTTGATGCAGCAGATACGATCGACCCGGAAAACGATGGAAAGACAGTCATTGTATGCGGCACATTCGAGCTGACTGAACCGGCACATGATGATGAGCTTGGACTGGACTTTGACAGCATCCGCATTTCAAGTTCAAAACAGACAATGAAATTAACAAAATCTTCTTCCAAAAAGAAGGAGGCAATGACTGACGACGAAAAGAAATATGGCGTTCTGGAATGGAATTCATCTTTCAGCAGCATGCCGGTATCAGGCCAGGGGAAAATTGGAAATTATGCACTTTCGCAGGATTTTATTGATGATATTATGCTGACCAAAACCTGGGAAGATTACGACAAGGCAGCATTATCATCTGCCGGTTATACATATGTACCGGATAACACCTATACACAGAAGCATTTTATAGAACCATCGAACCAGACGACACGTTCACATAAAGAATATGATGTTCGTTATTATTATTCTGCTGCTGATTTCGAAACAGGACAAACCGTAACTGCTATCGGCATACAGGACGGACAGACTCTCAAATCCGCACCTGGAATCACAGAGAATCTGATGAAAAATAAACTAGACCGTGATGAAGCGCTCAAACAGGGCGGCACCCCAGGTGTAGGATCCCAGATCTTTTCAGTTGTTTTCTCATTGCTGTTAATATTGGGAGGGTTCCTTCTTATTATATTATGAGAAATAAATCTATAGCAATCCTCTTAAACGCATTATTTACGAGGATTGCTATAAAAATAAGATATTACTGTATCATCAAATCAGATGGTTGAGCGATATCCTCTGTGACATACTCCGTATCTAGTACATCGTTTTCGAAATAACTATACCACTCACTTGTCTGCAAATCCGAGTGCACAGGTCTAAAAGCCTCAGCGTAGCCCGCTACGCCTGCGTTTTTAGACCTGCACACTCGAATCCGCATCCTACGCGATTGGTATAGTTATTTACGAAACGATGTACTAGCTTTTTACTTTTCAATTCTAAGCATGCGATATCCAATGCCAATATGGGTCTGGATGTATTGCACTCCATTTTTCTCAGGCTCCAGTTTTTTCCGCAATGTTGCCATAAAAACTCTAAGAGAAGCAACGTCATTATCCGAACATCGTCCCCAAATCTGCTGGGTAATATAGGTATGTGTCAATACCTTTCCCACATTGCGGGACAAAAGACAGAGCAGCTTATATTCTATAGGTGTCAGATGCAATTCCTCTCCCTTCAGATATGTACAGCCTGCCGTATAGTCTATCTTTAATCCACCATTCTCAAAAACAGAGCTTTCTATCTGCTCTCCGCTCTGCATAACCGCAAGTCTCCTCTGGGTGACACGGATACGCGCAAGTAATTCCTCAACAGAGAACGGTTTCGTAATATAATCATCTGCTCCTGCATCCAGCGCCTCTATTTTATCTGTGTCCTCACTTCTGGCGCTGATCACAATAATCGGCATATTCGACCAGGTACGGATTTTTTTTATCACCTCTACGCCTTCCATATCAGGAAGTCCAAGATCCAGAAGAACAATATCCGGATGATGGGAGGACGCTTCCAGAATGGCCGATGAGCCGTTTTCTGCTGCCAGATATTTATAATCATGTGTTTTTAATGTAGTAACAATCAAATTACGTATGGGTTTGTCATCCTCAACCACCAGAATTGATGTTTTATTCATTTAGTGTTACCTCACTTAACGGTAATGTAAAAACAAAAATACAGCCATGAGGATAATTATCCTTAAGTGTTAATTCCCCTTCATGTGCTTCAATAATCGAATGGCATAATGCAAGGCCCAGCCCCAAACTACGATGACTGTCAGCAATCGTAGTTTTTCCGGTATAAAACATCTCAAATATATGCGATTTCATTTCATCCGCAATCCCCGGTCCATTATCTTCTACACTTATTTGCGCTCTGCCATCTGTTTTTAATCCACGAATACATATGGTTGAACCTTGCGGTGTATATTTTATCGCATTATCTATCAAATTAACAAGAACCTGAATGATAAGTCGAACATCCATATGTGCGAGAATCAGTTCTTCACATTCCACCTGAATCTTATAAGCATCATGCTTTCGGCTGATATGTCGCAGGGATTCTGCAATAACTTCATCGAGAAGCTGATCTGTGAATTTTCAATCTTCCATCATTTAATCTTGTGACAGATAACAGATTTTCTACAACACCAATAAGCCATTCTGCATCATCATAAATATCTGTATATATCTGTTGCTTTGTTATATCATCCAAACATCTCTCATTATTCAGCAACATATCAGCATTTCCTGAAATAGAGCAAAGCGGAGTTCTCAGATCATGAGAAATTGCTCGCAAAAGGTCTGCCCGCAGCTGTTCGTTTTTCGCCAGAATAGCATTTTTTTCTTTTTCTATTGCATTTTGTGAATTTT
>ENA-OPCM01001926-OPCM01001926.1-human-gut-metagenome-genome-assembly--contig:-NODE-1926-length-12681-cov-2.781324_pt1 | contig 12681 bp, 10 predicted proteins | sample MGYA00241252_ERZ501484 | MGnify/ENA primary metagenome ERZ501484 (study PRJEB25962, sample SAMEA2042583) | human gut metagenome | biome: human gut; feature: human-associated habitat; material: faeces...
TACGCCTCTGTATAGGTACTAATAAACGGTATAAAGCCATCTTTGCTAAATGGATTTATACCGTTTACAATATATAAAATACCTATTTTATGATGAAATGATTAAGATCTACTTTCTTTTTACTATAATATGAGTTGTTACACGACGTTGTCCATAGTGGTTAAAGACTCCATTATCAGTAGGATAATTGACAACATCTGTTTTTGCCGCTCCTTTCCCCTTCACATACATAGTAGTAGATCCACCACCATCCATATTAAGTGCATATTGAGGATTGAAATGCTTTTTGAGGAATAAGGTTACTTCTTTTGCGCTCATACCTTCCGCCTTACCAGCCCAGCGCCCATCAATAGTGACTAACAACAAATCTTTATCCTCTGTCACAGCAACCACCGTACGAGGATGACGTACTCCTTGATGTCTGCGATAATCTTCATAGTCAAAAGACTCCAATTGTTCCATAGTATAATTACCAACAAAAGTTTCACCTAACGGATTGTAATCGTCAATCAGTGTGGGGGCACTAGCTAACAAATACTTTGCAGAATGTTGTTTATATGTATCAATTGCAGCCTTTCCATTTCTGCCGCCATATATAATTCCAATATCAGATTTTCCATCCGAATAAAGCGCACCATCATGTTTCCAGTATCGTAAATGTCCCTCCGGTAGTGTCACTTCAGAGATATTAGTTCCATTGATACGAATATAAATAGCTTCCTGTTCATACCCACCATTAATACCACCAATAGCCCCACGTACTTGTGCTGTAGTTGAAAGAGAATCTCCATTATTATATGTAAATTCAACTTTGTACTTATTGGAAAGTAAATCAATTTCCAGCACATTTACAATCTGTTGAGCCTTACTCACATCGTCATACCGTTCATAGTTATAATAAATAAAACCATCATCGATAGAATCAATTTTCCATTCATCTTGGACATTCTTCTGTAGAGTCGGAACTTTTACAACGGAAGGGTTGTCCGGTTCGTCCGGTTCATTTGGTGTTACCGGCTCTGTAACATCCGGTGTTTTGGGGTCATCATTGATCCCATCACTTCCACAAGCGACAACTAGACAAAAAAATACGGATAAAAAAGCAATTGTTAACTTCGTAAACTTCATAATATAATTTTTTAAATAAACATATAGATTCCCTATTCGTATCATTACTTATCATTAAAAGATTTCAATAATGGAGTTACGCCTGAAAGATCCCATATATCTGTAGACCAACCTATTTTCTTAGCAGCATCTACACTATTTTCCGTAGTAATACCATGGCAAATTGCAGTTTTATTGTTACCCCAATCATAAGTTCCGGCAGTATTAGCATCGGCCCCCGTCATACCTTTGTTGGGTCCCCATGCGATAATCATATCTTTTTTCGCATAACAATCCGTAGCCTTCGTATAGGTATTTGACTGCCATCCAATAACACGTCCTGATACAGGTTCACCATCAATCTGTTCATTCCAAGCGATACAACCTTTTATTGTAGGATTATTGCCATTAAGTCCTCCGGCAATACCACCTGCATTTCCTGTACTATAAAGAGTTCCTGTCGCAAAACAGTTTTCAACAACTACAGCATTCCTTGGTTCAGCAACAATACCACCGGCACGAGAAGACCCGATTACTTTTACATCTGCATAACAATTCCGTACAGTACCTTTAGCAAAAATGCCACCAATACCACCCACTTGCTGTATGCCACTTACAGTACCAGACACATATACATTTTCAATCAAACACTCCAAAGCATTTGTTCCCAAATAACCGGCAACAATACCCGTACAAGAAGAACCATATCCAATAACTTCCGCATTTTCAAAGCGCACATTACGACATGAACCATTCATTACCCCAAAGAAACTGGCGTACCGAGAACTGATCTCACAATGTAAATTTCTAATCGTATGTCCCTTACCATCAAAATGAATCTTTATATCAAAACGGTCAACAGGCTCACCCGTATTCAGCGGTTTCCAGTCAATGCCAGTCATATCAACATCATTCGTCATTTCGAAATAATAAGTTTTATCAAGTTCTACAACAGACATCATGTTCCTCATATGATTCCTATTGCTAATCAAATAAGGATTATCAACCGTTCCATCACCACCGTCAAATAAAGAAGAAGCTGCAACATAGATCACAGTAGACACTGTACCTTCGCCTTCATGATCATACTGTCCATTTCCAACCGGATGATTCACTACGCCTTTACCTGATGTCCATAGCGTGGAAGAACTTCCGTCAGCCAAACAAACCGCATTCTTCATCCCCAATGTTTTGGCAATAAAAGCTGCCTCCTCAAGTGTTGCACCATCAGCATTTCCCGTTATAGCACCATCAATAGTAAGCAGCATCATTTTTCCCTGAGCAGTTATCCCAATCACAGACCGAGCCATACGTTGTGTATAAATAGCATCTTGAGGAAACGAACACACTTTCCCTTCCATAAGTAACATTGGACCTGATGCTAAAGCTGATTCATATTCATCTTCCACATCCGTATAATCTGAAAACGTACAAGACTTCACATCTACAGAACCTTCCGCATCAATAGCAATCACTCCGTTCACTTTACTGGCAGATTCGATCGTAGACGCAACCTTCACCACCTTATCCACCATAGTAAATGTAGACGGATTTCCGGAAATAGAATAACTGCCATTGATAGCAAACAATGCTTTTTTATCTTTAGCAATCATACTAGTTTTGGCAGGAGTATCACATACAGCAACTCTGGTAGAAAACATAGTCGTCGGATATACCACATAAGAAACGCTTTGGGTAGTCCCCCACATGCTCGCTTGTGCCGTACAAACAGCTGCCCCGTTACCTAAATCCGTTTTTTCCCAAGATGCTCTCATAAGAGCCAATGAATCCACATCCCATTTAATTTCTTGGTTGAAATCTTTTTTCAACATTTCGCTATAATCTGAATTATCTCCAGAGTCACTACAACTATAGACTAACGCCAATAGAAAAGACATATATAAATATTTCATTTTCATTATTTTCTCCATTTAAAATTAAAAAATAAGTCCATCATTCCAACCCGGGTTCTGCGTTAATGCTCCATTTGTTAAAACACGATCCTTTGTTGGTATCGGGTACAAGTAATCCTTGTCCTCATTCCATACTCTTTTGATACTTTGATGAATAATCAAATTACCACTTGTCTCATGATCCAAGCTAAGTTCACCACCTATCTCAAACTGATCTACACAAGAAGAGTTTCCTTTATCAGTACTCAAATACAGATAAACATCATTCGTTCCATCACCGTCCAAATCATATTCACCCGGACCGGGAAAATAAATACCAAGAAATGGTTTTTCAAATATTTTACCTTCCTTCCAACGCATGATATCATAATATCTAAAGCCTTCCATTACCAGTTCTATAGCGCGTTCACGTCTAATTTCAAGGATAATCCCCTGATTATCGTCACTTTCCACGTGCGGATACCACTCCTTCAAATAAGGGTCCGGATTAGCATTTGCTGTTGCCATTAATAAATTCGGCATATTTACACGAGCCCTTAGCTTATTAATTGTTTTATTCAAATCATCCTGAGTCAATGTCCCCAATTCTGCTTTTGCTTCCGCACAATTCAAATAAACTTCGGCTGTACGAAACAATGGCAAATCAGATTCAGAAGACATATCATATTTAACTCCACAATCGTACTTCTTCAGATGATACCCTAATTTTGCCAACTTAAAGTTTGGCAGATATTTTTTCCCGTCATCACGTACATATCCTGCTGCACGAATCGTTTGTGTTAGACGCGGATCACGGTTTTTCATCTCTTCCACAAATCCAATAGTCTCATAATTACTCTTATCTGTAAAACGAGAACCATCTTTCATCAGATAAGAATTAACAAAACGCTTTGTCACACCTGAATTTGCCTCACCAGGAGAATTGCAAAATGCCTGTACAATATTAGTCAATCCCAAAGCTGCATTGTAATCTTTCGCCAGGATTATTTCCGTGGGTTCAGCATTCAAAGAGCCAAATAAATTGAAATAAGGGGTAGAACCTGCCGTATAAACTGTATAACCACTCTCATTGATAAAGATATCCGATGCGGATGCACATTCACGAAGATACTTTTCCCAATCATTCAAACCATGATACTTTCGAAATGTACCTTCAAACAAACAAATTCTGGATTTTAAAGCCAAAGCAGTCCAACGAGTCACCCGGTATACATCTTTTTGTTTTCTCAAATTATCAATCGCGAAATCAATGTCCTCCAATACTTTCCCCATTACAAACTCACGAGAATCTCTAGGTTTACTCAAAGCTTCCGTATCAGCACTTCCAATCACATAATCATACCATGGCACATCTCCAAAACGCCTCACCTTTACAAAATAAAAATAAGCTCTAAAAAAACGTGCCAAACCTTCATAATGATTCCGTACTTCCTCATTCTGGCAACGATAAATGTTCTCCAGGCAGAAATTAATATCACGAAGGGCTCCCCAACCCCAACCATCGAAATTAGAATCTGTTTCAGGTATAGTGCGTTGCCCGCTAATCGCTTTTTCCAAGATAGGCTGAATAATTACATCACCGTAATCTTTAAACACTCCTGTACCCGAAATACAAGCGACATAGAAATTGTTTGAATACAATTCTAACTCGTTTTCTGTTGTAAAGAATGTTTCCGGTGTAATTTTATCTTCCGGAAATTTATCCAAAATACTTTCACAAGAAATCATTGCCATCAGAGGCAAGAGCATCCATATTTTATATTTTATACTACTCATATTATCCTAGTTTTTATTTTCCATTAAAAAGTCACATCAATTCCAAATGAATAGGTCTTACTCATTGGATAAGAAGTCACGTTCGTATGACCACTTTTCCAGCTCGTAGAAGCCCCAGCATGTTCCGGATCAATATAATTACTATGTAAAGGGCTGAATGTAAAAAGATTCTCTCCACTAAAATAAACCCTGACACGTTCCATATGCAAAGCCTTTAGCCAAGTACGTGGCAAAGAGTAACCGACTGTTACATTTTTAAGACGGCAATAAGCCACATTTTGCAAATAGCGAGTATTAGGTTTAGACAACTCACGTGGATTAACATCCAATGCCACATAGCCTCTCGGACGTGGGAAATAAGCATCCGGATTATCTTCTGACCAAACATCTGTCAAGAAATCCTTCGGAATAAAAGTACAATAAGGACGGGCATAGGGACCCCAGAACAGACTAGTTTCACCATTGGGATACCAATGTTGGCGACCGACGCCTTGCAACAAAGCAGAAAAATCAATTCCATTCCAATCTGCAGCTAATCTGACAGAATATGTATATCTTGGTAAAGAATTTCCAATCACTTTCTGATCCTTCACATCGTTTGCCGATAAAGTAGGAGAAATAATATTATCGCCATCCAAGTCCACATATTTCACATCCCCCGCATGGAGACCTTGAGATTTTACAGAAATATTCAATATATTATTTACGTAACTCTGATTTACCGGATAGTTTTCAGCTTCTTCATCAGTTTTGAAGAGACCATCAACAACATATCCCCAAATCTCTCCCAGTTGTTGTCCTTCATATGGAGTGCCCAATGTTTTGTTATCATTGTTATACTTTGTCACTTTAGTCGTATTATCAGCCAAGCCTAGTACGACAGAATAATGGAACGCTTTTCCCTTTAGATTAAAAGAATCATTCCAACTAATCGATGCTTCCCAACCTTTCGTACGTAAGTTAGCAGCATTTGTTTTTGGAGAAGAAGCACCATATACATTCGGAAGATCCTTGGAAGCCATCAACATATCTTTCGTATCACGTACATATATATCAGCCGTCATATTCAAACGATTATTCAATAGTCCGAGATCCAAACCGATATTTTTTGTAACAACCGTTTCCCAAGTGAAATCAGAAGCATTCGGAGCAGAGATACTAGCACCTGACGCTTTATTTTTATCACCAAAAGCATAAGAAATTGTACCACCAGAAGATATAGTCTGCAAATAGTCATAATATCCGACTTGTTGGTTTCCTAATGCTCCCAAAGAAAAGCGTAATTTCAAATTACTAATTTGTTTACGTAATGGTGCAAAGAACTTTTCTTCATTAATTCTCCACCCGGCAGAAACTGAAGGAAAAAAGCCATAGCGATGTCCCCGGGCAAACCGTGAACTACCATCATAGCGTCCGCTAAATTCAAATAAATATCTATTTTTATAGTCATAATTCAAACGATAAAAAAGACCGAAAAGAGCATATCTATTTTTACCACCCGCAATACTCATTTCATCACCATTAGCTAAATTAAAATCAGTTAAATCTTCGGACAATAAATCATTACGTTGTATTTTGATGTCTTTAAAAAATTTAGTTTCATAATTGACACCGGCAGTTGCACTTACATGGTGCACATCGGCAAATGTATTTGTATAATTTCCATAAATATTGTATGAATGAAACCAATCATGATTAGAACGTTCATAAAGAGTATTAAGGCCATAACCATCTGTTTTCCAAAGAACTTCTCCGGGTACACGTGAATATGGATAATTAGCACTACGATTCATTGCCGTATATTCATGTTGAGCAAACGAATAATTAGCCGTCACCGTTACATTCTTAACAGGTGTCATTACCGCCTCAAAGGTGGTATTAAAAAAGTAATTAGTATCCTCATTCTTGTGTTTACCGTATTCAAGAATTGCACTAAGATCATTAGCAGGGCGATATCCTCCTGTAATAACTGTTGCATTCCCCATATATGTACCATCCGGATTGATTGGAACAATAGAAGCTAAGGCATGCTTACTTATCGCATCAAAAAGATTGTTAATAGCACCTGGCCCCGGAAATGGATAAGAATCCTTTTTGTATGACGTATTATTACTTATCTTCAACCATGGAGCAATCTCAATACTTACCTTGGAACGGAAATTGTATTTAGTGAAACTATCCATATTTTTCCGAATAACTCCTTTCTGATCATAATAAGCACCGGAAAGGAAATAGTGCACTTTCTTATTGCCACCACTGACACTAATATTGTGTTCCCATGTAGGACGAGACTCATCCATGAAGTAGTTATACCAATCAAAGTTACCATAATATTTATATTCACCATCTTTGATAACCACCCACGGTCGTTCCGGATTTTCCGTTTTATCATTACGCCGGATCCACATTTCATAATAATCTTCATCATTATAATTCGTATAGTTAGAACCTTGATAGGTAGAATAAAACATATCATTGATAGCCGCCGAATAATAACCGCGAGTCTCAAAATCTCTGGAAACTGTAGGTGAGCCAAAGCTATAACGTCCGTTATAAGAAACACGTGTTTTATCATCATTACCAGATTTTGTTGTAACCAAAATTACTCCATAAGCTGCACGAGCCCCATATACAGCAGCCGAAGAAGCATCTTTCAATACACTAATAGACTCCACATCATTGGGATTCACAGCATCGATAGTACCTTCTACACCATCAACTAATATCAAAGGCGTGGCACTACTACTGATAGAATTGATACCACGAATATTTATGCTACCACCCTGTCCCGGACGACCGTTAGAAACAGTAACATTCATATTAGGAACAGCTCCTTGAAGTAGTTTAGACAAATTATCGGCCGAACGTCCGATTACTTGTTTATCGTCAACCACAGCAACAGCACCCGTCAAATTGATTTTTTTCTGTGTACCATATCCCACAACAACTACTTCTTCCAAAACCTTGGTATCCTCTTCCAATGTAATAATCAAAGTTTTACCATCCTCAACTTTTACCTGTTGGTCTTTATAACCAATATATGAGATATTCAACACATTAAGCTTTCCTTCTTCTCCGTTTAAAGAAAAATTTCCGTTTACATCACTCACCGTTCCTCTATTGCTTCCTTTCAGAGCAATTGTAACACCAATCAACGGTTCACCGTTCGTATCAACGACCTTACCTGTAATCTTCTTCAAATTTCCATCAGGCGCAAATCTTTTACTAGACAAAATTATGCTTTTATCAAGCACTGAATAAACAACGTCACTTCCCTTAAAAACCTCATCTAGAATTTTAAAAATATTCTGTTTATTGACATTAATAGAGACACGTTTATGTACATTAACCTGCTGACTGTTAAAGAAGAATACAAAGTCAGTCCGCGATTCTATTATTTTCAAGACGGTTTCAATCGTTTGATTATTGACTTTCAAGTCAAGGATCGCATTTTGCGCATAAGTATTTGTCGCACGAATGCATCCTATCGAAACACATAGCATAATAATTAATAATCTCATAGGCAATGGAATTCCTTTTAAAGTTGCTTTCAGTAGCCTTTTAATCCCAAGAATTTGGATACTACAATGTTTTTGCATAAATTTGTTGTGATTTAAATTAAAAATAAAGTTAACTACACTTGTCGGCAAACAAGTAAGGCTAAATGATTTTTTATATGGGAAGAATAGTGCTATATTTTTCCCATATTTTTTGTTTAAGGAGGGAGTGTTTTCATAGTTCTTTTTTGTTTAATAAATTTCTATTATTGTTTTCTCTTTCACAACACCGTTGTCCAATGCCGATTCAAGATATCTGTATCTCACCCCTGAAGCTATTTTGAAGTGTTCCAAGATCTTATCCAGACGTTGATTAATAAAAGTACCTGTAAAGCAATATTTCTTTAATAATGGATTAACAATACGGAACTCTACGTCAAAACGCTTGCTCAAAGTTCTTAAAGCATCTTCAAGAGGAGTATCTCGATAAATGATCCTTCCACTTTTCCAAGCAATATCAGATTCAACAAAAGTAGTTGTACACAAAAGTTTCTCATCCAATAAATTATAAATCACCTTCTGTCCGGGTTGCATACTATAAGTAACCTCCCTGCCTTTCTGCTGACAATGGAATTTTACTCTACCTGTCACCAAAGTAGCAGCTACAAACTTATCATCCGGATAAGCATCCACGTTAAATTCAGTACCTAAAACCTCTAATTCAATCCCCTTTCCTACATCGACTAAGAATTTCCGTCCATTATCCTTTTGTACTGAAAAATAAGCTTCTCCGAGCAATTCAACCTTTCGATATTCTCCTTCAAAAGACACTGGATATTTTAGATAAGAAGCAGAATTCAGCCATACCCAAGTACCATCCGGTAACTCCACTTTTGTCATCATCCCCGGATTAGACCGAATTTCGACATAACGATCATAATTTTTATCTTGATTAAATACAAAATAGAAGAAAGATAAGAATAAAGGAATAAATAACACAGCTGCTGCTCTTATCCCCCATTCCCACCAGTTTATTTTCTTCCTTTTTGACAATCTCTTATCCAGCTTCACCAATGCCTGTTTAGGATCTATCTGCTTCACGGTATCTATTATATCTGTTACGTGGTGTATGTAACAAATCTGTTTAGCTATTTTTCTGTTCTCTTCAGAGAGGGAAATCCAATTTTCTACCTCTTCTTTTTCTTTCTCTCCTAGTGTACCGGAAAAATAAAGGAGTAAAAGAGCCTCATCTATATTTTCATGTAATTCCATCATCTTTTATGTTCATTTTATTAAGAAGACGGAATACTTCAATTAGCCCCTAAACAAAAATGCAACTTTTTTAATTAAAAGCTGCATTTTTATTTTAAGACTCAAAAACGAATCGGCTATCCTTAGAGAAAATAAGGGAATATGATTGTAATCAACGGTAAATAGTCTTTTAGTTCTACACGTAAAAGTCTCAATGCTTGCTGGATACGATACTCCACTAATTTTATGGAAACGTTTAATTCTTTCGCAATCTCTTTATATGTTTTATCTTGATAACGGCTCATCTCAAAAGTTATACGATAGGAGTCCGGCAATCGCATCACGGCCTTTTCTATTTTCGCCATCAATTCCTCCACTACATAAAAATCAGGATCTTCAAAACTTGTCTGCATTTCTTTAGCAAACATATGCTCATAACAACGTCTTTTTGTCTGATTCTTACTTATTAAATCCAAGCATCTGTTTCCGTGCGGTGATCGTAAAAACCGTCAATAGTAACAGATAACTTCGCAAAGAAGTTTCTATGATCTGGAATTCTCTGTTTTCCCATAGCCATGTCATGATATCCAAAACAACTTCTTCAGCATCTTCTATAGGAATATAGTACTTCCCGAAGGCACATAGTATGGAATAATACTTCAAAAATAAAGTATCAAAAGCCTTTCTATCTCCTTTTCTAAAAAGAGAATAAAGCTCAATATCTTCATCTATCATACGATTTGTCTCCTTATTCACTTTACAAATTTATATATTTAAAAATCCCTAAACAAACAATTGCATCTTTTTTAATAGACAATAAAAAAAGTCAGCACAAAATGAAGCAATAAAGAAACAACTTTGTTACATATACCCACATATATCCTGATTATATCACTATCCCTTTCTAAAGTATTTTCACTTTTATGCAAAAAAACTTTGGTTTTATGCATCTTTTTTCCAAAATAATGCATACTTTTGCGCCATTCTTAGAATAATTATACAATGAAGAAGAAAGCAAATCGGTTAGACGCCATCAAAATGATTATCTCGAGCAAGGAGGTCGGTTCGCAGGAAGAACTGCTGCAAGAGCTGAACCGCGAAGGCTTCGAACTGACACAGGCCACCCTTTCCCGCGACTTGAAACAATTGAAAGTAGCCAAGGCTGCCAGTATGAATGGAAAGTACGTATATGTACTGCCGAACAACATTATGTATAAACGTTCTACCGACCAGAGTGCCGGTGAAATGTTACGCAACAACGGATTTATCTCTTTGCAGTTTTCCGGTAACATCGCCGTTATCCGCACCCGTCCCGGTTATGCCAGCAGCATGGCTTATGACATCGACAACCGCGAATGTCCCGCCGTACTGGGCACCATTGCCGGCGACGACACGATCATGATGGTTCTGCACGAGGCTGCATCCCACGAAGAGGTGCGTATGTTTCTGTCACAAATCATTCCTAACATAAAGTAAACCTGTACAACTATATTACAACGAATATATAACGAAATAAAAGAAATGGATTCGAAACAGATTGATGTGATGGTGGCCGACGCCTCACATGAAGTTTACGTGGATAAGATTTTGGATACCATCCGAGAAGCTGCCAAGGTGCGCGGAACGGGCATCGCAGAACGCACACACGAATATGTGGCGACTAAAATGAAAGAAGGAAAAGCTATCATAGCTTTATGTGGAGACGAATTTGCAGGTTTCACCTACATAGAAAGCTGGGGAAACAAGCAGTACGTGGCAACATCGGGCCTCATCGTACATCCCGATTACCGCGGCTTGGGACTGGCCAAACGTATCAAGACGGCTTCTTTCCGCCTGGCACGCCTGCGGTGGCCCAAAGCCAAGATATTCAGTCTGACCAGCGGAGCGGCCGTTATGAAAATGAATACCGAACTGGGCTACGTACCGGTTACTTTCAATGAACTGACAGACGACGAGGCTTTCTGGAAAGGCTGCGAGGGCTGTATCAACCATGACATACTGGTAGCCAAAAACCGGAAGTTCTGCATTTGCACGGCAATGCTTTACGACCCGAAGTTACACGAGGAAGATAAAATATAATTAATTATAGATTTTGAATTATGAATGGGAACACACAGACTCGTTTACAAGCCTGATTCCCAATTTATAATTCAACATTCAAAATTCATAAGTATTATGGAAAAGAAGAAAAAAGTAGTAGTTGCATTCAGCGGTGGTCTGGACACCTCATTCACAGTTATGTATCTGGCCAAAGAGAAAGGATACGAGGTATATGCGGCTTGTGCCAATACCGGCGGTTTCAGCCCCGAACAGCTGAAGACAAACGAAGAGAACGCCTACAAACTGGGTGCTGTAAAATATATTACTTTGGACGTAACGCAGGAATATTACGAAAAGAGCTTGAAATACATGGTATTCGGTAATGTTCTTCGCAACGGAACTTATCCTATTTCTGTAAGTTCGGAACGTATCTTCCAAGGATTGGCTATTGCCCGTTATGCCAATGAAATAGGTGCTGATGCTATCGCCCACGGCTCAACCGGTGCGGGTAACGACCAAATCCGTTTTGATATGACTTTCCTGGTATTGGCTCCGGGGGTAGAAATTATTACCCTTACCCGCGATATGGCGTTGAGCCGTCAGCAGGAAATCGATTACTTGAACGAACATGGTTTTGCTGCTGATTTCACAAAGTTGAAATATTCATATAATGTAGGTCTTTGGGGAACTTCTATCTGTGGCGGAGAGATTTTGGACTCTGCACAGGGATTGCCCGAAAGTGCATACTTAAAACAAGTGACTAAAGAAGGCAGCGAACAACTTCGTCTTACTTTTGAGAAAGGTGAGTTGAAAGCTGTGAATGATGAAAAATTCGACGATCCGATTAAGGCTATCCAAAAAGTGGAAGAAATCGGTGCTGCATACGGTATCGGTCGCGATATGCACGTGGGAGATACCATTATCGGTATCAAAGGGCGTGTAGGTTTCGAAGCTGCTGCCCCGATGCTGATTATCGGTGCACACCGTTTCCTTGAAAAATATACTTTGAGTAAATGGCAGCAATACTGGAAAGACCAGGTTGCCAACTGGTATGGCATGTTCTTGCATGAAAGCCAGTATCTGGAACCGGTGATGCG
>ENA-OPCM01001932-OPCM01001932.1-human-gut-metagenome-genome-assembly--contig:-NODE-1932-length-12657-cov-4.359467_pt1 | contig 12657 bp, 10 predicted proteins | sample MGYA00241252_ERZ501484 | MGnify/ENA primary metagenome ERZ501484 (study PRJEB25962, sample SAMEA2042583) | human gut metagenome | biome: human gut; feature: human-associated habitat; material: faeces...
CAGCCACTGCCGGAACTGCTCCACCGTCTGCCCGCGCACGGCCAAGAACTGGTCAAAGTTGATACCGTTTGCCTGCAAGCTCAGATTGAACTGCCGCTGCTCGGCAAAGTAGTTGCCCGCTTCCAGCCGCTTTGGCACCGGGCCGGTCACCTCATCGCCCAGCTGCCAGACCAGCTCCTTTTCAGCCCGGTCCTTGGCCTGTGCGCAGCGCTTTGCGTAGAGCTCCCGGGTCACCCGGTCGCGCAGCGCGGCCTTGCCTGCGGCATCGGCGGCGCGTTCTTCATCGCCGTAGTTGCGGTTGATCTCCAGTTCAATGGTCAACCGGCGCAGCGGGTGGGGCTCGATAGGCTGCACAAAGCCGGTGTCCTGTCCCAGCTCCAGCGGTGGCAGGGTGTAGAACTGTGCTCCCGCCCGGAAGCCCTCGGCCTTGTTGACCGCCAGCAGCTCAAAATCTGGGTCGGTCACCGGTACAAGCTTCTGCTCCTGCACCAGCTGCCGGTAAAGAGGGTCAAAGCCCTCCAGAATGGTGCGGTTTACCGCTGCCGTCAGCAGTTCTTCCTCGTCCTGCGGGGCGTCCGGGGCGGCCTGCTCCTTTGCCAGCGCAGCGGTCAGCTCCTCCGCGCTTGCCGTGAATACCAACCGGCAGTCCCCCGGCTCAGCCATGCCGAAATGTTCCAGTTTCATGCGGTGTCCCTCCTTCTCAGCGGTTCATGATGCCGACCATCAGCACCAGCAGCGCCACGCCGATGCCAGCGTACAGCAGCTCAGCACCCAGCACGGACTTGTCGCCCTCTACGAACATCTTCTCCGGGGCATCCGGGTCGTAGTACAGGGTGACCACGCTGCCCTCGGCAAAGGGCTTGCCCTTGGCGGGCTTGGGATATTGCAGCCGGTGGCTGCCGCCTGCGGTGGTAAAGGCCAGCACATAGGCACCGCCATCCCGGCTCCGCACGGTGCCCTCCACCGTGGCTGTGACCTTCTGCCCCTGCGTGCACAGCCTGCGCCGTGCCAGCACACTGCGCAGAGCCATAAAGAACATGATGCCTGCTCCCAGCAGGAAAATAATGATATTGAACATTCTGCATTTCCCTCGTTTTCTCAGTCTGCGCGCAGGACACCCTCCCAGCGCGTCCTGTTTATTGTATCACACTTTGGCAAAAATTTCGCCCTGCAGCCGCCATTCAGAATGCATCAATTTTCAAGCAAAATTTTGTCGAGAAAAATTAAAAATAATGCTTGACATTCTTCGTATATCTGGTATAATAACTATCGTTCCGAGCGGCACAGCTCACGAACACAACAGAATATGCGGATATGGCGGAATTGGCAGACGCGTTAGATTCAGGTTCTAATCGGGGCAACTCGGTGGAGGTTCAAGTCCTCTTATCCGCACCATGACGAATGTTCTTACAGCATTTAGCTGTCAAAGAGCATTCGTCATTTTTTATTTGCTAAATAGCGACATCACAGGGGGCGTAGTTCACAACTACGCCTTTTCTTGTATTCACCGACACATCAGGTGTTGGCAAAGGAAGTGCGCTTGGAATCTCGATGGTGCCCACGCAGTTGTAGTGAATGCGGAGCCGCTGCTCCCATACACCATTGACCTTTTCTGCATTGAACACTTCGATTTTTTCCACCAGTTCATTCAGCATCCGGGGTGTCAGCTTTTTTGCTCTGGTGTACTTGCGAACCAGACTGATGAACATATCCGTTGTCATGGTGCGGCTGCTCTGCTTTTCGATTTCGGAGCGGAGCTGTTTGATTTTCTCGGTCAGCTCCTTTTGCTCGTCCTCATATCTCCGGGACATTCTGGAAAAGCGTTCATCAGAGATTTTGCCGGAAACATTGTCCTCATAGATGCGCTCAAAGAGGCCGTCCAGTTCTTCATCACGGGCAAGGAGAGCTTTCAACTCTTTCTCTTTCAGCTTGCGGTCGGCTTCGTCCGCCTGCTGGGAGTGCCCGATAACAGCTTTCAGAAAGTCGTTCTCGTAGAGGCTGGCAAACTTGGTCAGCCGCCGAATTTCGCCCAGCACCACTTCTTCCAGAAAGTCTACCCGGATGTAGTGGGTGGATTGGCAGGTGCCACGGTTGCCCTTGTAGTTGGAGCAGTTGAAATACTTGATTTCCGGGTTGCCCTGATTGAAGTGGAAGTGCAGATTGCAGCCGCAGTCTGCGCAGACAAGCAGGCCGGAGAACATATTGTGTTCTCCGTTGCTGGTACGGCGTTTGCGCATCTTTCCACGCTTCTGCTGTACCTGCTCAAACACGGCACGTTCAATAATGGGTTCGTGAACATCTTGGAACACCACCCAATTTTCCGGGTCGTTATGAATCCGCTTCTTGTTCTTGTAGGACTTGGAGTAGGTTTTGAAGTTCAGAACATCACCACAATACTCCTGCTGGTACAGAAGATGGGTAATCGTGGAGCCATTCCACTTGGTGGCGGGGCGCGTCTTGGTCTTTCCGGGACGGCCGATGCCTTTCTGAATCCAGTAGGCCTGCGGCGTCAGGATGCCTTCCTTTTCAAACTGGGTGGCAATCTGTTCCGTGCCAAAGCCCTCCAACGTCATATCAAAAATGCGCCGGACAACTTGTGCAGCTTCTTCATCAATGACCCAATGCTTGGGATTGTTCGGGTCCTTGATATACCCATAGGGAGGAAGTCCCATCGGTTCGCCGGAGTTGCCTTTGATTTTATTACTGATACGGCGTTTCTTGCTGATGTCGCGGGCATACCACTCATTGAACAGGTTTCGGATGGGTGCCAGTTCGTTTTCTCCCTCGGCCGTGTCGATGTTGTCCGAAACGGCAACAAGTCGGATGTCATGGTCCGGGAAAAATTCTTCTGTCAGCCGTCCGACCTCAATATAGTTTCGGCCCAGACGGGAAAGGTCTTTGACGAACACAGCAGAGGCTTTTCCTTGTTCAAGCTGCTGCATCATTTCAACGAAACCGGGACGGTTCATGGTCACGCCGGAAATGCCATCATCCAGAAAGTGAACCAGATTGGTATAGCCTTTTTCCTTTGCAACCTTGGTGAGCAGTTTCTTTTGGTTGCCGATGCTGTAACTCTCGCCTTCCAAATTATCATCACGAGAAAGACGCTCATAGAGAAAAGCGGTTGCTTCACGGGATTTCTTGTTACTCGACTGTTTCATACTCGCTCCTTTCTTGGGACAGTCGAATAGCAAATTCACTTGTACACCTATATTATAACACAATCCGCTTTCTCTGTCCGCTGCCTCCCGAAAGGTCATTATAATTTTTCGCTTTCGGATTTCATCAGCCGGAGAAGAACTTCTCCTAAGGTCTGGGAACTTTCTTCTTTGAACACCGGCTCAACGATAAAGGAGCGATTGCCAATACGATAAGTCGAATCCAGAGTAAGCATCTCTGGATTTTTTGTTTTTTCAGGGTTTGTCTTTTTCGCTTGCATCGTAAAAATCCCCTTTCTTAAAAATCAAAAAATGAGCCAACGGACGGCTGCTGGCAGCAACCCACGGGAATCTCACCCCTGCATTCCTCATGCAGCCCTACTCATTGCCTGCGACGCTCTGAACGCTCGGACTTTGACGGTAAGGGAGTATCAGCCTGCCTGTATGTCATGGCCCGCAAGCAGCCGCGCTTGCATTGCGGCGTGGTGGTGATCGCTCCACTTTTCAGAGAAAAGCATCGTGGCGCACCCGCCGTCCGGCTCGATACAGACAGCAACGTATCCGTTTGCCCTATGATGCACCGCCATTGTCCTGCGGGCATATTTTTCAAGGTGCTGTCCCGAAACGTGGAAAGGGTCAGCCCGTTTCGGCTTTGGTTACAATAGAAGAAATCAGTTTGATTTCCAGATGGCGTTTCATGTACTCGTCTATGCACACATGAGGCTGACCGTGCTTGTCATAGAGAATGCCTGTACAGAGCTTGTTGATATAACCTCTGTAATGTCGCAAAACCTGTTCAACTGCATCGGTGTCCCCAGCGCAGGCAGAGCGAATCACCGAGAGCGGTAAAAACTCTCTGCTCGTGTGTTCATAGGAGTTCATTTACGCCTAACCTCCCTCCGGCAAGTGCGCCTTTAGCTTTTTTTGCAGCTCGTTCAGCGTTTTTGTCCGGTGGCGCTGTACAGCACTCCGGGACATTCCCATGAGGTCGCCAATCTCGCCATCGCCCAGTTCCAGAACGCAAAACAGAATCAGAATGCTTTGTTCTTGCTTTGGCAGAGCGGCAAACGCATTGGCAACAAGTTCATTGTCGATGTGCAGATCACAGCCGTAGGATGAAAATACAAATTCTTCACTTGGATAATGGTCTACACTCGTGAGCTGCCCCAGTTCTTCCATCGACAGAACGCTGAATGACTTTTCACGGTCAAGCAGACGTTTCTTATTTCGGTGATAGTTCCGGGCCTCATTTCGCAGCACCGCTTTGCAGAACGCATCGAATCGGTACTGTTCGCCATCGTTGCGAGGGATAGCTTCCATCTTCTCACCCCCTTTCCGTGGGGATGTCGGGTGGATTTTTCCCTTTCCGCTAATATGACACCTGAAACACCCGATTCTGCCCGCTTTTTTGAAAATTTCCAAAAATATTTTTGAAACGGGCAGATTTTCAGGCGGCAAAAGAAAATCCAAGCAGACTGAAAACGGCCAACCGGGCAGAATGACAGTATTAAACGCGCAGTAGCTACATTGTATAGTACATAGTAAAAGCCCTGCTGACCCTGTGCGGGAGCAAGGCTTTTTTTGATAATTCAAAGTTGAGTGACCGATAGAATATCAGGCGCATAGTGGCATCCTCCTAGCGGCCGCCATACGGACGATGAAACGCGCTGATAAGCAAAAAGAACCGGCGGCCCTGATTTTCTCAAAAGCCGTCGGTTCAAAATAGGTACACAAAATCACCTGCTCAAACCAACGGCTTTTTATTTCCCCTTAGTCGGGGCAGGCTCATGTGCTATATGATTGTTCTTTCTTAAAGGCGTCTTTCAGCCGTTCATAGATTTCTGCGCTAATATCGCATTCGATTCAGCAGGTATCACCCCTGCCGCTTTATTTTCTATCAAGCCGATATTTTTTGCTCTGCGTTCCACATAGCAGCATATTTTCCGCCTTTCGCAAGCAATTCCTCGTGGGTTCCCGATTCAGCAATCCTGCCATCACCCATTACAAGGATTTGGTCTGCATTTTTGACAATGGAAAGGGTATGAGCAATCATTACCACTGTCTTTTTCTCTTTTAGCAGATTGGCGATGGCCTGCTTTACGGCAAGCTCATTTTCAATGTCAAGAGATGCGGTTGCTTCATCCAAAAGCAGGATAGGGCTGTTTTTCAGGATAGCGCGGGCTATTGAAATTCGCTGACGCTCACCGCCAGAGAGAAGATTTCCATTCTCGCCAGTCAGCGTATCGTATCCCTTTTCCATCTTACGGATGAAGCTGTCACAGTTGGCTTCCCGGCAGGCAGCCTCGATTTCTGCGTCCGTAGCATTAGGACGGGCGTGTCGGATATTATCCCGGATGGTATCATCAAAGAGAAATACGTCTTGGTCTACCATAGAAACTTGTTCCAGAACCCGCTCGGCGGCTACATGGTTAATGGGCTTACCTCCAATAGAAATCGTCCCGCCCGTTGCTTCGTAATATTTTGCAATCAGGTTCAAAATGGTGGATTTGCCAGAACCAGAGTCTCCGACAATGGCTGTGAGTTTTTGATCCGGCACCGTAAAGGTAGCGTGTTTTAGTACCGGCTCACCGGGTACATACGAAAAATCTACATTGTCAAAGATGATTTCATGGGTGGTTGTGTGAAGCGGCTCCATACTGCCTGTTTCCTCCGGCTCATTCATTACACCCAAGATTTTGTTTTTCGAGATCATCAGGTTTTTATAACTGGTGAGGTCTACAAAAATCGAGTTGGCCAGCTTTGCACAGAACAAGGGCAGCATACAAATCAAAAGGTAGTCTACCGTGTTCAGCGTTCCCGCAGCCCAAGGTGTATAAGCCAGCCAGATAACCAGCGGACAGGATAGCCAGCTCAAAATGCCAAATCCTGTACCGATCGGCAGCACTTTTGCCTCGTATACAAAACTAATACGGCTAAACTCCCGCATGGCGTTAATAACGGTTTTGTTCTTCATACCGCCTACACCATAAGCACGGAAAGTCTGAATGCCAGAAACATATTCAACAATGCTGCTGACATTCTCCGCACAAATATTGTTCTTTTCTTTTCCGTATTTCTGCACCATGCGGAAAGAAAGCCACAAGCCGGGGATTAAAAGAAGGTCAGCAATCAACAGAATAATTCCAGCCGGGACATAAATCGTCATAACAAAAGCGATCAACATGAACGACAAGGCAAAATTCTTTGCCAAATCTCCGACCTTATGGGTCAGAATTTTTTCATAGTTGTTTACATCGCTTGTGATGGTGTTGATATAATCGCCGGTCTGTCCCTGCGTAAACCGGGACAGTGGGATGCGCTTCAAATGGTCACCCATAAAAAGCCGAATATTCTTGCTGACTTCTGCACCGCCAATCTGCGCTTTGGTATAACCATAGCTGTAAATCAGGATACGGAGAAGAAAAATCACTGCAATGATACCAGTCAGAGCCAGAACTCGGTTCATGTCAAATTGACTCGACCACAAAAACTGCATAACAGAGTAAAGCAGCATAAACAGGCTGCCGGAGAGAAGTCCTTCCAGAACGGTTCCGCCGACACCAATATAGAAATTGCGGTTCTTTTTCAATACATCATGCTCATTCATGCTGCTCACCGCCCTCCAACTGATAAGTGATATTCCGGGCTGTTTCGTAGTCATCCCACGCTTTTCGATAGTAGGCATTGTTCTTCCGAACTTCCTCATGGGTGCCAACGCTGGTAATTGTATGGTTTTCCACCACAGCCACCCGGTTGCACATTTTCAAAGCACTCAAACGGTGTGCTACTACAATAACTGTTTTGCCTTTGCATAGATTTTGAATGGCTTTATCAATCTCCATCTGATTTTCCGGGTCAGAGGCACTTGTGGCCTCGTCCAAAATCAAGATGGGTGCATTTTTCAGAATTGCGCGGGCAATCGCAATCCGCTGCTTTTCTCCGCCGGAAAAGCGGGAGCCGAAACTGCCCACTTTTGTGTCATATCCATCCGGCAGGGACATGATAAAGTCATCAATCTGTGCCTCTTTTGCAGCAGCCCGCACTTCTTCCAGAGTAGCGTTACTACCCATGCGGATATTTTCCAGCACACTGTCACGGGTGAGGAAAGTCTTTTGAAACACGATGGCTATATTTTTCAGAATGGTATCGTAGTCAAGTTCCTTGACATTTTTGCCGCCAATCAGCACTTCGCCTTCCTGCACATCGTAGAACCGGGAAATAAGTTCAATCACAGTGCTTTTACCGGCACCAGATCGGCCCACAAGAGCCATGCGCTCGCCATCATGGATTTTGAGGTTGACACCATGCAGTACATCGGTTTTACCGTCATAAGAAAATCGGACATTCCGAAGTTCAATATCATGTTTTTGGGGGAAGTCTGTTCCACCCTCATAAATCGGAATATCCAGTATTTCTTTGGTTTTGGTAATCGCGTTCAGTACATTTGCAAAGTTTGTGCCCAATTCCTGTAAAGGCCGAATTTCCGTTAAATACATAGAGCCGACATACACAAACAACAGAAGCGCACTGGCTGTCAGCGAACCTTTCAGGAAAAACATCCCGCCTATCGGAACCATCAGCAGCATTCCACATTCAATGATAACGACAAATGCTGCATATGGAGGCCCCATACGCCGGGAAGTCTCATTCCACATGGCGTTTTCCTCCTGGATTGCGTCAGACAATTTTCGGAACGACTTACTCCCCATGTTATAGGCTTTAATCAGTTTCATTCCGCTGATGTATTCAATCATAACGGAGTTCAGTGCAGTAATGGATTGGTTGGCTCGTTCCATCAGGTCATCTGTATTGCGGAACATTATCCCCATTACTACCACGGCCAGAACCAGAGGGACAAGGGAAATCAACGCCAATGGAACATTAACGGTCATCAAATAAATAAAGATGACTACCGGTCCAACCAGATAGCACACAAGGTCGGGAAGATTATGCGCCAGAAATAGCTCCAGCTTTTCAATATCTTCATTCAGAACCGTTTTAATATCTCCTGTGCGCCGTTCATTCAGGGCGCCCAAAGGCGCTCTGGCCATGTGTTCCGCCACCATACAGCGCACTTTGAACAGTGCGCCGTAGGCGCCTTTATGGGCCGCCACGCCGGAACATCCGAACAGGACAAAACGCAGGGTGACAGCAGCGGCAATCATTGCCACAGTCTGCACTACAAGTTCTTTTGTGCAGGCACTGTTAAATGTAGCATCCATCAACCTGTAAATTCCAATATATGGGATAATAATACACAGCCCGCTGCACATGGACAGCAGGATTGCCAGAAACAACCAAAATTTTTGTTCTCCTGCCCAATGCAGCAGCAATGCTACACTGTTTTCTTTTTTCTGCTTCATAGACTACCTCTCCTTTCCATCTGAACGGCCCAGGCCGCCCTCTCTGTCCCCTGCGGGGACATTCACCTTGACAGAGAAAAGCTCTCTCAATTTCGGGAGGGCATCCATTGTAACTAATACGTCATCGGGTATTTCGCCTTCGTCAAAATGTAAGACACGGGAACAGGTACGGCAGACAAACTCAAAATCATGGGTGACAATGAAAATGACTTTTCCCATATCGGATAATCGCCGGATCAATCCTGCAACCTGCGTCATACTGTCAAAGTCAAGGCCGCTGGTCGGTTCATCAAATACAAGCAAGTCTTTCCCACAAATCATGCTGACAGCTACAGCTACTCGTTGCTTTTGACCGCCGGAAAGCGTGTTTGGATGTTGTTCTCGATATGGGGAAAGCCCCAGTTCTTCCAAAGTTGCATTTACCAGCGTTTGGTCTGGATTTCGGATGCCAAAGGAACATTCTGCTTCTACGCTGTCAGCGAAAAGCTCATAGTTCACATCCTGCATGACCATATAAGAGCGTTGCAGCCTTTCCTTACGCTCAATCGGCTTGCTTTCCCACAAAAATTGTCCATCGCAGTTTTTGTGAAGCCCACAGAGAGCGCGAGAAAATGTAGTCTTTCCGGCTCCATTGTGGCCGACCACGCCAATCACTTCGCCCTTTCCCGCGGATAGGACAATGTCATGCAAAATGGTTTGTTTCTTGTAACGGAGCGTCACATTCCGCAGTTCCAATACAGGGGTAGGCGCAGGCAAGTGGGCTTTTGGCGGGAATACCGCCTGTAGATCAACAGCCCGCAGCCCCATGTGTTCACGCTCATGTTCCGATAGCTGCCGAAATTCTTCCGGGGTATAAATTCCTTTGATTTCTCCTTTTTCCAGATAAACGATTCGGTCGGCCAGTTCCATCAGGTAGTACAGCCGGTGTTCTGCTATCAAAACCGTTTTGCCCTGCTTTTTTATCAGCCGCAAATGCTCTCTCAACTCCTGAATGGAAGTCATATCCAAATTGGAGGACGGTTCATCCAGCAAATAAATCTGTGGGTTCATGGCATAAACAGAAGCAAAGGCGATTTTCTGCTTCTCACCGCCGGATAGTTCAAAAATGTTTCTGTTCCGTAGGTTTTGAATCTGCAAATCCTTAGCTGTCTGCTCCACCCGCTCGGCCAACGCCTTGGGAGGGTGGGCTTCATTTTCAATTCCAAAAGCAATCTCGCTGTCTGTATCTACATTGAAAAACTGTGTTCGTGGATTTTGGAAAACAGAGCCGACCTTAGCGGCAATCTGATACATGGGGATATTGCTGATTTCCTGACCATCTACCAGCACACGGCCACGAAGTTCGCCCTGATAGAATTGAGGAATCAGACCGTTCACCAGTCGTGTGATCGTTGTCTTTCCGCACCCGCTGCGGCCACAGAACAGGACGCATTCTCCGTCTGAAATTTTCAAATTGATGTCATGCAGCCCACCATGTTCCTGCCCCGTATAGGAAAACGATACATTTTCAAACTCAATCAACCGATCACACCTCCCCGCACACACAATTCAAAAATCAGAAAAGCTACAGCAACAGCCATAACTACCCAATCGGCAGTTCCGTATTTTATCTGGACAAGGCAAGTACGGGGATGGGGATTTTCAATTCCACGAGTGACAGCAGCAACAGAAAGATCATCCGCTGCTTTTGAAGCTGCCATCAACAAAGGTACATAAATACACTCAACCGTCATGCCCGGATGTGCCAGAAATCCTGCCAGAGAAGGCGAAACATCTCGCATCCGCATAGCGTCCTTGATATAGCGCCAGTCCTCTTGAATAGTTGGAATGTACCGTAGCATAACTGCCATAGGAATTACTAACTTTTTGGGTGCGTGGACACGGTTCATAGCAGACAGGAACTCATTGACTTTTGTAGTAGTCAGAACAATCCCGGCCAAGGTTCCGCACGCATAGACCTTATGAAACAATCCTAAAAAGGCAATAAACATTGTCCGCAGCGTGCCTGTCATTTCTGCCATGATCCAAACTGTCAGGGCACAGATGACCGCATAAAAGCATACAGCCTTAATGACATATTTCCACTTTCCAAAGAAAGCCCCCAATACCGCAATCAGCATAACAAGGACAAATTGATATGCAAGTGAAGGAGCAAACATGGACGATAAAACACACATAAGAATAAGAAAGAGCTTGGCCCGTGGGTCGAGCCAAAGCCATTTCTTGTGGCGTTTACCGCTCATGCTGTAATACCTGCTTTTTCAAACTGCTTTTTCAGCATTTTGCAGCCCACAAAAGCACTGATTGCAGATGCAGCGATAGCGGTAGCAAACATGGCAATCAGGATGCCAGTATTTGCGGTAGCCTGCATGGTGTCGATATAGCTCTGTTCCGTTCCATTTCCCAGCATGGTCTGTGCCCAGCCGTTGGGGTCAACAAAGAACACGATATACGAACCAGTGCCACCGAGGGAGAACAGGATATAAGACAGGCTGTTGAGTTTTTTGCTTTTGTACTGTCCTGCGCCAGCAACAAAGTCAGCGACAATCGCCATGATCAGGTAGCCCAATGCAAAAGCCCAGTGCATACCAGTCACGAACCAAATAATACCCATGATAACGCCCATTATAGAAAGGCTCCAACGCTTATGTACTTTTGCAATCAGCAAAAGATAAATGGGGCCAGCAAGCAGCCCACCTCCTGCCGGCATGAAAAAAGTAAGCACGGGATTCGTTGCAAAAAAGACACCGCCCACCAATACAAAAACAAATAACAGTGCGGTAAAAATGCCAGTTGTTACAAGGTCTTTCACAGTCAGACCTTTGTTCATAGAATTTACTTGATTACTCATTTTGAGCCTCCTACCTTTCGTTGTCTTGACGCGACAAGCGGTTTGTGATATTCTTCGATTAGATGCTGCTAACCGTTATCTAATACGGTACACTTGTGACGAACAGCATTCAATAGGTTTCGGCGATATTCGTCCGTTCCTTTCAAAGGTTCGTCCAATCGTTGCAAAAAAGGAGGCGGTCTACTTTCATGTCTGAAATCATTGATCAGCTTTATGCGCCCCTGCTTGCGGAACACGGTTTTATCCGTGACTCGGATAACCAGCAATACGGGGCATTGGGTATCTGCTGGAAACTTTCTCCCGAAGTCGGAGAAGGTACCTACTGGACTTATGGACAGAAAGACCTATACGATATTAAAATTCACAATTTTTCTTTCCACAAGGATTTCATGCTGGAATGTTCTTTGCCAGAATGTTTGAGTATTACGCAGTATGATTCTATCTCCGGGGAAGAGTTATCGCCATACCGCAGACTGTCTGCCGGCTGCATCAAAACATTTATCGGAGGCTATGCGCCATACAAGGCTTTGATACATAAGAACATTCCAATCCGTTCGGTTGGAATCGAGATTGCACCCGCATATTATGAAGATTATCTGAAGAAACTGTACCCTGAGGCACAGATCAATCCGATTGACGCCTTCCGAAAAATCGACCAAACATCAGATTTTCCTGCGATGTCACGGTTGCTTACGGAGATTAAGGACTATCGCGGAGAAGGGATTGCCGCAAAACTTTTTTATGAGGGAAAAGTCGCAGAAGCAGTTTCAATGGTAGTGGAATATCAGAAGAAGCATCCTGATAAACCAGTTCATAAGCTCTCGCAGCAGGATATAGAAAGTATCCAGACGGTTGCCTCATATCTTAGCGACCACTATGCTTTTGACATTCCTCTGGAAAGGCTGACGCAGATTGCCTGTATGGGGACAACGAAACTGAAAAGTTGTTTTAAGAAATACTACGACTGCACCATTACAGAGTATATTCAGCAGCGGCGCATGAGCCAAGCCGAGTATCTGCTGGCATACACAGAACTGACAGTCGGACAAGTTGCCCAAACAGTGGGGTATTCCACTTCAAGCCGATTTGCAGAATTGTTCCGCAAAAGCACTGGATTGTTGCCATTAGAGTATAGAAAAACCGCGCAACGAAAGTAGAATGAGAGCCAGAATAAACTCTGGCGCGCGCGTCTGATTTTCAAGTGGAACTATAAAGTGTAAGCTGAATGGATTTTGCATCATTTCGCCAATCATCCATGAACTATAAAATGTATATGGGTGATGCA
>ENA-OPCM01001937-OPCM01001937.1-human-gut-metagenome-genome-assembly--contig:-NODE-1937-length-12633-cov-2.435840_pt1 | contig 12633 bp, 12 predicted proteins | sample MGYA00241252_ERZ501484 | MGnify/ENA primary metagenome ERZ501484 (study PRJEB25962, sample SAMEA2042583) | human gut metagenome | biome: human gut; feature: human-associated habitat; material: faeces...
GTCCCTCCCCTTCGGGGGAGGCTAGGTGGGGGCTGTTGTCGATAGCCGGAGTAACTTGTTCCTTCCCTTTGGGAAGGTTAGGATGGGTTTGAGGCCAGGTGGGGGCTGATGTCGGCAGAAAAATTATCCAACTTGGGGTTACCTTGGTTCTTGTCTAAATCTGCGGACCAAAACAACTAAAAGCGGTTGAACAACGACATGGAAGTCGCCATTCAACCGCTCCGGTTACACCCTCTCATACGAGCGGGTATACAAATAAACTGATTCTCTCTAATACTTTCTAAAATTCAAATACTTCAGAAAATTTACTTGTAGAGCTTCATGCCGATGTTCATTCCAACACTTGCCAATACTGCAAAAGCTACTACACATGCTGTTACTAACATAAATGTCAACATAATCAATTTCCTTTCTCTTTTTAGTTATCGTTAAACAATCTTTTTACCTGCTGCTCTCATTGCAGCTTTTATCTATATCTTTATCTTTTCAGTTGCAAAGTTAATGCCTTTTGTGTTCGCACACAACAAATAGAGGGGATATAGTCGTTTCATACGCTTTTTATTGATATCAATCAAAGAAAGCATATATTTGCTGTTAGTAAATTGACATAAAACAAGCGGAAATATATACAAATATATGACAAACGCATGACATTATGTACATAATATTTACAAAAATAATGCCTTTTTGTCAGATTTTATTATCCTACTGTCAGACAATTCCTGTAGCATCTGGAGCTTCTCTTCTGAGAGTTTGTCCAGCTTGGCCAGTTTCTTGTTGTATTTCCACCAGTTGAGCAGTCCCCGGTTCTCCACCTTCTTCTTGTCGGGCAGCTGATGATGCTGCTCCACATAGTCCTTTAGCTGCTGATACTTGGCCAGCCATTTGGTTTCATTCACTGTTGCCATACACCTTATATTATATATTCCGCAAGTTTTCAACTTGCTCTGCTAGTTGAAAAGTATTCAAGATACGAGTAAACAAGGAGACCGCAAAAGTACAACAATAAACTAACACTTCAAAAAAGAGAAAACACTTATAGGGATTTTCCCTCCCACTTTAGGGAAAAACCCTTTGGCAGCACCGGGAATTGTTGTTTCTTTGCACCAGAGAAAAGAACATTACGAACATAAAACACAATGATCATGAAAAGGTTTATATTATCAATGGCATTGCTTCTCACCGTGGCACTATCCACAATGGCGATGAGCTACGAGCAGGCAAGGGACAGAGCACTCTTCCTGACCGACAAGATGGCTTACGAGCTGAACCTGAACGATGAGCAGTATGAGGCAGCATACGAGGTGAACCTCGACTATCTGATGAGCATAAGCAGCTATGATGACCTCTACGGCACATACTGGACGAGAAGAAACATGGATCTCAGCTATATCCTCTTCGACTGGCAGTATGACGCCTTCTGCTCAGCGGCATATTTCTACCGTCCGCTTATATGGACCGACGGCGTGTGGCGATTCAGCATCTATGCACGCTACCCGAACCGCACATACTTCTATTTCGGCAGACCGGCATTCTATGCCACATACTACGGCGGACACAGCTGGCACAGAAACGGCGGACGCAGCTGGTATCACGGACGCACCTTCGGACCTCGCCCAGGAGAGAGCCGCTTTGGAATGAGAGACAGATATGACCGTGGCGATTTCCGCGGACAAAGAGGCCATGACCGCAGACATGACAACGGACGCTATGACCGCTATGACAGACGCGACGACAACAACAGCGGACGCTATGACCGCTACAACAGACGCGACGACAACAACAGCGGACGCTACGACCGCGGCAACAACAGACGCGACAACAACAGCGGCTACAGAGGCACTACACCGAGGAGAGGCACCGGCAACGGCACAACGAATCTGAGCAGCTCTCGCACGACAGTGAGCCAAGAGATAGGCATATCATCAAGGGGCAACAGCTTCAACAACAGCCCGACGAGGATATATCGTCCGGCAGGCGGTTCTACACGCCCTGCCAACACCTTCACACCGAGCCGCAGCAGTTCGTCGAACAACAGGTCGGCAGGCGGCAACAGTTCATCAAGAGGCGGCGGACGTTCCGGTGGCGGTGGAAGATTCGGAAGATAAAAGGATAAAAGAAAGAAGACTTATATCATATATACAACACAAGACTGACTGGAAAGAAGGATTAAACATACTATATTAAAGAAACGATAGGTAAAAGGATTTTGAAGCATAAAAGACATCAGGATATATTAAGGTAATGCAGACCTAAGAAAGGAGTGAGGAATCTGATTCTTCGCTCCTTTTGCTTTATTCTTATAATCCATGACAGAAGGACATAAAAATAGGAGGAAAAATATTTCATCTTCCTCCTACCCTATTGCAAGCCCACCATTACGGGCTGCATATTCACGAAACTCTCAAAGAGAGAATTACTTGTTCAAGAGATATCTCTCTGCCTCAAGTGCAGCCTTGCAACCGCTTGCTGCAGCCGTGATGGCCTGACGGTATACTGGGTCGGCAACGTCGCCGGCAACGAACACTCCAGGAATCTTGGTGCGTGGTGTGCCGTCGATGGTCTTGATATAACCCACCTCGTCGGTCTCGAGCCACTCCTTGAATACGTCAGAGTTTGGCTTATGGCCGATAGCGAGGAAGAAACCGTCAATCTGGATGTCAACCTTCTCCTCGTCTGCCTCGCCGCGACGCTTCACGAGATGTGCGCCTTCTACACCGTTCTCACCGTAGAGTCCGATAGTGTTGTGCTCAAAGAGCACCTCGATGTTCTCAGCGTTCATCACTCTCTCCTGCATCACCTTAGAGGCTCTGAGGAATGGCTTGCGCACGATGAGATATACCTTCTTTGCCAGACCGGCGAGATAGAGGGCATCCTCACAGGCTGTGTCGCCACCGCCCACAACGGCAACAGTCTTCTTGCGATAGAAGAATCCGTCGCATGTGGCACATGCTGACACTCCCATACCGTTGTATTTCTTCTCGTCGTCAAGTCCGAGATACTTTGCAGACGCTCCAGTGGCGATGATCACGGTGTCCGCCTCAATCTCAACGCCCTCTTCGGTTGTCACCTTGTAGGGAGCCTTACTGAAGTCCACCTTAGTGATGATGCCGTCGCGGATGTCAGCGCCGAAGCGTTCTGCCTGCTCACGGATGTCGTTCATCATCTGTCCGCCGAGCACTCCTTGAGGATAACCGGGGAAGTTCTCCACCATAGTGGTCTGTGTGAGCTGGCCACCGGTGAGCAGACCACAATATTCAACTGGCTTCAAGTTTGCTCTTGAAGCATAAATAGCAGCAGTGTATCCTGCAGGACCACTACCGATAATCAAGCATTTTACGTGTTCCATATTATAATTTAGTATTTAAAGTCGTTATTCTGTTTTACAACAGTTCTTCTATCTTCTTCTCGACGTTCTCCATATTCTCTGTAGGTTCGAAGCGCTCTACCACCATTCCGTATTTGTTTACGAGGAATTTGGTGAAGTTCCACTTGATGTCTGCCTTTGCCTTGTAGTCGGGATCGGCCTGTGAGAGCATCTCGTCGAGAACCTTTGTCAACGGATGGCTTTCGTCCCATCCGGCGAAGCCCTTCTGCGAAGTGAGGAATTTATATAGAGGATCGGCATCAGGACCGTTCACCTTCACCTTCTTGAAGCGTGGGAACTCTGTACCGAAATTCAATTTGCAGAACTCATGGATAGACTCATCGGTTCCTGGTGCCTGCTGTCCGAACTGGTTGCAGGGGAAGTCGAGGATTTCAAAACCCTGGCTGTGATATTTCTCGTAGAGCTTCTCCAGCTCTTCATACTGTGGAGTGAATCCGCATTTAGTGGCTGTGTTGACAATCAGTAATACCTCGTTGGCATACTCCTTGAGAGCTACCATCTTTCCTTTTCTGTCCTTAACCGAAAAGTCAAATACTGTATTCATTTCTATTCTTGTTTTTTGTTTTAAAATATATTTCCGATTTAATAACCTGTTCTCTTGCAGAATGACGCTTCTTGCCACGGAACCATCTGCGCCAAGGATATACCCTGCGCATTACAGGTTGAGGAATCCATACCCCTACAGGCTGACAATCCTCTTACCACAGATTTATAATCCACGATTACAGACTTATAATATCTCCATTGCAGAGGCTTCAGAAGAAGCATTCTCGCCAATCTATTTGCAAAAATAGGCATTTCTGATGAAAAGGCACCAAATAAATGCGGAATATTTGCGATTTTTTATAAACCGAAGTCCATTGTCGCTGCCACTTTCTCTACCTGCGCCTCTGTCTTGTCCGGCAGATTGCAGAAGAAGTCTATCTTGTTGCCAAGTTTGTTCTGCAATTCGGAGATGGAAACGACATATCCCTTCAGCGCATCGTCGCCATGATATACGTTGGTGTGCTCAAACCAGAAAGCGAGGCCGGAATACACGTTGAGTTTGGCACGCTTCCACACCACGGCTGCATAGAAATACTTCGGAACTATCATCTTGCCGCCGATACGCTGCAGGATATGGTTCTCGCTGTCTATCGTACCGCCCTTGCATACGAAGAGGGAGTCGCCGGAGGAGAACTTTGTTCCTGACACGAAGTTATACAGGAACTGCTCCATGTTTATCCACAGACCCTTGTACTTATAGTGCTTGTCGCTTCCGTTGAACACCTTGTACTGCGGCTGCATATTGGTGAGATAGAACGTCTGCTTGTTTATGGCGAGGCTGTACAGACGGTCGTTCGACGGACAGAGATGTCCATGGTCGAATCCTGATCCGTATATCAAATCCTGTCCGTTGCTCTTAGTGTAATAATCGTCAGTAGTCAGGCTTACAACGTCGAAAGGATACTGCATCTCGCCTTCGGCGGCATACCATCGCTGCACATTCTTCTTTATGTTCTGCTTGGTCATCACATAGCATGTCCAGCGGTTTGACTTCAGAGTGCGGTCCCACTCCACACAGTAGTTCACTCCGTCTTTGTCGAACGTCTTGTTGCTCACCCTATAGGCTATGAACTGGCTGTTGCCTCCCTGCAGATGCGGCACTTCGGTTCTTGTCGCAGCGGCATCGGTATAATCAGTGTTTCTGTTTACGTTGGGTTCTTTTGCCGGTGAAGAACCGCCACCATCATTGTCGCTGCCGCATGCCGTGAAGAAAAGGGCAACTGCCACAGCATACATAGCACGAATAAGAAATCTGTTCTTCATAATGAATTTCTTAATGATTTGAATTGTCTTAGTTTTCTTTTCCTCTGGCTGACTATCGGCAGCAAGAGGATTATTCCCCAAAATGGGTTTAACCCAAATATCTCATAAAACAGCGTAACGCCCGTTTCGGGGGCAAGACAGATTGGGATACAAACAAAAAGTGCGTTCATGCGCATATGCAACTACGCTTGAACACACTTTAATATCTTCCTGAATAATTATATATCTTAGTATATATTATTTGCGGGCTTTTCCATAGCGGCTCATGAACTTGTCCACACGACCTGCGGAGTCAACGAGCTTGCTCTTACCAGTATAGAACGGGTGAGATGTGCTTGAAATTTCGACCTTTACCACTGGGTAAGTCTCTCCTTCAAATTCTACTGTATCGTTAGTCTTGCATGTAGAACGTGTAAGGAACATATCGCCGTTGGACATATCCTTGAATACGACGGGGCGATAGTTTTCTGGATGGATACCTTTTTTCATTTTAATCTAAAATTGTTTGTTTATTTGTTTATTATTTTCGATGCTTTTCAGCATTTGGCTGCAAAGGTAAGGCTTTTTTGTGGAATGGACAAGAAATTTTGGAAAAATGTTGAACCAGCAGGCTAAATGAGGGGGCTACGCCTTTTTTAAGACAAATAGGACGTTTTTAGGACTTATAGGACTTTTAGGACTTATAGGACAAATAGGACAAATACAGCCTTGCTATTAATCCTATAAGTCCTATTTGTCCTATCTCTCCTATTTCTCCTATAATTTCCCTCACTTTCTCACTTCTTCCATCCATTCTGTTGCCGATAAGCAATTCTGCCCCTCGTCATTTCCTCCCTGATTCCACCGTTTTTCAGGAAATCCGCCTTTTGCCTCTCTATCAACAGTCTGAGGAGAGTGTCTGCTTGATGAATCAGTATTATTGCAATATTTGCGATGGTTTCAGCCGAACGGCTCGGAATCTGTTTCATATAAAATTCCGTATCGTTATGTCTTTTACAAATATCCCTCGTCTTTACAGTTCTTACATCTGATATTCCCCACTGTACCAGTCCGTTTTGCCTGAGATAGTCCTCATAATCCAGCAATAGTTCTTGCAGACTTGCTTTCGCCACATTCGTCAGTTTCAGCTCCGTTTCTCGTGAGGTGGTTGCCGCCGCACTGCCCTCGGCAATATTCTGTCTGCCGCTGCGCGCAGCCTGTATCATCTGGTCTACGGTACGGTCAGTCCTGTCCAAGAATTTGTGTGCGAAATAATATGTGATGTCATATATGCAAGTTGCCTTCTGAAATGCTATCAAATCACGATAGCCTCCTTTCTGCGGAATAAACTCCTTGTCGTTTTCCATTTTAAGTATTTTGTAGATTTAGGAGAACTTAGAAAAATCCCATCATCTGGAGGGATGATGGGATTCTGAATATATAAGGTCAATGTTTATTTAATGATAACGGTAGAGCCCATTGTCAAAGTGTAATCGTCAATCAACACATCTCCGCCTGGCTTTTTGGCATTCATTACAAGAAGGCTGTAGGTACCCTCTGTTTCGATTGTGAATGTATATGTGACTTTCACCCATTTCGTGGCTGTTATGTCGTTTACATAGTCACCATATTTATAATCGCTTCCGGTTGGGTTTGCTCCATCTTTCACCGGAACATATCCAGGACGAACAGAGGCACCTGTAGATGTAGCAGCTTTTGCATAGAACGTAACAGTATATTCACCTGGCTTCAGAGTTATCTCCTTGTAACCAAGGCGCTTGTTGGCAGAACTTGATCCACCTACCTTTACAGAATATTTTCCGCTGTGAGCATCTGTACTCTGGCTGAGTGTTGCATTTCCTGCAGAAGAAGCAGTCTTCCAGTTATTTGGCAAACCGTTTGTCCAGTTCTCGAAGTCGCCATTCGAAGCGCTCGCATCACCGGTAGTGCCGCCTTCAGAACCGCTGCCGCCATTGCTCTTGAGCGAAACGAGATAAGCCTTGCCCTGAACGGTCTCTGGGGTGTTGCCCATATAGTTGACAACCTTGCCGCATACTACCACTTCGTCACCGACATTGAGAGTTGCACCTGAGGTGTATTTCTCATTGTTCAGATAAAGAGCACGGAACACATAGAACTGATTGTCTGCCTTGCCATCGTCGGAGATGTAGAATGTGGCATTGCCAAACTGGGTGCCATACTGCTCCTTGACTGAAACCACCTTTCCCTTGATATATACGTCCTTGTCTGACTCCACGCCGGCAGCGAGAGACGATGCATACTTGTTTGCAGCCACGCTGTTGAATGGGTTTGCCTTTGTACCGTCGCCGGTTGGCTGACCTGCTGCCGGCTGGTCTGAACCGCCACCGTTGCCATTGATTGAAACGACATAGTTTCCGGTAGTGAATTCCTTTGTACCGTTGTAGTTCACAAGCTTACCGCATATCACTACCTCATCGCCTGGCTTGAGAGCGTCCTCGCCAGAGAACTTGGTTCGGTTTGGCCCTGCATATCCGTTGAAAACGAGGAACTGGTTTGCTGCTGTACCGTCGTCGGAGATGTAGTATTTGAGACTGCCGTAGCTTGGGTCGAAACTGCCAGACTGTACTGACACTACCTTACCCTTTACATAGACTTCCTTGTCCTCGGCACCACCATTGTCAATATACTTGATGGCAGCAGCCACGTTGTACGGATCAGCCTGTGTACCGGTACCTGCCGGCTCCACATCCGGACTTGAAGGGTCATCAGGTGTTACGTCCGGCATTTCATACGGTGCAGGAACGTCTTCACAGCTTGTCAGCGATGCGAATGAAAATGTCAGGGCAGCCATCGCCATTACTGAATATAATATCTTTTTCATTGTATTTCTTTTTTATAGTTTTGTTACATTTTATTGAATTCTCAGCCTTGCTTATTTCACATCCTCGATGTCGCTGTCTGAGCGAAGGAGAATCTGCCAGGTGTAGCCGTATTTTGAAGGATTTGTGGCATATACGGTGAAGATACCGGTGAGGTTCACCTTTCCCGTAGGCATCGCCTTGGCAGCGAAGTCGGCGTATGTGCTACTGCGCACTACCATCAGCTTCTGCGCCTTGCCACCGATTTTCACCGTGCGGCTCACTCCGTTTCCGGCGTCCTTGTCAGCCTCCGGCGCCCATGCCAGTTTGCCGTCAGCGCCATCCATCTCCACATTTTCCAGTGTCATCAGCTTTCCACGATGAGATTTCACGTATGCCACGTCTTTCAGCTTTGACACATCGAATTTCTCAGGCACTACCTTTGAAGCGTCTGCTGCACCGAGAATCTTGAAGTGCTCGTTCCACACGTTGATGTTCATACGGCTTGGGAATGTCCTGCCGCTGGTATTCGTATATGGCACACCAATCTGCACGTTGTTGCCATAGATGCCGATATAGAGTCCCTTGAGGTTTACGAGGATTTCCTGTCCTACAGGCAGGAATCCGAAGAGTCCGCCCTTCTGTATGCAGATGAGGAGTCCCTCTCCGCTCTCGTCCTGCACGGCAATCTGGTTGTAGATGTTTCCCTGAATGTCGTTTCCGGTCACACGCACCTTCAACTGCCAGTCTTCCGTGATGCGCACGGTGTCGTTTGCCTGTGATGAGGGGATGAGGTCTACTGTCTTTGCCTTCAGTTCTTTTATGGATATCATCTTGGCATCGTCCTCCACGATGTCGTTGTTGCCATATGGAGCCACCTCGCCGGTCGGGTCGTTCCAGTCGTCGTCCATGCAAGAAGTGGCAAGTCCGCCGAGGAGCATTGCCGCAACGAGGAATTTTATATATTTCGTCTTTTTCATTGTCATGAGAGTTTTTTAGAATTTATACGCGATATTGAGGAGTCCGTTGGTGCCATAGGCATAGAACTTCATTGGATTCTTAGAGAACTTGTATGCACGTGTCGTTGCCGTTCCGTCGGCCTTCGGTGTGCTGTAGTCGCTTCTGCTCTGTTCGTATCCTCCGGTCACGATGTTGGTATTGTTCAGGATGTTCGTCACGGTGAGGTTGATTGAGAGCGAGCCGCGCTTCAGGTATATGCTTCTTCCGATAGAACCGTCTATCATGAATCCGCCGTGTCCCTTAGCCTGTGAGAGTTCGCTGCGCACCGGCTGGTTGTTGAGAATGTCACCACGCACTTTGCATGCTGACTCATATCTGTAGTTAGGAGAGTATGAGAGATAGATGCGGTCGTAGTAGTTGGCATTGAGGTCGATGAACCATCCGCCGCTGTGATAGCTGAGTCCGAGGCTTGCTGCCGTGAGCGGTGTGCCGTTGTCGCGCATACCTTTATTATATATATGGTCTTCAACGAGTCCGTCTGCCACATCACCATATACCACGGCATTCTGCGAGCGCATATACTCGAGATTGGCGTCGTTGAGAATCTTGGCGTCGCTTATCTGTCCGACGAGTTTCACGTCGAAAGCACTTGTAACACGGAATTTCAATCCTGCCTCAACGCCATAGTATGCCTTCTTCATGTTTGTGAGCGACACGTATGTGAATGAGTTCACGTCGTCCATATAGAAGTTCTGCCAGTCGCTCACGTTGGTGAGGTAGCTGTAGTATGCGTTGATGTTGGCGTGCAGCCAAGAGGTCTGGAACTGGTATCCGATTTCTGAACTGAACACGCGCTCGTTCTTGAGGTTGCGCACGAAGTCGTTGTTTATCTCCGGTGATATGAAGGCAGCCTTTGCCTGCGGAGCACGGTGCTCATATCCGAGTCCGAGGGTAAAGGTGTTGCCACGACCCAGATTAACGTTGGCTCCGAATTTCATTCCGCCGTCAATGAACTGTGCCGTGTGGCTCTTGCCGTAAGAGTTGTCCTTGGCGAGACCGTTGCGCATCTTTCCGTCGCGCTGCATGGATGTATATCCCAGTTTACCAGCGATTACATAGTGCAGGTTGCCGAAGTTCTCCGAGTAGCTCGTCCACAGTTTGCCGTTGTTCACGAGCAGGTTGTAGTTGTAACCGAACTTGTCGTCTTTTCCCACGAGGCCGTTGCGGTTGTTGAGGTCATACTGCACCTCATCGGCATCTGGCGAATAGGTGCCGATGGCATAGGTGTTCACGTTGTGGAATGTCGTTGCTCCGAGCATATCCTCCATCGTCTGGTAGTGCATGCCCTTGTTGGTAGCTCCCACAATGCCGATGTTCCATGCCTTGTCTTTGTCTATCTGCTTGTTGAAAGTTGAAGCCAATGCGATTGTCAGCGCATCATTGTGCTTTGCCTGCAGATAATACATGGCATCCTGTCCCTGTGCCGAAGCCTGTTTGTTGGCATAATACAGCTGGTCCCAGTTTATCTGGCGGTTTGCCTTAGGTCCGCTCCAGAAATCGTATGCCGACTGCCAGTTGGCGAGCGCATCGCTGTTCCGGTATGAGGTATTGGTGTCGTCCCAGATATCGAAATAGCTGCTCGGCATGTTCTTCCAATAGTTTGGATGAGGGTTGTCGGCGTTGTTGTAGTTCAGCTTCGTGCTCTTATACATGCTGTACTTGCCCATGAGCGAAGTCGTCAGCTTGTCGTTGTCGGAGATTTTCCAGTCCCATGTGAGCAGAGCTGTCGGCGCAAAGTCGTTGACTACTCGTGAGTTGCGCTTCTTGCCGTTCTGGTATCCCCAGTATGGGTTGTAGTATCTGTCGTTTGCCATCCAGTACATCTCGTCAGTACCGGCTCCCTGAGAGGCGCGCTCCGTAGGGTTGCCCCATGTGGTGAGCGAGAGGGAACACCTTCTGCACTCCGAGGAAGTAAGAGAGGGAGTTATAGAACGTTCCCTCCACGTATCCTTCGTTCGCCCAGCGGTATGTGAGGTTTCCTGAGAATGCCCAACCACGGTTGCTGAGTCCGGTATTGAAGGTGTACATGCCTCGCAACGTATAACTGCGGTTGGCTCCGGAGAGCGTTATCCTGTGGCCTGCCGGCATGCTTGCCGGACGGAAGTTATAGTTGTTTGAACCTGCCATCCCCGTCATGGCAAAATTGTTGGTTTCAAACGGAAGGGCGAACTCCTGGTTCTTTGTCTGCTGGTTGAGTCCGCCAACGAGGGAATAGCGGAACTGCCCCGTCTCCATGTCGTTCATCGGCAGTCCGTTGATATAAACATCGTTATACTTCTGGTCAAACGCACGATAACGGAAACGCACCGGCGAGAAGAGGAATCCAACCTCACTCGCATACATGTTGGAGTTGGAATTGACGATGGTAACGTTCTGCGACATATCATCGTCTTCTCCGAGCTGTGCCTCCGTAAACGTGAAAGCCGACTCGCTGAGAGCGGCGCCACGCTGTCCTATGGAGTCAGTACCTACTGTCTGGGCCTGGGCCATAGAAACGGAGCACAATGCCATCACGGCTAATTTCAGATTCTTCTGCTTCATAAATAAGTGTTATGTTTGTATGCCACAAAGTTAACGCTTTTTTGACTAAGCGACAAACATTACAAGATAAAAACACGGGATGTAACAAACATTTAATATCGCAATGCCAAAATAATGGAAAATAATTCATACCTTTGTCTTTGATTACAATTACGTGGATAATTGTCAGACAGGCAGTATAGAAAAACAAAATATTTATAACAATATGAAAAGAATCAGTTTCTTGCTGATATTAGCGCTGTGCATGGTGTCTATCGGCGCAATGTCGCAAAATGAGAAAAAGTATTTGTGCTACGGAGTGGGATTCTACAACCAGGAGAATCTCTTCGATACTTGCCACGACGAGGGCAAAAGAGACTACGACTTCCTTCCTACGGGGTCTTACCGCTGGAACGGACTGAAATATTCTCACAAGCTGAAGAACATGGCGAGGGCTCTTGCCGACATGGGCACCGACGTGCTGCCTAAGAACGTGGGATGCGCCGTGATTGGACTGAGCGAGGTGGAGAACAGCAAGGCGCTCGACGACCTCACGGCACAGGAACCGCTGAAGGCACGTGGCTATAAATACGTACATATAGAGGGTCCGGACCACCGCGGCATCGACTGTGCACTGCTCTACAATCCGCAGCTCTTCAAGGTTTGGAACACGAAGCTCGTGCCATACGTGCAGGAACTGGAGAAGGACAGTGCGTTTCTGACACGCGGATTCCTGACCGTGAGCGGAGAGATGGCCGGCGAGCATGTGGCATTCGTGGTGTGTCACTGGCCGAGCCGGGCGGCTAAATCTTTCTATCGTGAGTCGGGCGGCCGACAGGTGAGAGCGCTGAAGGATTCGCTGCTCAGAGACGACCCGAAGGTGAAGGTGTTTGTGATGGGCGACATGAACGACGACCCCACAAACGCCAGCATGACAGAGGCTCTGGGATGCAAACCGGAAATCGACAAAGTGGGCAAGGACGAGATGTATAACCCATGGTACAACATACTGGTGAAAGAGGGATTGGGAACACTGACCTATGGCGGTTCGTGGAATCTCTTCGACCAGATTGTAAT
>ENA-OPCM01001939-OPCM01001939.1-human-gut-metagenome-genome-assembly--contig:-NODE-1939-length-12631-cov-2.136927_pt1 | contig 12631 bp, 15 predicted proteins | sample MGYA00241252_ERZ501484 | MGnify/ENA primary metagenome ERZ501484 (study PRJEB25962, sample SAMEA2042583) | human gut metagenome | biome: human gut; feature: human-associated habitat; material: faeces...
AGTTTCTCTTGTTATATATAAATATACCTCTTTATCATAAAAACCTAATACTTTTATAGTAGCAAGTTCACGTATTCTTTCACTTATGTTTACATTTGATAAATTATATAAAACTGCAAATGCAAGCAATCCAGCTGATATTATTAGCACATATACTACTAATTGCATTTGTTCCATTACTGTTACAAAAATATCCTTCGTACCAGATAAGAAACTTACACCAGCAACTGTTGTATTATTTTGCAATATTGTTTTTCCAATATTATCCTCATCATCTTCTGTTGTACCTTCTGCCTCTTTTATTAGCAAAGTATTAGGCTTGAAGCTATTTTCTCCATATAGTTTGTTGTACAAATTACTAGACATATACATATAATGATAGATGTAGTTTTCTGTTATTGCTCCTACTTTTACATCTTTTTCTATATCATCTGTATTTTTTATTTGAATCTTCGCATCATTAATTGGTCTAGAAATTCTTTTTGTAAGTTCACATATTGCTTTTAGTTGAATAGCCTTTACTTTTCCAATTCCTTGTATCTCTTTAAATTCATGCAATGGTATATCTTGTAAATCTCTTAAATTATTGTTTACTTTTTTTAATATTGCATTTGATATATCTATTGCTGTAAAATCTTTTGTTCCATTCTTTATTATTATTGCCAATAATTCGGAATTTGATAACATTTTTTCTCCATACATTTCTAATTTTTCGTATGGTCGCTCTGTTATGGGTAGCTCTTTAATTTTTAATGACATATTATCCTTTCTTGCCCTCTTTTAACCCCTTATTACACTTTTCTGTAAATGAATATTGCAAGAATCATACCTAATATACTTGAAATATTTAGTTTTATCATTAATGAAAATGATAATTTTATTATACTTAAATCTACTGTTAATGGGTCGCTTAAACCAAATTGTTGACCATATGCAAGCCACCATAGCCCACTAGATTTTGATGCAAGGTCACCTACTAGACCTCCTATTACTACTCCTGCTAAAATAAATACTATTAATATCCACATACTTTTGTCTTTTGTTGCCATATATTTTTCCTCCTATTTACATCTTTTAAACTTTCCATATTATATCCTTTAATTGACATTTTTTCAATATGTTACAGTGTTTTTTCTAATATTAATTATAAATCATAGTTATAAGAAAAAATAAAAAAATCTATGTCAATTTTTGAATTAAACACAAATTTTTTCAACTTTTTTATATTATATATTTAAAATCTATTTATAGATTTTATACACTTAATAAAATAATCTCTTATGTCTTTCTTTAAAATCTCATTTTTTATACGCACATCTTCTGTATCTATAATCTTGTCTTTTACTTTAACCTTCAATGTTCCAATTATAGTATTAGCCTCCACTGGTGCCTGCATATTAAATATTGAATTAATTTCTATTGTTATATTATCTAAATCTCTCTTTTTCACTACTACAATATCATTTTGCAAATTATTGTATGAAATATCAATTGTTGATGTTTTTGCTTTTTCGATTGTTATTCTTTTTTTATTTATATTACACCACTCATTAAATTTTTCCTCTACAATTGTTTTTATATTTACTGGTGTATAATTTTCATATATGTACTCTATTAATTTTATACTATCTTGAGTACGAAATTTTTTTGTATCTGCCTGTAATACAACTGTTATTATATTAAAGTTATTTCTGTCAACAGATGTCACCAGGCATCTTCCAGCATTATTTGTAAACCCAGTTTTTACTCCATTTACTCCATTTAAATTTCCTAATAATTCATTTGTGTTTGATAAATCCTTTGGATATCCATTTATATTTATCGTGTAAAACTTTGTTGACACAACCTTAGCAATTGTTTTATTTTCCAATGCATAATCTGTAATTTTTGCAAGTTCATATGCTGTTGTATAATGTTCTGGGTCATCTAGCCCGTGTGGAGTAACAAAGTGCGTATCTTTTAAGTTAAGCTCTTTTGCTTTTTTATTCATTAGCTCTGCAAAAGATGGAATATCTCCTCCAATATGTTCTGCAATAGCAACGGCAGCATCATTTCCAGACCTCAACATCAAACCATATAATAAATCTCTCATTGAAATTTTATCATCCTTTTTTAAACCTAATCTTGAACCGCCTGTTCCGGCAGCTTTTGCTGATATAGTTACTATATCATCTAAATTAGAATTTTCAGCTACAATTATTGAAGTCATTATTTTTGTAGTAGATGCCATTGCAGTTCTTTTATTTTCATCTTTTCCCCATATAACTTTATTTGAATTTCTATCAAAAGCAACAGCAATTCTTGAATTTAATGTCAATTCATCACTTGTTCTGCTTGATGTTTCAATTATATCTTGTAAATCTTTTTGATTAAACTCCTCTTCTATAATATCATCAGCATACACTATATTATAACTATAAAACATTAATATCACAGCTAAAAAAACACATAACATTTTTTTCATTCATATCACCTGTTTTATTTATATGATATGATAATATAATTTATTCAGAAAATCCTTTTCCTAATGTTTCTATTGCATCTGTTGTAACTATAAACGCATTTTTATCAATTTGTTTTATTATCTGTTTTATTTCAGCTACTTCTTTTCGTGATGCAACACAAAATAACATTACATTTTGTTTCCCCGAATACATCCCTTTTGAGTAGATTCCTGTGCTTCCTCTTTTTACTAATATACCAATTTCTTTAGAAATTTCTTCATATTTTTCAGATATAATAAACATTATCTTGGTAAAATAAATTCCCTCAAAAATTATATCAATCATTTTCCCCATTAAATAAATTGCAATTACAGAATATAAACCAATTTCAATTTCTCTAAAAAATATAATATTAAAAAAGATAATTATTGTATCTGCAATAATTATAACTCTACTACTTTTAAATTTATTATTATATGCCCTTATTACATATGACAACAAATCAGTTCCACCTGTTGATGCACCTGCTTTTAATATTATTGCAGTACCAATTCCCATTATTATTCCACCATATATACAAGCTAAAAATCTATCATTAGTAATTGGTGATAAATTTCCCAATAAGTCTATAAATACCGATAATAAAACTGTTCCTAAAATTGATTTAAAAAATAATCTTTTATTTACTTTTACCATTGCAATAACAAACAGCGGAACATTTATTAATAACATTGTTAATCCAACTGGATAATTACATAAATAATATAATATCGTAGAAATACCAGAAATTCCTCCAGTTGATAATTGATTTGGTAATAAAAATAAAGCAGTTGATACAGCCATCAAAAAAGCTCCAATAATTATATAAATATACTCAAGAGCATATTTTTTTACATTCCCAAGTACCATAAAAATCACCTATAATGTGATTATTTACATTTATAGGTGATTTTATACTAAATAAATTATTTTACATTTTCTTTTATAAACTCTTGGTATTTTATTAACTTTGTAATTTTCAATTTTCCTTTTTTTATTTTTGAATTAGGATTTATTTTCAAATCAGTATTATATGTATCATTAATTTTTTCTATGTTTATTCTTTTATGTCCAACAGCATTATTTATATCACTTGGATTTACATCAATTTGTATATGAGTTACATTGGAATTTACTTTTTTAATTTCATTTGCAATATTATCATACCATAATCTAGACTCTACCAATTGTCTAAATGCAGGATGATATGGACCTGCTACAACTTGACTTTTCTTTGAGTTTGGATCTGTTATTTCATTTGTATTTTGCAATCCAATTCTTATAACATTTATTTTTTTCTTATTAAATAAAACTAATAAATCTTTTGCAGTTTCCACTGCTTGTTCCACAGTCAATGGTGTATATTCTCCTGATTCATAATCCTTTTCAAGTTGAGTTCCTTTTATTACTAAAACAGGATAAATTCTTACTATTTTCGGTTTTAATTTTATCAAATCTTTTGCAGTGTTTATTTCATCTTGTCTAGTGCTTTCTGGTAATCCTACCATCATTTGGTGACCAAGTATAAATCCATTTTTTCTTATTAATTTTGATGCTTTTTTTACATCTTCAAATGTGTGTCCACGTTTACTTTTATTTAGAATATAATCATTTGTTGATTGAACACCAAGCTCTATAGTTTTTACACCATATGATTTTAGCATTTTTAAAATTTCTTTATTTATATAATCTGGTCTTGTTGAAATTCGTATACTATCAATCTTCTTATTTTTTATATATTCATAGGCAACACTTAATAATTCTTTTTGTTTATCAACATCTATACCTGTAAAACTGCCACCAAAAAAAGCGACTTCTATATACTTATTATCATCTTTAAAATTATTTAAATAATATTCTATTGTATTTTTTACATCTTCTGCTTTTACATTTTTTGTTTGGCCACTTATCTTTTTTTGATTGCAAAAAGTACAATCATTTGGACAACCTAAGTGCGGTACAAATATTGGGATAATATATTCTTTTTTCATTAAAACTCACCTTCTATTATCTTTATAACTCATATTTCTAATACTACTTACATATTTTCTAGAGCTTTCTTTGCTGCTTCCATTTCTGCCATTTTTTTATTTTTTCCTGTTCCTTCTGCCAAAAATTTTCCATCACATAAAACTTCTGCTACAAAATTTTTATCATGGTCAGGACCAAACTCTTTTACTATGTTATATTTTATATCAACTGTTCCGTGTATTTGTAATTTTTCTTGTAATACAGTTTTATAATCTTTCATTCCTACATGCATTGTTGCTGTGTTTATTGCATCTTTTAAATTTTCTACTATAAATTTTTCAGCTTCAGCTAGTCCTGCATCAAAATAAATTGCAGCAATAACAGCCTCTACACTATCTGCTAATATGGCTGGTCTTACTTCTTTTTCATTTGCTTTTTGACTTTTTCCAAGATATAAGAAATCACTAAAATTATGCTTACACGCTACTTTATATAAGCTTTTCTCACAAACTACATCAGCTCTAACTTTAGTCATTTCTCCTTCTTTTAATTTTGTATAATTATTATAAATATATTTACTTGATAAAAATTCTAAAATACTATCTCCTAGAAATTCTAATTTTTCATTACTATCTACTTTATTTTCATATGCATATGAGGTATGTGTTAGTGCATTTTTTAATAAATTTTTATCTTTAAATGTATATCCTATACTTTTTTCTAAAGCACTAAAATCCATATTTTTTCTCCTTTCATAATTATTAAAAAAAGAAAGGATTAAACCTTTCATTTTTTATTTAACTAAAAACTTATTTTAATAGTTATATGTAAATACAAATTCTACCAAATAAGTTTTTAGCTTTTATTGTTCAACATGATCTTTAATGTAGTCAACTACATCTCCAACTGTTACTATTTTTTCTGCATCAGCATCTGGAATTTCTGTATCAAATTCTTCTTCTAATGCCATTATTAATTCAACAATGTCTAAAGAATCTGCTCCTAAATCATCTATGAAAGATGCTTCCATTTTTACAGCTTCTGCATTAGCACCTAATTGCTCAACAATAATACCCTTTACTTTCTCAAAAAGTTCGTTGTCTGAACCCATATAAGTTCACCCCCTTTCAAGTACTTCCTATGAACACTACAATAATATATGTATCATAAAATGTCAAGATTTTTTTTATTATTTTTTTATTTAAAATAAACCACTCATTATAATCCACATTTTTTAAGAAACTGTTTTAAATATATTGCATTTAAAAATTTTATTTCTTACTAATGCACCATTATCTGAGTTGTGTAAATTTGTGTATATTATATCTATTTATTCAGCACTTATTGTTTCAGCTTTTTGTGATTCATTATTTAGCTCTGAATATTTTTCTATTATATTATCTACAGTTTTATCATTTACAAATTGTTCTGCTTGTTTTAAGGTGTATTCAAATAATTTTGCATCACTACTTCCATGAGCTTTTATTACTGGTTTTTTTACACCTAAAAATAGAGCTCCACCATATTCTTTGTAATCCATTGATTTTCCGAAGCGTTTTATAATTGGTAATGCTGGTAATAATGAAATTTTTGAGAAAATACTTTTATTAGCTTCTTTTTTTAAATTTCTCTTTACCATTTTTCCTACACCTTCAGTAGTCTTTAAAAATATATTTCCTGTAAATCCATCTGTTACAATTGCATCTACTTCTCCTGAAAAAGCTTCTCTACCTTCTATATTTCCAATAAACTCAAAACCGTAATCTTCAGCATTTTCTTTTAATAATTTGTATGATTCTTTCATTAAATCATTACCTTTTGTTTCTTCTGTTCCATTATTTAGTAATCCTATTTTTGGTTTCTCTATATTATATGTATTTTTCAAATATATTCCTGCCATTTGAGCAAATTGTAATATATTAATTGTTTTACAATTTGTATTTGCTCCAGCATCCATTAATAAAAATCTACCTTCAAAAGCTGGTAACATTGCTGCAAGAGCTGGTCTATCAATACCTTTTATTCTTCCTACTAATAAAGTTGCTCCAGCTAATAACGCTCCAGAATTTCCTGCTGATAAAAATACATCGCCCTCTCCATTTTTAAGCATATTAAATCCAACAACCATTGATGAATTTTTCTTTGCTTTTATTGCTTTTGTTGGGCTATCTTCCATTGTAATTTCTTCTTCAGCATTAACGATTTTTATTCTATCAGATAATTCAATTATATTTTCTTTACCATATAACTCTTTTATACGTTCATTTAATAATTTTTCATTTCCAATTAAAATTATTTCTGCATTGATCTTTTCTATTGCATTTACAGCACCAGTTATATTTGCGTCTGGTGCATTATCTCCACCCATAGCATCAAATAATATTTTCATAATTTCCTCCATACATACTGTATATATTATTCATTTATTTTATTACTTTAAATAATTAAAGTCAATACTAATTATTAAAAGAATTGTAAAGCCTTGGTATACGCTATTTATACGGTTTGACCGCTTGTTCAATTTATACTTTTATTATTTTTAATTTGTATTATAATAAGTTATTATTTTTGTTTTTCAATACATAATATTAAAATAAAACACTATTACTGAATGTTATGCATTGAAAAGCAAAAAATACATCAAAGTATTAAACTTATTTTTAATACTTTGATGTAATTATTAAATAAATTTAAAATTATTGTAATTCAACAACTGCTCCAACAGCTTCAAATTTAGCTTTTAATTCTTCAGCTTCGTCTTTGTTAGCTCCTTCTTTAACAGCTTTAGGTGCTCCATCAACTAAGTCTTTAGCTTCTTTTAATCCTAATCCTGTTGCATCTCTAACAACTTTGATAACTTGTATTTTGTTTGCTCCAGCATCTTTTAATACTACATTGAAAGATGATTTTTCTTCAGCTGCAGCTCCTGCTGCTCCTGCTGCTGGTGCTGCAACTGCTGCTGCAGATACTCCAAATTCTTCTTCGATAGCTTTTACTAAGTCAGCTAATTCAACAACTGTCATTTTTTTGATTTCTTCAATCATTTCTTCTTTATTCATTTTAAAATCCTCCTATAATAAATTTAATTTTGTGTTTTTCTAACACATTTAATTTTTAATTATTTTTTGTTTTGAGTTATATTATGATATATTAATGTAAATCATTTCAAATTCAAATCAAAAACAATTTTGAATTTGAAATAATATTCTATGTATTATAATGATATAATTAATATTCATTTATAACTCTCATATTATTCAGCTTCTTTTTGAGCTTTAACTTGATCAAGCGCAACAGCCAATTTTGAAATATTTGCAAGTAAACATCCAGCAAGTTTTGCAAGTAATTCTTGTTTTGATGGAAGTTTTGCAAGTGTAATAATTTCTTCTGCTGTCATAACTTTTCCGTCTATAATACCACCTTTGATTTTATAAAAATCATTATCCTTTGCAAAATTGTAAAGAACTTTTGATGGCTCTAAATAATCTTCATCACCCATTAATACTGCAGTAGGTCCTGTTAATAAATCATCAAGTGCTGATTCCCCATTCATATCAAGAGCTCTTTTTATAATGTTGTTTTTGATAACTTTATATTCTGAGTTTGTATTTCTTAAGTCAGCTCTTAATTTTGTTACATCTGCAACATTAATTCCTCTGTAATCTGTTAATATAATAACTTTTGCAGATTTCATTCTTTCTGCTAAAGCTTTTACTAATTCTTCTTTTTGTTTTAGTGCTTTTTCGCTAGCCATTTTTTGATTTCACCTCCTAAAAAATTTGCAAAAATAAATCCAATCTTCATAGCCCAAAGGCATTATAAAGACTGGATAAATCCGTTCATTATATGCCTCGGTAGGACTTACTGTCGCCTACTTTCTTTGGCTATTTATTTATAAATTATTTTTGATCAATATACATACTAGGTCCCATAGTAGTAGAAATTGCAACACTCTTAATGTATTGTCCTTTTGCTGCAGCTGGTTTAGCTTTTATAATAGCTCCCATTATTGCATCATAGTTTTCTACTAATTTATCTTTACCAAATGAAACCTTACCAAATCCTAAGTGAATTATATTAGTTTTATCTAATCTATATTCAACTTTACCAGATTTGATTTCTTGTATAGCTTTTGTAACATCCATTGTTACTGTTCCAGATTTTGGGTTTGGCATTAATCCTTTTGGTCCTAATACTTTACCTAATCTACCAACAACACCCATCATATCAGGTGTAGCTACGATTACATCATAATCAAACCAGTTTTCTTTTTCAATTTTTGGTATTAATTCTTCAGCACCTACATAATCTGCTCCAGCTTTTACAGCTTCATCAGCTTTAGGTCCTTTAGCAAATACTAAAACTTTTAAAGTTTTACCTGTTCCATTTGGAAGTACTGTAGTACCTCTAACTTGTTGATCAGCATGTTTAGAATCAACTCCTAATTTTACATGCAATTCAACAGTTTCGTCAAATTTTGCTTTTGGCATTTTTTCTAATAATTCAATAGCTTCTGCTACTGGATATACTTTTGATTTATCAATAAGCTTTTCGCATTCTTGATATCTCTTTCCATTTTTTTTCATTTTAATCCTCCTTTGGTATTAACGAATGTTTACATTCTCCCAATTTTTATTTTAATTATTATTCAGCAACTACAACACCCATAGAACGAGCTGTTCCAGCAACCATACTCATTGCAGCTTCTAATGATGCAGCATTTAAGTCTGGCATTTTTTGTTCAGCTATTTCTTTAACTTGAGCTTTTGTTATTGTAGCAACTTTTTCTTTGTTTGGCTTTCCTGAAGCTTTTTCAATTTTAGCAGCTTTTTTAATTAATACTGCTACTGGTGGAACTTTAGTTACAAATGTAAAAGATTTATCCTTTGGATTAACTGTAATAACAACTGGTATTATCATTCCAGGTTGATTTGTAGTTCTATCATTGAATTCTTTAACAAATTGCATAATGTTAACACCACTTGCTCCTAAAGCTGGTCCTACTGGTGGAGCTGGTGTAGCTTTACCTGCAGGAATTTGTAGTTTTATGATTTTGAATTCTTCTTTCTTGTTGTCTGCCACTGTATTGCACCTCCTTTAATATGATATTGACAAAATAATTTATGTAATTTTAAATTATTAACACTTTATAAAATTAAACCTTTTGAACTTGTGAAAAATCAAGTTCAACTGGTGTTTCTCTACCAAACATTGAAACTAGTACTTTAACTTTATGTTTTTCTTTATTAATTTCCTGTACTGTTCCAACACATTCAGCGAACGCACCTTCAATAATTTTTACAGAATCATTTACATCGTAATCAACATTTACTTCTACTTTTTCAAATCCCATACTTCTGATTTCTTCATCAGTAAGTGGAATTGGGTCAGTTCCAGATCCAACGAATCCAGTTACACCTCTAGTATTTCTTACAATATACCAAGTTTCTTCTGTAACAATCATTTTTATTAAAACATATCCTGGAAATACTTTCTTTAAATTAGTTTTTTTCTTTCCATCTTTTATTTCAATCTGCTCTTCCATTGGTACAATTATATCGAAAAAGAAATCTTCAAGTTCTCTGTTTTTAACTTTGTTTTCTAGATCTTTTTTAACCTTATTTTCATAACCCGAATATGTATGTACTACATACCATCTTGGAATTAATTCCTCGTTTTCTCGAGACATTTTTTTAGCCTCCTTTATATAATTGTATTCTTAAAATTACTCAGCTGAATTATTGCCTGTTCCAGAATTTTCAGTATTTTCTTGTGTAGTAGTTTCTTCTGTTGCATTTGAATCTTCTGTATTTGTTTCGTCAGTAGTTGTGTTTGATTCTGTATTTTCATCTGATGATTGATTTACAGTTTGTTCTATTACAGTATTATTACCTTTTATTTTTTCTTCAGCTTTTATTAAAACATTTTCATTAAAAGCTAAGAATATAAAGTCTAATATAAATACAATAATTGCCACAACTAATACTATTCCTATAACAGTTGCAGTATCATTAGCCAAGCTCTTAGGTGTTGGCCAAGAAACCTTTTTTAACTCTGCTTTTGATTCTTTAAGAAAACTTTTTTTTGGATTTTTATTTTTTTTATTTTTTTATTTTTCCACTTTTTCTTTCCCTTACTTCATTCTGATGTTATAATGAAGAGACTCAGTATACTGATAGGAGGGATTAAATATGAAAATTACAGAAGGCTACATGCCTTATCTTGGATACAAAACCTACTACCGTATTGCAGGCGAATGCTCCGGCAATAAAAAACCACTCATTCTGCTTCACGGAGGACCTGGTTCTACACATAACTACTTTGAAGTACTTGACCGGCTTGCTGATGAAGGTCGTGCAATTATTTCCTACGACCAGCTCGGCTGCGGTAATTCTTATGTAGAAGGACATTCAGAACTCTGGTGTTCTAAAACATGGATGAATGAACTGATCGAACTCAGAAAATATCTCGGACTTAATGAACTTCATCTTCTCGGACAGTCCTGGGGCGGAATGCTCTCAATCGAATACTTATGCGATCACAAACCAGAAGGGATCAAATCCGTTATTCTTTCCAGCACCCACCCATCTTCCAAATTGTGGGCCCAGGAACAACACCGGATGATCAAATTCATGTCCCAGGAAGATCAGGACGCCATTGCCAAAGCTGAAGCAACCGGCAATTTTGACGATCCGGCATATCTCGCAGCCAATGAACGCTTTATGCTTCTTCATGCCGCCGGCGTACCAAAAGACACCGATCCTGAATGCCTGCGCCGTCCAAAAAAAATTGGAACAGACTCTTTCGCCCGGTCAATTGAGTGAGGTAGAGAATCTTTTGGCAGAAATGAGTGTATTGTATGCTATCCATCAGTACAAGGAAATTCAGGATTTAAAACTTTAAAAGCTAGGCTATGGGAACGTTTAAATCAACAAAGACATTTTTTGCTTCACCGGAGATTATTCCGGCTATAGTTAAAGATATAACCGGGACTTTTACTAATGAGGGTTACCAGGTACAGGCTCAGGATCTGATTAGCGGTGGGTATGATATTTCGATTACGAAAGGGAATATGTTTAAAGCTGTATTGGGAATGAAAACTGCATTGAAAGTCCATATTTATCCGGCAAACGAACAGATTCGGGTCGATGCCGGAGTCGGGATTTTCGGACAACAGGCGGTTCCGACTTTGATTTCTATGTTTTTGTTCTGGCCGGTATTGATTACCCAGATTTCCGGGATGATTGCCCAGGCAAAAATGGACGATAAAGTGATGATGATTGCTGCCGATACCATTGCCCGCGAAGCTTACCGGAATACGAACAATAACACCGCTGCTCCGGCAGGAGGAAAATTTTGTACCCAATGTGGTAAATCGATGCCTGCTGAAGCTCTTTTTTGTAGCGGATGCGGAGCTAAACTGTAGTTTTAGGAAAGCTCTTACAGTGGGGTAAAAAAGTGTACAGAGCGCTTTCGGGCGCTCTGATTTATTGTAGTATTTGTGGAACAAGCCAATAAAGTGAACTGATGTTGAAAGAGGAATAATTAAATGGTTGATATGATGGAGAATTTGATTTTTGAAATCCTGAAAATGGCAGGATTTATCGTTGTGTTGTTTTTGTGTTGTCTGTGGTTGGTGAAGGATAAACGATCGTTTTACAAGTTCAGGGATTGGGGCTTGATTCCACTGACTGCCCTGGCAGGATTTGTAATTTATTGCATCGGTTATTGGGAAGCTGGGACGAAAGAATCGCTGATAACCTTGGTGGTCCGTTCTTTTTTGTCCACGTTTCACATGTTTTTCCTGCATTCGGATTTACTCGAAGTCAGGCATCATATGCATACAAACGCGACTTATATGTTCGCTTTTTCTATTATTCACTTTGCGGCATTTCTGGTCAGCTTTCTGGTCGTTTTGCAATTGTTCGGCAAACAATTCCTGTCCTGGCTGAAATTAAAACTCTCTACCCCGAAAGACAGTTATATCTTTTTCGATTTGAACGAAGGAGCTGTAGCTTTGGCGGAAGATTTACTGAAAAAAGACAGGAAGCGTTTTATTCTTTTTATCGATAAGAATGTAAAACACAAATTGGTGGCTTTCCCAAAAATAAATTTGTCCTTACCCCGTCTCCGGGATAAAGAATCTTTATTTGAAAAAATCAGTAAAACAGAGGCGG
>ENA-OPCM01001941-OPCM01001941.1-human-gut-metagenome-genome-assembly--contig:-NODE-1941-length-12610-cov-3.256233_pt1 | contig 12610 bp, 14 predicted proteins | sample MGYA00241252_ERZ501484 | MGnify/ENA primary metagenome ERZ501484 (study PRJEB25962, sample SAMEA2042583) | human gut metagenome | biome: human gut; feature: human-associated habitat; material: faeces...
TTGTCTGTCTGATTGCAGCAGTGTATTTCGTGTTTATGAAATAGATATTTGCCAATTAAATAGAGGTTCTGTTTTACTCAAGTAGAACCTCTGTTTGTATAATATATATATATTACGGAGTAGTTATGTATTTTTTCATTCCCTCCGTATAATAAGTCTTGAATTCTCCGTCTTCTCCGCTATAGATAAAGTAGGCGTCAATCGTTGTATCCGCTTTGCAGAAAGCTTCCGCTTCTTCCAGTCCCATCACCATGAAGGCGGTGGCAAGGGCATCGGCAGTCATACAGTCTTTGGCGATTACCGTAGAGGACAAGATATTGTGTTGTACCGGATAGCCAGTTCTAGGGTCAATCGTATGGGCGTATTTCTTCCCATCCTTATAATAATAATTACGATAGTTTCCGGAAGTAGCCAAGCCTAAATCTGTTATCTCAAGAATTGTCTGTAAGTCTTGGTTTACGGCCAGTGAATCGTCGATGGGCTTATTGATTCCAATGCGCCATAAGCCTTTGGAAGGATTTTTCCCTTTCACTACCACCTCGCCTCCTATATCTACCATATAGTTTTTTATTCCCTTACGGTCGAGCAGTTGTGCAATTACGTCTACCGAATACCCTTTGGCCACGGCACTACAACTTAACATAGTACGAGGATCCTGTTTGATAACTTTGCCGTTATCCATTTTCACTTTTTCATATCCGGTGATTTGTAACAGACTGTCTATCATTAATGAATTAGGAAAAGCACCTTTTTTGAAACCGAATCCCCAAGCATTGGCAAGAGGGGCTACTGTAATGTCGAAAGCACCCTTTGTCTCGCGGGAAATTTCCATCGAGCGATGGAAGCATTTCTGGAAAAAACTATCAGTCACCAGCTCTTCATTGCGGTTGACGCGACTGATAACAGAACTGTCATTGAATGGAGATAGAGATTGGTCGAAGCGTTTTAGCTCAGCTTCTATTTCCGGTTTTAAGTCACCGTCATGCTGATAAGTAATTTTATATACTGTCCCAAACACCAAACCTTTGACACTGTAATAGCCAACTTGTTGATTATGTCTGACTAATATCCAGATAGTTGCCAAAATCAGGAAAGCCAGCCAAAGGAAACTTTTTTTTGTTTTCATACGCTCTTCTATTTGATGAGAAAACTCGTTTTATTGAAGAAATAAATGTTCAATTAATATCTTTAGTCCGATAATGACTAGAATGATACCTCCCCATAACTCAGCTTTCAGTTTCCGGGCGATGCCGCAGCCACATTGGATACCAAAGATCAGACCGATGAGTGACATGACAAATGAAACAAATCCGATAATGCTGATAGGAGGGAGGATTTCGGTATAATCCTGAACTCCCAGAAAGGCAAAGGAAATGCCGATTGCCAATGCATCAATACTTGTGGCTATTGCCATGGTCAATACCACTTTCGGATTTGCCGGATTGAACAGTTTACAACATTCTTCTTCTTTGAAAGATTCTAAAATCATTCGTCCGCCTAAGAAGGCAAGGATTGCGAAAGCAATCCAATGGTCTACACTTTCTATAAGATGACTGAATGTCTTTGCACACATCCATCCGATAAATGGCATGATTGCCTGAAAAAAGCCGAAAGCAAAAGCCATGACTAGCATGGGTTTCCAACGGGTACGTTTCAAAATAATACCGCTTGCAATTGAGACAGCGAAACAATCCATCGCCAGACCTATTGCAAGCAGCCAAATCTCTAGTCCTGTCATTGTATTCTAAAGAGGCAATTTATAAATAAGGGAATAAGTGATTCCCATGTTATTTGATTTAAACTTTCCGTAACCGGGCACGTACCATGGGTCTCCATATTCTCCGGTAGATGCTTTGGTTTTGTATTTCATACGTACTGACCACCCCATGTTGAAGTTTTTGTAAATACGTACTTTGACGCCTAAAACGATTTCCAGCCATTGCACCGATCCTTTCATACCCAGATGGCTGAATGGCACACTTCCTCCCCAATAACCGTCTTCCAAACTGGGGTTACCTATTACATCTCCCCAGATAGGATCATCTGCCGGCATTGTGGAAACATCATATTTAAATGAACTGAATGCATAGCGAAGTCCTGCATACAAGTAGCTGTTCTTCTCTTTCTTCTTTGCCATGGTGTTGTAGTCCACACCGATTCGGAAGAATGGGGCCATTTTGCTCTTATAGTGTATGCCTGTTTCACTCCAGGTATCTGTTCCTCCCATACCAAACTCAATAGTAGGGATGAATTTATTCTTGAGGTTAACGGCTACGCTGACTTCAGAACTCATAAAGTCGCCTCCCAGCAGCTTGCTTCCAATGCCATATAAATCCACACCGACATACGTACCATTGTAGAGCGGAATGGTATCTATCTCGGCAACCTCTTTTTTCTTCTGATCTCTTTTGGGCGTTTGCGCCGGACGTTGCTGTTGTGCCAGCAACGGAAGCCCAATGCAAAAGAGCAGAAGCAGACTAATTAGTCGTTTCATCAGGTGTGCGTTCTGGCCGATAATTATAGAATATCTGCAAGTTCTCGATTTCATTTGTATTGGCTTCTTTATTTTTTATATGAAGAGAATCTATCTGGTCCGGCTGCCCGTTGCCATAGGGAGGAGGGTTACCCGGTCTTCCCGGTTTTCCAAATTTAGCGCTGATTATATTTTGTTTCATCATATAACCACATTCCATGGACTGGAAATAAGGAGTATTTTGTTGTACAATGTATAATGTGTCAAAATCTTTTTCTCTACGTTTGGGATCGTATCTGAATATGAACACAGTAGTGTCACTTGTGTATCGTAGTGGCAACATCAGGGTATGCACATTCTTTTCATTGTTCAGAATGATAGAGTCGGTGCCTAATGCTGTGATTGTTAATGAATCAAGCGTGTCTTTTAATGCAATAGTAGGGTTATCCGGATTAATGGTATATATTGTACAGTACATCATCGGACGTCCTGCCAATGAGCAATCGTTCTCATCCGAGCAGGCACTGTGTAAGCTGACTGCACCGCCAATGATAGTCAATATGAGAAAGATACGAATTAAATTCTTCATAGTCAGTTTATTGAATGTGAATCAAATTTTCTTTTCTATCTGATAGTTATTCCGTTCCGGTGCATTGCGCGAGATGAGTTCGCCAAGGAATCCGGCTAAGAATAATTGCGTACCTATAATCATTGCCGTAAGTGACAAATAGAAATAGGGAGAGTCGGTCACCAGTCGGTAGGGGAGACCGTTGTACATGGCATATAGTTTACTGGCACCTACGATGATGACAGAAATCATTCCTATCAGAAACATCAATGATCCCAACAGTCCGAAGAAATGCATCGGCTTGATGCCGAATCTGGAGAGGAACCAAAGAGAGAGTAAATCCAGATACCCGTTTACGAAACGGTTCAGTCCGAATTTTGTTGTGCCGTATTTACGCGCCTGGTGGTGTACCACCTTTTCACCGATTTTCTTGAATCCGGCGTTCTTTGCCAAATAAGGTATATAACGATGCATCTCACCGTACACTTCGATATGTTTTACGACCTCTTTGCGATAGGCTTTCAATCCGCAGTTGAAGTCGTGCAGGTTTTTGATGCCTGATACTTTGCGGGCAGTAGCATTAAACAACTTGGTGGGCAGTGTCTTTGAAATTGGATCATATCTCTTTTGCTTCCAGCCGGATACCAGGTCGTAGCCATCCTTTGTAATCATCCGGTAAAGTTCGGGGATTTCGTCTGGGCTATCTTGTAGGTCCGCATCCATCGTTATGACTACGTTTCCTTCCGCTTCAGCGAATCCACAGTAGAGTGCAGGTGATTTACCGTAGTTACGGCGGAATTTGATACCTTTTACATGTTCCGATTGAGCTTTAAGCTTTTCGATCACTTCCCATGAATGGTCGGTACTTCCATCGTTAACGAAAATCACTTCGAATGAGAATCCGTTGGCTTGCATTACCCGTTCTATCCAAGCATAGAGTTCGGGTAGTGACTCTTCTTCATTGAATAATGGGATTACAACTGATATATCCATTTTTTTATTACTAATTACTTACGAATTACAAATTACGATTGAGATACTCCGTCATTTTCCGGTTTGGCCTTTTTCATTACCATCAATGCGGTGGGAATGGCCAGGATACTTCCCCAAAATACATCCCATGACAATAGTTGCATGGTGATATTGATGGAAGTAAGTGAACGGGCGGTATCTATCGTTTCTTTTATAACTTCTTTGTTTTCTATCAGAGCCGGGGTGTTGGTCATCAGTTCGTCCCACAACTGGATGTAAGAGTTGATGATAAATCCATGATCGATGAATTGGAAATAGGCGTAGTGAGCCACAGCTACCAGCAGAGAAGCAAACATATACATAAATATGGTAAAGAGCATGGCATGTGAAAATTGGATACTTCCTCCGCAAATCTTATCCCGGTACATTTTCGCATAGTGATATCCGATGAAAGGTACGGATAATGTCAGGATTACAAATAAGAGCGAAAGGAAAGGTATGTGGAATCCCAGCGGAAATAATATGAACTTCAATATCCAGTAGATTCCCATATACGTGCCAAAATGCATGGCATATTTTTGTAAATAGCTTCTGTTCTCTGTCATCTTCATTTATAAATTGCGCACAAAGGTACAAATAATATCGGTTGGTAGGGGAAATCTGGTTGTTAAAGTTAATAAAGCAGAGGAAGTTGCTGTCTGAATATTTTTTTGCAATTTTAATTGCCTGAAATGTAGCCTGTTAGTCTTTTGTTAGTAAAAAAGTTGTCTGCAGCTATTGCAGAATACATAAAAATGTCTACCTTTGCAACCGCAAAACGGGTAAGTCCTATACGGCCAGCTCCCTTCGAATCCTCCAGGGCTTGATCGCAGCAAAGGTAGTTGGTTGTAGCGGCGCGATATAGTAAGCTTACCCACCCGCCTCTTTAGCTCAGTTGGCCAGAGCACGTGATTTGTAATCTCGGGGTCGTTGGTTCGAATCCGACAAGAGGCTCAGAAAAAGAAAAGGTGATACGAAATGTATCACCTTTTCTTTTTTAATTAATAATGAAAAATTAAAGAATTAAAAATTAAAATCTACACATCGGCTTGCCCTTGAATCCAACTATATTTGTACCTTTGCACATTATTTCTAAGAAAGATGGCAGAAAATAGAGGTTACATACAACGATACGCAATGCTGTTCGGTACCTATATGGGAAGTTTTTGGATATTGAAGTTCATACTCTTTCCGGTGGGACTGTCGGTTCCTTTTTTACTTTTCCTTTTCATGGGACTCACGCTATGCGTACCTTTTATGGGATATTATTATGCACGGATGTATCGTAATCAGGTATGCGGAGGCGGCATCAGCTTCCTGCATGCATGGATATTCACCGTTTTCATGTATATGTTTGCCGCGCTGCTTGCCGCCGTGGCACACTACATCTACTTCAGGTTCATAGACCACGGATATGTGATAAACACGTGCGAAACGATGGTAGACACGCTTGCCCAAAGCAACATGCCGGGAATGGATTCGTACATCGCCACCTATCAGGAAGCTCTGGAGACAGCCCGACTGCTCAGCCCTATCGACATTACGCTACAGATGATATCGTCCAATGTGTTTTGGGGTTCGATACTGGCTTTCCCCACCGCCTTGTTCGTGATGAGACGCAAGAAAGATGACGCTCCGGCAAAGTGACGGAACAGTAAAAAGAAATGTTATTTCAATTGTAAATAGAAAAAATCATACATCAATGGATATTTCAGTTGTCGTACCACTATATAATGAAGAAGAATCACTCCCCGAATTGTTCGCATGGATTGAGCGGGTGATGAATGCCAACGGTTTTTCATACGAAGTGATTTTCGTGAACGACGGAAGTACCGACCGTTCCTGGCAGGTAATCGAGCAATTGCAGGCACAAGCTCCGGACAAGGTACGGGGCATTAAGTTCCGCCGCAACTACGGGAAGTCGCCGGCATTGTTCTGTGGTTTCGAACAAGCACAAGGCGACGTCGTGATAACCATGGACGCCGACCTGCAGGACGACATTGATGCCATCGATGCCATGCTCACGGCCTTTCAGAACGGGAATGATATCGTCTACGGCGTGCGCGCCAGCCGGAAGCAGGACTCTGCCTTCAAGCGCGCCACCGCACAGGGATATTACCGCCTGCTGCGCGCGCTCGGTGCGGACGTGGTGTATGACACCAACCTCACGGCCGACCTGACGATCATGGAGGAGGGCACCGAACTGCTCCAGCGCCTGAACAAGTATCTCGCGGGCGACCGGACGGTCAAAATCCCCCTGATGACCTCCTGCTGTCCGGGCTGGGTGTCGTTCATGGAGAAGCATTTCCCCGAACTGGGCGAGAACCTCTCGACGGCCAAGTCGCCGCAACAGATGTTCGGCGCGATCGCCAAAAACTACCTGGCGCCCAAGCTGGGCATCGACCGCCGGAATTTCATCGTCGTATCGGTCATGCCCTGCGTGGCGAAGAAATCGGAAGCCGCACGCCCCGAATTCGGCAAAGACGGCGATCCGGACGTGAACATTTCGATCACCACGCGCGAACTGGCCCACATGATCCGCTTCGCCAACATGAACTTCGACGAACTGGAGGAGAGCGATTTCGACCGTCCGCTGGGCGAATCGACCGGTGCAGGCGTCATCTTCGGCACCACAGGCGGCGTGATCGAGGCAGCCGTGCGTACGGCATACGAAATACAAACGAAAAAAACGCTTCCGAAACTCGACTTCACCGAACTGCGCGGACTGGCGGGAATCCGTTCGGCGACGATCGACTTCGACGGCGTACCCGTCAAAATCGGCATCGCACACGGGCTGGGTAACGCCCGCAGGCTGGTCGAAGAGATCCGCGCCGGCCGATCGCCCTACCACGCCATCGAAATCATGGCCTGTCCCGGCGGCTGCATCAACGGCGGCGGGCAACCCTATCACCGGGGCAACGAAGAGCTTCTGAAACGGCGTGCCGAGGCCCTCTACGCCGAAGACGCCGCCAAACCGCTGCGCAAGTCGCACGAGAATCCCGACATTCAGGCACTCTACGAAGAGTTCCTCGGCGAACCCTGCGGACCGCTTTCGCACGAACTGCTCCACACCCGTTATTACGACCGCAAACCGGTCGTGGAACCCAAGAAATAAGACGTTATGGAAAAAATATGCCTCTCCCAACGGAGAATCGACGAGATAAAGAACGTCTGCCGAAAGTACGGCAACGACCCGGGCGAACTGATCAACATCCTGCACGGCGTGCAGGACACGCTGGGCTATCTGCCCAAAGAGGTACAGGAGCTCATCGCCCTGGAGTTGGGCATCTCGGCCGCACGGGTTTACGGCGTGGTGTCGTTCTATTCGTTCTTCACGATGAAGCCCAAAGGCAAATACCCGATTTCGGTCTGCATGGGCACGGCCTGCTATGTCCGGGGCGGCGAGAAGGTGCTCGACGAATTCAGACGCCAGCTCGGCATCGAAGTCGGCGGCACGACCCCCGACGGGCTCTTCTCGCTCGATTCGCTGCGGTGCGTGGGTGCCTGCGGACTCGCTCCGGTCGTGATGATCGGCCCCCGGGTCTATGGACGGCTCAAGGTGACCGATGTCAAAGGTATCCTCGACGAAATCCAGGCCCTCGAAAAAGAGATCTGACGACGCGGTATTACGTTAAATAAAAGAGACCGGGCCTGCACAGAAATACAGGCCCGGTTCGTTCCCTCCGGAACAAAAGCCGCCTCGCCGACAATCGGTTCCACCAGTCCGAACGAAGGCCCCCGCAACGATCCGCAGAGCCTGGATGATCGAAAACAGGCATTTTTCCCGCCATAAAATGCACCGGAAACCCCTCCCCGACATCTGCAAGCCAACAGGGGCTATGCTCGAACCCGAAAAAACACGTACCCCGTCACAAAAGATTTCGCGGAAAAGTCGTCAAACCGGATAATTTGGCGTACCTTTGCCCGACAAATCATCATAAATGAATCAATTAGAAGAATTTAAGGCTTTAGGACTGTCCGACGATATACTTACTGCCATTGCCAAAAAAGGGTTCGAAACCCCCTCGGCCATTCAGAGCCTCACCATTCCCCACCTGCTCACCACCGACAAAGACATCATCGCACAAGCACAGACCGGCACGGGTAAAACCGCCGCTTTCGGCCTGCCGATTATCCAGATGCTGACTTCCCGACGGAATATTCCGCAGGCCATCGTCCTCGTTCCGACCCGCGAACTGGCCCTGCAGGTGACGCAGGAACTCATTTCGTTCAATACCCACGACCTTTCGATCGCCCCGATCTACGGCGGCGCCTCGATGACCGAACAGCTGCGGCGCTTGAAAAAAGGCATCGACATCGTCGTCGGCACGCCGGGCCGCATCCTCGACCACATCCGCCGGGGCACGCTCGACCTCTCGGCGATCGCCTACCTGGTGCTCGACGAGGCGGACGAAATGCTCAACATGGGTTTCATCGAGGATATCGAAGAGATCATGCACGCCATGACCGGCCCCAAACGGGTGCTACTCTTCTCGGCCACGATGCCCGACCGCATCGCGGCGCTGGCCCGCAACTACATGCACGAACCCGACCTCCTGAAGGTCGAATCGCAGCACGTCACGACCGACCTGACGAACCAGATCTATTTCGAGGTGCGCGAAGGCGACAAATTCGACGCCCTGACCCGCATCATCGACGTCGAACCTGAGTTCTACGGCATCGTCTTCTCCCGCACCCGAACGGGCGCGGACGATATCGTGGCCAAACTCCTGGAACGCGGCTATGCGGCCGAAGTCCTTCACGGCGACATTTCGCAGGCCCAGCGCGAGAAGATCCTGGGCAAATTCAAGAAAAAACAGGTCAATATCCTGGTGGCTACGGACGTGGCGGCCCGGGGCATCGACGTAAGCAACCTCACGCACGTAATCAACTACTCGCTGCCGCAGGATTCCGACAGCTATGTCCACCGCATCGGACGCACGGGCCGCGCCGGTAACCAGGGAACGGCCATCACCTTCATCTCGCCCTCCGAGATGCGCAAATTCGGGTTCCTGAAGCGGACGATCAAGGCCGACATCAAGCTGGAACAGCTCCCCACGCCGGCCGACATCATCGCCACCAAGCGCAACAAGATCAAGGAAGATCTGGACGCCATCGTCGAGAGCGAAAGTTACGGCGAATGTACGGGGATGGCCGCCGAACTACTGGAGAGTTATCCGCCCGAAGTGGCCTTGAGCGCCCTGCTGCGCCTGGCCTTCAAGAACGAGCTGAGCGAGAGCAGCTACCCCGAAATCCGCTCGATCGACGTCGATCGCAAGGGCAAGGCCCGGATTTTCCTCGCCTTCGGTGCCCGCGACGGCTACGACACCCGCAAAACGGTCCGGCTCCTCAAACAGGAGTGCGGACTCTCCGACCACGACATCGACGACGTACGGGTCATGGAGGACTTCTCGTTCGCAACGGTTCCCTTCGACCAAGCCGAAAAAGTCGTCAGGACTTTGAATAAGCTCTCGCACGGACGTCCCATCGCGGAAATATCGAAAGACAGCCCTTCGGCCCGCACATCCGGCGGAAGACAATCCCACCGCCGCAGGGAGTCCGACACCCGATCCGGACGCAAAACCGGCCGGAAACCCGAAAGCCGGGAATCCTATCGCCAAGACTCCTCCGTGCAGGAGGCTTTCGGTGCGCCCGACGATCGGAACGGACATCGGAAATCCGTCCGCAGCCCAAAAACGTCCGGCACGAAAGCCGGGAAGAAACCCGCAACAACCGTCAAAGCGAGCAGCAAAACGTACACACCGGAGAAAACCGCTGCGAAGAGAGCTTCCGAACTCCCCGAAAACTGGTTCGAAGAGTGGTTCGGCCAGCGACAACCCGCCCGCAACAAAAAAGGGCCGAACCGGACCCCGAAGCGAAAAAACAGAGATTAAACATCAAACCGGCTCCCCGGCCGAGGCGGGTCGTTCGTCCGCAGGAGATTTGGCGATCGTGAAGCTGAAGGTCGCCCCTTCGCCATAGACCGACTCCACGGTCATCTCGCCGCCGTTGCGATGCACCAGGTCCAGGCAAAGCTGCAACCCCAGTCCCGACCCCTCCTCTTTTCCGGTCCCGTAAGTGGTGAAATACATCGCAGGATCGAGCACTTTATTCAGGTCTTCGGGCTTGATGCCGACTCCGAAATCACGCACCCGGACAACGGCGTGGGTCGGGGTTTCGGCCGTGGAAACGATAATCTTCCCTCCTCCTTCCGGGCTGTATTTGATCGCATTGCTCAACAAGTTGCGGACGATCGTCTTGACCATATCGACATCGCACCGCACGTGAATCGGCGCGGGAATGTCGTATTCGACGACAATTCCTTTGGTCCGGGCCACCGACTCCGAAATTTTCGAGGAAAAGAGTACGACTTCGGCCAGATCGACATCCTGATACACCGTATGCATCCTCCCGGTCTGACACTTCGTCCACTTGAGCAGGTTGTCGAGCAGCGAAAAGGTGTCTTCGGCAATGTCGTTGCCCATGCGAAGCATATCGAGGTTCCCGGCTCCGACCCGCTCCGCATCCAGGCTGTCGAGCAGGGTGTTGAACAGCATCTTGAGGCTTCCGATCGGAGAGCGCAGGTCGTGGGCGATCACCGAATACATCTTGTCGCGGCTGGCCAGGGTCTCCTGCAGCTCCTCGTTCTGCCGCACGATGACGCGCTGCGCCTCTGCAATAAACATATGATGCGCCACCCGCGTAATCAGCTCCTCGTGATTGAAAGGCTTCGACACGTAATCGCTGGCCCCCATCTTGAACCCTTTGACAATGTTTTCCGAATCGTGGAGCGCCGAGAGAAAAATCACGGGAATCCGGCAGAATCGCTCGTCGGCCTTGAGCCGCTCGATCACCTCATAACCGTTCATGTCCGGCATCATGATATCCAGCAGAATCAGATCCGGAGATTCGCTTTCGACCTTCTCGAGCGCTTCGCGGCCACCTGTCGCAGTCACGATCCTGTATCCCGCCTTTCCAAGTATGGTTTTCAGCAACAGGACGTTGGTCGCAATATCATCGACGACAAGAATCTTATAATTTTCAGGATTGACCGAGAGATTTTCCATAAAACAGACCTTGTGACACACAAGCGAGGTAGATAACCGCTAACAGATTTCATCGGAGTACGAAGAAATTTTCCGAAACGGCAACCGTATCGAAGGCAAGGAACGACAGCCGACTATGGCCGAAAAACAGCGCGTATCCCGACGCGGAACCGAATTTACACGGACGATCTGCACCCGATTCGGAGGCGATTCACTTCAAGAACTTTTCGATGCGGACCTTCAGTTCCATCGGGTTGAAGGGTTTGACGATATAGTCTTCAGCTCCGTCCTGCAACAACTGAATACGCTCCGAAGTACTGTCTTCGCTCGATAACATAACCATCCGGATATGCCGGAACCGCTCGTCACTCTTGACGGCATGGAGAAATTCATCTCCCCGCATGTCGGGCATACGGATATCCGAAATAATCAGATCGGGCAAATCTCCGGCCTCCATCTGCTCGAGTACAGGCTTCGGACTGTCGAAATAGCGACAGTCGTAGTCCCGCCCCAGGCAGGCCATGATGATTTTGCCGATCATGTCCTTGTCATCGACAACGAATATCTTTTGCTTGTCCATATTTTCAACACTTTAATACGTCTGAAGAACACAAATTTCGTACAAATAGTCACTTTTTTGTCACAATCGAAATAATTGTGTCTAAAATCGGTTCCAAATGTATAAAGAATATACACAAAAACGACAAAAATTTGTCGTTTTCATAGCTGTTTCCTCCGAATACCGGTGCATACAACCGCAAAATAACCGTCTGAAAATCATATATCCTTGTATGAAAGTCGGATCGCTGCATATGGGACTAACCGACAAAACGGTCCTGCTCAGCCTATGCTGCCCGGTAAAAAATAAACTGCAACAAAGAGAGAGTAGTAGAATGGATACGGAGGAATCAATGGGAAATCATAATTTTCATCCATAACCTCATAACCGGCTAATCGAAAACGACCGGCAACCATTCCTCGAAAAAAATACATATTATATTTATACCAAACGAAAACCGCATTGCAGCTATCTGCAACGCGGTTTCTGTGAGGTCTGAAGCGGATTCGAACCGCTGTACAAGGTTTTGCAGACCTTTGCCTAGCCACTCGGCCATCAGACCCTGATTCCCTGGATCGGGTTTGCAAATATACGAAGATTTCTCTTTTCTGCAAAACTTCCGGGCAACTTTGCATTTTTATCGGCAAAAACCTATCTTTACAACCGCTAACCGAAGCCCCGAAGCGGGTCCGGAACCTACGGTTTCGCCCAAAAGAGGCGGAGCCGAACTCATTCGGGGATTGCCGGATACGGAAAATGAAGCGCGAAATTCCAGACATAGCCCTTACCCTCACGCCGGGAATAGGCCCGAAAGGGGCGGTCCATCTGCTCGACGTATTCGGTTCGGCAGAGGCGGTTTTCTCCGCTTCGGCCGACGAACTCATCGAAAAAGCCCGACTCCGACCGGAACTCGCGCCATACGTAAATCTGCGAACCTGGTCCTACCTTGGAAG
>ENA-OPCM01001944-OPCM01001944.1-human-gut-metagenome-genome-assembly--contig:-NODE-1944-length-12606-cov-3.523544_pt1 | contig 12606 bp, 10 predicted proteins | sample MGYA00241252_ERZ501484 | MGnify/ENA primary metagenome ERZ501484 (study PRJEB25962, sample SAMEA2042583) | human gut metagenome | biome: human gut; feature: human-associated habitat; material: faeces...
CTACCAAAGATGTGTTCCGGCTTCGGTCTACCGGTATGCCGCCGATGGCTCTGAATATCAATCCTAAAGGAAAAAAAAACCACTCTTTCTTCATCATAAAGCTGGTTTTTCGTCCGATGGCACCATAAAACAGTTTGCCGATAAACAAATCCCAGTTGGATGTATGTGGCGCTGCACAAATGACACATTTGTCATAGTTGGGCACTGTTACATTTGTTTTCCAACCTAACAGGCGATAATAGATAAAACTATATAGTCTTTTCTTCATTCTTATTATTTAAGTTTGCCGATAGCTTCAATGATTGAGTCTACTTTTGCATTAAAATCAGAACGGAATTTCTTGTAGTAACCTTTTACATTTCCCGGTTCGGTATGGCTGATACGGCTGATGAATTCATCTTGCATTTTCAGAATTTCACCCATTAGTTCATCGGCTTTCTTCTTGTCTGTTCCGGGTACATACAGACTGTTCATAAGGCATTCGGCGAATAATTCACCGGCAATATAATTGACGTTCTTTTTCAATGCTTTTCTACTTGCCATAATCTTTACTTTTTATGTGAATGAATAGTGTTATTTTCGGTAAAGATAGTGTTTTTCTTCATGAGTTGAGTGGAAAAATGAAAATTTATGTGTTTTTAATGAGAAATAGTTCGTGGAATAATTCTACATTTGTGGAGATTTTCTACAATGTGAGTGTGGAAAGCAGGTGGAATATTACTACTTATATCTATGTTCATGTCTGATAACTAAACTATTATATAATAAAGAATACCCTTTGTCCTGCTTTGGCATTGCGTTTGCTTTGAAATGGGAAATAGGGTTAAATTAAATAAACAAACAAGCATGAGACTATTTTTTACAAAAAAAGAATTAAAGCTGAGAAAGAAACGGGTGATAATGATGATAGCCTGCATGACAGTGCTGCTTGCCGGTTATCTGATATTGACTTGGCCCAAGAAAATTCAGCCGGAATTACCTACTGTTATTGTAGAACCTGCCGAAGTGGGTGATGTGGAAATTTTTGGTGAGTATGTAGGGCGTATACGTGCACAACAGTTTGTGGAAGTCCGTGCACGTGTGGAAGGCTATTTGGAGAGTATGCTTTTTGCCGAAGGGACGTATATAACTAAAAACCAGGTTTTATTTGTTATCAATCAAGACCAATATCGTGCAAAGGCTGACAAGGCCCGTGCACAGTTAAAGAAAGATGAAGCGCAGGCGTTGAAAGCCAAACGGGATTTGGAACGTATTCGTCCTTTGTATGCACAGAATGCTGCCAGTCAGCTGGATTTGGATAATGCGCAGGCTGCTTATGAAACAGCCGAGGCTTCTGTTGCTATGAGCCAGGCCGATCTGGACCAGGCGGAATTGGAACTGGGGTATACCATTGTGCGTTCTCCGCTATCAGGGCATATCAGTGAAAGAAATGTGGACTTGGGAACATTGGTAGGTCCCGGGGCTAAATCATTGCTTGCTACCATAGTAAAAAGTGATACGGTATTGGTAGATTTCAGCATGACCGCATTGGACTATCTTAAAAGCAAAGAGCGCAATATAGAGATAGGCCGTCAGGATTCTACCCGCTCTTGGCAGCCTAATATCACGATTACTTTGGCTGATAATACTGTTTATCCTTACAAAGGTTATGTCGATTTTGCAGAACCGCAGGTTGACCCGCAAACCGGTACGTTCTCCGTTCGTGCCGAAATGCCTAATCCGAACAGAGTATTGCTGCCCGGACAGTTTACGAAAGTAAAACTGTTGTTGGACGTACGCGAAGGTGCTGTGGCAGTTCCTCAAAAGGCCGTTACCATTGAGAAAGGCGGTGCTTATATATATGTAATGCGCCGCGATTCGACAGTTGAAAAGCGCTTCATTGAATTAGGACCTGAGTTTGGTAACAATATGGTTGTTGAACGCGGACTGGCGGCAGGCGAGCAGGTAGTGACGGAAGGTTTCCATAAACTTACTCCGGGAATGAAAGTGCGTGCACAAGCAGCTGCTCCCAAAAAGGAAGATGAGCAGCCGGCAGATTCTCTGAATAAGAAAGCCGCTTCTGAGAATAAAGAAAAGGATAAGAATCTCTCAAAGTAAAATAACAGTATGAAAGTAAGTTTCTTTATAGACCGCCCTGTATTCTCGGCGGTGATATCGATTGTGATTGTAATTGTCGGTATCATCGGTCTGACTATGCTTCCGGTGGATCAATACCCACAGATAACACCGCCCGTTGTGAAAATCAGTGCATCCTATCCGGGGGCAAGTGCGCTGACTGTGTCACAAGCAGTGGCGACTCCTATCGAACAGGAAATAAACGGTACTCCGGGTATGTTGTACATGGAGTCCAACAGTTCCAATTCCGGTGGCTTTTCGGCAACCGTGACCTTTGATGTATCTGCCGATCCGGATTTAGCTGCCGTGGAAATTCAAAACCGTATAAAGCTGGCGGAAAGCCGTTTGCCTGCGGAAGTCATTCAGAATGGTATTTCGGTAGAAAAGCAGGCTCCCAGCCAGCTGATGACAATCTGTTTGACTTCCAATGATCCGAAATTCGACGAAATCTATCTGAGCAACTTTGCTACTATTAACTCGACCTTTTACGCCGTATTCCCGGTGTGGGACGTGTGTCTAATATCGGTAGCCGTTACTATGCCATGCAAATCTGGGCTATGCCAGACAAACTGGCAAATTTCGGATTGACTGTTCAGGATTTGCAGAATGCTTTGAAAGACCAGAACCGCGAATCGGCTGCCGGTGTTTTGGGACAGCAACCGGTGCAAGGTTTGGACATTACAATTCCTATTACAACGCAAGGTCGTTTGAGCTCGGCAAAGCAGTTTGAGGATATTGTGGTCCGTGCCAATGCCAATGGGTCTATTATTCGTCTTCGCGATGTGGCCAGAGTGTCACTTGAAGCTTCCTCATATAGTACGGAAAGTGGTATTAACGGTGAAAATGCGGCAGTTCTCGGCATTTATATGCTTCCGGGTGCCAATGCTATGGAAGTGGCGGACAACGTGAAGAAGGCAATGGAAGAAATCAGTGCGAACTTTCCTGAAGGAATGAGTTACGAGATACCTTTTGACATGACTACCTATATTTCGGAGTCTATCCACGAGGTGTATAAGACATTGTTCGAAGCATTGGTTCTTGTGGTATTGGTAGTGTTCCTTTCACTGCAAAGCTGGCGTGCTACTTTGATACCTGTTGTTGCAGTGCCTATTTCTTTGATCGGTACTTTCGGTTTCATGCTTATTTTCGGTTTCTCGCTGAATATATTGACATTGTTGGGATTGATTCTTGCTATTGGTATTGTCGTGGATGATGCTATTGTGGTAGTGGAGAATGTGGAACATCTGATGGAAACGGAAAAACTCTCTCCTTATGAAGCAACGAAAAAAGCAATGAACGGTTTGGCAAGTGCTTTGATTGCAACCTCATTGGTGCTCTGTGCCGTATTTGTTCCGGTAAGCTTCCTGAGCGGTATCACCGGACAATTATATCGCCAGTTTACTATTACCATTGCTGTATCGGTATTGCTTTCTACAGTTGTGGCACTGACGCTTAGCCCCGTGATGTGTTCGCTTATCCTGAAGCCCGACAGCGGAAAGAAAAAGAATATCGTGTTCCGTAAGATTAACGAATGGTTGAATATCAGTAATCATAAGTATATTGGTGTTATCAGCCGCGTTATCAAGCATCCCAGACGTTTGATGAGTGCATTCGGTATGGTATTGATAGCTATTTTCATCATTCACCGTCTGATTCCTACCAGTTTCTTGCCGGTGGAAGACCAGGGATATTTTAAAGTGGAGTTGGAACTGCCGGAAGGTTCTACTTTGGAACGTACCCGTATCGTGACCGATCGTGCCGTGCAGTATCTGGAGCAGAATCCGTATGTGGCTTATGTGCAGAATGTAACGGGTAGCAGTCCGCGTGTAGGAAGCAATCAGGCGCGCAGTGAGTTAACTGTTATATTGAAGCCCTGGGAGGAACGCAAAAATACCACTATCAATAAGATTATGGAGAAAGTGGAAAAGGATTTGAGGGAATACCCCGAATGTAGAGTCTATCTTTCTACTCCTCCTGTAATCCCGGGATTGGGAACATCCGGTGGCTTTGAAATGCAGCTTGAGGCACGTGGGGAAGCTACTTTTGAAAATCTGGTACAGGCAGCGGATACTTTGATGTATTATGCTCAGAAACGCAAGGAATTGACAGGGCTTTCTTCTTCTTTGCAGTCTGAGATTCCGCAACTCTATTTTGATGTAGACCGTGACAAGGTGAAGATGCTGGGAGTGCCGTTGGCAGATGTGTTCTCTACGATGAAAGCTTATACGGGTTCCGTATATGTGAATGACTTTAATATGTTCAATCGTATATATAAGGTATATATTCAGGCTGAAGCTCCGTATCGTGAGCACAAAGAGAACATTAATCTGTTCTTTGTAAAAGCAGCTAATGGTGCGATGGTTCCGTTAACCTCGTTGGGTAATGCATCCTATACAACCGGTCCGGGTAGTATTAAACGTTTCAATATGTTTACTACTGCAGTTATTCTCGGTTCGGCGGCACAGGGGTACAGTTCCGGCCAGGCTATGGAGATTATGGAACAGATAGCGCGCGAACATTTACCGGATAATATAGGTGTTGAGTGGAGCGGACTTTCTTATCAGGAGAAGAAAGCCGGTGGGCAGACCGGACTGGTGCTGACGTTGGTATTCCTCTTCGTATTCCTGTTCCTGGCAGCACAATACGAAAGCTGGACTGTGCCTATTGCTGTATTGCTTTCGTTGCCGGTAGCTGCATTGGGAGCTTATTTGGGCGTTGCTGTATGTGGCTTGGAAAATGATATTTATTTCCAGATTGGTTTGGTAATGTTGGTGGGACTTGCAGCAAAAAATGCTATCCTTATCGTTGAGTTTGCCAAAGTACAGGTGGATAATGGAGGAGATTTGGTGCAGTCGGCCATTCATGCCGCCCAACTCCGTTTCCGTCCTATATTGATGACTTCACTTGCCTTTGTATTGGGTATGCTTCCTATGGTTCTTGCAAGCGGACCGGGATCTGCAAGCCGTCAGGCAATAGGTACGGGAGTTTTCTTTGGAATGATTTTTGCCATTGTATTCGGCATTGTGCTTGTGCCTTTCTTCTTTGTTTTGATTTATAAGGCAAAGGAAAAAGTGCAACACAAAATCAAAAAAGATTGATGATAACATTGTAAATGAATTCTGATTACACGCTTATGAAAAAAAAGAATATATATATACTTCTGTTGCTCGCCCCGGTTCTTTTTGCATCGTGCAAGGTAGGCAAAAGCTATGTCCGTCCCGAAATGGCATTGCCCGACAGTTTGATGCAACAGCAGGACAGCATCAGCATTGCCGATGAGCAGTGGCAGGCTGTTTATACAGACAATACTTTGCGTAATCTGATAGCACGCGCATTGGAGTATAATAAAGATATGCTCGTTGCGGCCGCTCGCGTGAAAGAAATGGCGGCCCAGAAACGTATCAGCGTAGCTAATCTACTTCCCCAGTTGAATGGGAAAATAGAGGCAGAGCGTGAAGTTGAAAACTATGGCGGACATAGCCGCGATGTGGGTAACAGCTATGAAGCAAAGGCTCTTTTGTCGTGGGAACTTGACCTTTGGGGAAATCTGCGTTGGAAAAAAGTAGCTGCCGTAGCCGATTATCTGCAAAGTGTAGAATCACAGCGTGCCTTGCGTATGACAATTGTTGCGGAAGTGGCGCAGGCATATTACGAGCTGGTAGCACTCGATACAGAATTGGAAATTGTCCGTCAGACACAAAAGGCTCGTGAAGAAGGTGTGCGTCTTGCAAGAATCCGTTTTGAAGGCGGACTTACTTCGGAGACATCTTATCAGCAGGCGCAAGTAGAGTTGGCGCGTACAGCTACGCTTGTTCCGGATCTGGAACGTAAGATTTCCATCAAGGAGAATGACATAGCTTTTCTTGCCGGTGAATTTCCTACACGTATAGAGCGCAGCCGCTTTTTGGAGGAGTTGGATGTGCCGGAATCTTTACCTGTAGGATTGCCGTCCGGCTTATTGGAACGTCGTCCTGACATTCGTGCTGCGGAGCAGCAGCTTATAGCTGAACATGCTCGTGTGAAAGTGGCCTATACCAATATGTTCCCTCGGTTGTCGCTGACCGGTCAGTTTGGATTGGAGAGTGATGTCTTGTCAAACTTCCTTCAGTCGCCTTATTCATTGTTGAACGGAGCAGTATTGACTCCGCTTTTCAATTGGGGTAAGAACCGGGCTGCTCTAAAGGCACAGAAAGCTTCGTTTGAGGCGGAAGTTCATAGCTATGAGAAAACGGTGCTGAATGCTTTTAAAGAGGCTAAGAACGCAATTGTGGACTTCAACAAAATAAAGGAAGTGTATCAGTTACGTCTCAAATTGGAACGTTCAGCCAAAACGTACGTGGATTTAGCGCAGTTGCAATATATTAATGGTGTTATTAATTATATGGACGTGCTTGATGCCCAGCGTGGATATTTCGATGCCCAGATTGGTGTCAGCAATGCAATCCGTGACGAACTGATAGCAGTGGTAAATGTTTATAAGGCTTTGGGTGGAGGCTGGCAGATAGAAGAATAAGTTTGCATTATTTCTTCATTCAGTTTGCATTTCTTGCGGAAAAGAGCGAAATTTGCGACGCTTTTAAACGAAACTTTATTAACACCTTTAAATATTTAAGAGAAATGACTAAAAGTGCATTGCAAATTGCAAGGGCTGCTTATCAGCCCAAACTTCCGAAAGGGCTGACAGGTACTGTAAAAGCAGTGGCCGGCGCAGCTACCCAGTCGGTTGCCGATCAGGAAGAAATCAAGAAATTGTTTCCCAATACTTATGGGATGCCTTTGATTAAGTTTGAAAATACCGATGAAACCGTTGATTTCCCTGCTATGAATGTGGGTGTAATTCTTTCCGGTGGTCAGGCTCCCGGTGGTCACAATGTGATATCCGGTATTTTTGACGGTATTAAAAAGTTGAACAAAGATAGCAAACTGTACGGTTTCATTCTTGGTCCCGGTGGTTTGGTAGACCATAACTATATGGAACTGACGGCCGATATCATCGATGAATATCGTAATACCGGTGGTTTCGATATCATAGGTTCAGGCCGTACCAAATTGGAGAAAGAGGAACAGTTTGAAAAAGGACTGGAAATCTTGAAAGAATTGAATATCAAAGCACTGGTTATTATCGGTGGTGACGATTCTAATACAAATGCCTGCGTATTGGCTGAGTATTATGCTGCGAAGAATTGCGGTGTACAGGTTATCGGGTGTCCGAAAACTATTGATGGTGACTTGAAGAACGAAATGATTGAAACTTCTTTCGGATTCGATACAGCTTGCAAAACGTATGCCGAAGTAATCGGTAATATCCAGCGCGACTGTAACTCGGCACGTAAGTACTGGCATTTCATAAAACTGATGGGACGTTCCGCTTCACATATCGCTTTGGAATGTGCATTGCAGGTACAGCCTAATATCTGTATTATCTCCGAAGAAGTTGAAGCTAAGGATATGTCTTTGGATGATATCGTAACAGGTATCGCTCAGGTGGTGGCTAATCGTGCCGCACAGGGCAATAACTTCGGTACGGTTCTTATCCCCGAGGGCTTGGTTGAGTTCATCCCCGCTATGAAACGTCTTATCGCTGAGTTGAATGATTTCCTGGCTGCCAATGCAGAGGAATTCTCTCAGATTAAGAAATCACACCAACGCGACTATATCATCCGCAAACTTTCTCCGGAAAATGCCGCTATCTATGCCAGTCTTCCCGAAGGTGTAGCGCGTCAGTTGTCATTGGATCGCGACCCGCACGGAAACGTACAGGTATCTCTCATTGAAACGGAGAAACTGTTGTCCGAAATGGTAGCTGCCAAATTGGCTCAGTGGAAAGAAGAAGGCAAATATGTAGGTAAGTTCGCTGCACAGCATCACTTCTTCGGTTATGAAGGACGTTGCGCTGCTCCGTCTAATTTCGATGCCGACTACTGCTACTCTTTGGGTTATGCGGCATCTGCGCTGATTGCTAACGGTAAGACCGGTTACATGTCTTCCGTACGTAATACTACAGCTCCTGCCGAAGAGTGGATTGCAGGTGGTGTGCCTATTACAATGATGATGAATATGGAACGTCGTCACGGCGAAATGAAACCGGTTATCCAGAAAGCATTGGTGAAACTGGACGGTGCTCCTTTCAAGAAGTTCGCTTCACTGCGTGACAAGTGGGCTACTGAAACAGATTATGTATATCCGGGTCCTATCCAGTACTTCGGTCCTACAGAAGTTTGTGACGAGCCGACTAAGACTTTGCAGTTGGAACAAGGTAAATAATTCTGAATAGAAATATTAATATTGTAGGGGCGAGTTGTTTTCGTCCGGATACACTTCATGTTGTGTTTTCGGGGGATTCAGTTCGCCCCTGCTTTGAATAATTCGGTATATATCAGCACTAAATGAGTAAGCAACCGCCCATATCGGTGGTAAATAAGCCACGTAAGACAACTTCCCGAAAATCTTCTTCCTCTCCGCGCAAATCGCGGAAGAAAGATGCTTCGCCTCATAAAAAGAAGGTAGTCAAGAAATGGGAAATACCGACGGGGCTTTATTATATCCTGATGGGAGCAATCACCGTTGTGTTTTTAAGTGCTTTCTTCTATTTCTTCATTCGTCCTTATTCTTATCGTTGGAAACCTTGTTATGGGCTGAAGGCATACGGTGTATGCATGCCGGCGGGTTTTCATATTCATGGTATTGATGTTTCCCATTATCAGGGAAATATTGACTGGCAACGACTGACTCAGACCCGTCAAAGTCAATTCCCTATCCATTTCATCTTCATGAAAGCCTCCGAAGGCGGAGATTATGGTGATCGTGTTTTTCAGGCAAATTTTGATTCAGCCAAGGCTTATGGATTTATTCGCGGGGCTTACCATTTCTATAATCCGAAAACAGACCCGGTTCGTCAGGCTGATTTCTTTATCAATTCCGTAAAGTTGGACACAGGTGATTTACCTCCCGTACTCGATATCGAAAAGCGTGGAGATGATGCCCGGACTCTTCGTCGGGATTTAAAAATATGGCTGGATAAAATAGAGAGACATTATAAAGTAAAGCCTATTCTTTATACTTCTTATAAATTCAAGACCCGCTATCTTAATGATTCTATATTTGATTCTTATCCTTATTGGATTGCTCATTATTATGTTGATTCGGTGGAATATAAAGGCAACTGGAAATTCTGGCAGCACACTGATGTGGGTACACTTCCCGGCATTAAGGAAAAGGTGGATTTGAACATATTCAATGGCTCATTGGAGGAATTGAAATGCATGACTATCCGTTGAGGCATTTCATAAAAAAACAGACTATCTGTTCGGTTTTAGGTGAAGTGTTCGTTTTCGGACATTGGATTTGTTTTTTATTGATTTGATTATCAATATGATATGACTTTGGCATATACTTTGTGTTTGAGAATAAAGAAACAAAGTATGTGTATATTATGATAAGAACGTATTTTAATCAAGCTTTTCATTTAATCAGGCAGAATCCATTGTTCAGTGGTTTCTATATACTTGGAACCGGATTGGCCATATCGATGGTTATGTTATTGGTTGTTATTTATTATATAAAGGTAGCAGGAATTTATCCGGAGACTAATCGTGCGCGGATGATGGTTATATCGGATGTGCACATGCAGAGTGTTGATAATTCCAATTCTAATTCGACGGGTCTGATAGCCTACAATATAGTGAAAGACCTTTTTTACAATCTGAAAGGTACAGAAGCGGTTTCTGCTATAGGAACTTATGTGGCAGGAGATGGTTATGCTCAGTTGCCTTCTTCAAAACATCGCATACCGGTAGTTCAAAAAGCAGTGGATGTTGCCTTCTGGAAAGTTTTCGATTTTGACTTTGTAGATGGAGCTCCCTTTAGCGAATCCGATTTTGCCAGTGGCATTCATCACATTGTCATTTCAGAGGAAGTGGCGCAACGGATTTTTAATACTTCGAAGGTGGTGGGCAAGTATCTTACGATAGATTTTGTGGAGTATAAAATATGTGGAGTTGTCAAAACCCCCAGTTATGCCACGGAACTGAGCTATGCACAAGTATGGATTCCATATACTTGTTTTCCGGGGTATGATAAGTATAATCAATACGATGCGCTAGGTGCCTATGAAGTAGTCATATTGGCACGTCCTCTTCCGATTTTGACAGCATAAAAGCTCAGGTAGATGAATTTACCCGAAAGTTTAATGCTATTTCTCATGATGGCTATAAACTGCTTTGGCATGGACAGCCTTATGCTTACTGGAAAACATTATTCCGTGTGGACTCTATGACGGACTTGGATTTTATGAAGATTTTCCGTCAGATAGGAGCTGTTTTGCTGATGCTGTTGTTAGTGCCGGCATTGAATTTATCGGGCATGATATCGGGACGAATGGAAAAACGTTTGCCCGAGATAGGAGTGAGAAAAGCATTTGGAGCAACGTCTTGTGTCTTATTTTCACAAATAATCTGGGAGAACCTGATTTTGACTGTTATTGGCGGTTGTCTGGGTTTGATTATATCTTATGGAATGGTGTTATTATCTAAAAATTGGCTGCTTACTTTGCTGGACGACAATGTAACGGCGTTACCTGATGGGGTAGGTGTGAGTATAACTCCTCAAATGCTGTTCAGTCCTGTTCTGTTTATGGCTGCCTTCCTGATATGTGTGGTGATAAATTTGTTCTCAGCCGTTATTCCGGCATATCTTTCTCTGCGAAAAGATATTGTGTATTCCATTAATAAACAAAAATAAGAGGTTATGTTGCATCATATATTTAGAAACCTTTGGAATTCGCGTAAGCGTAATGTGTGGATATTGTTGGAGTTGATTGTTATTGCCATTGTATGTTGGATGGTAATCGATCCCTTATTTGTTATTTTCTATAATAAGTCGATTCCGGATGGCTATGAGGCAGATGGGTTGTACAGGCTTCAGCTTTCTGTGGTTCCTTCTGATGAAGAAATTCGCCCGGAAGATTTCCGGAAATTGATGGAACGGCTTCGAAGTCATGAGCAAATCGAATCGGCTACTTATGTAGTCAATAACCACTATCCTTGTTCGCGTGGAAACAGTTTTAATAATCTTACTTTGGACACAATGAGTGTTCGTGTTGCTTTTATGGATTTTGTTCCGCACACCGATTTCTTTCAAACCTGGCGAATACGTTCGGTCAAAGACGGTACTTGGGAAAGCCTCGAAAATGCCGAATATACGGTGAATAGTATTTTGATGACTTCGGATGCTGCTGCTTGTCTTTCGCCCGATAAAGATTTGACCGGAGGTGTGGTTTATGCAAGAGATAGTGTTCCTCTGAAGGTAACGGCGTTGATTCAACCGGTCAAAATGAAGAGTTGTATGCAGCCTTATTATCTTCGTCTCAATGCACGTACTGACGGCATTCCGTCATGGGCCTATGAGGGAGGTTTGACTGTCTTTGCCCGTACAAAACCCGGAGTTGCGGAAACTCGCTTCATTGAGGATTTTATTCCTTGGATGGAAGAGTATTTGGCAGTGGGGAGGTTGTTTATCAGCAAGATTGAACCTTTCAGTAAAGTACGTGAGCAAAGTGATTTAAAAGAAGGAGCTACCAGTGAGATTCGTATTAAATATGCCCTTTGCTATTTCTTTCTGGTGAATTTGTTTTTAGGAGTCAGCGGGACATTTTGGTTGAGTACCCGTACACGTCGGGAGGAAATGGGAGTGAGATTGTCTTATGGGGCGTCTCCCGGACATATTCGTCTTTTATTATTGGGTGAAGCCGGTATGTTGACTACCATAGCAGTATTGATAGGTTGTCTTGTTTATTTTCAATGGGTGCTGAAAGATGGATTTTATGTGTTGTCGGGTATGACGCCCGGTGATAATATGCGTTATATTACTAATCATTTTACAGTTCATTTTCTGATAGTGTCGTTGATTGTATATCTTATCATGATGATAGTAACATGGATTGGAGTATGGATACCGGCTTATAATATCAGTAAAATATCTCCTGTAGAAGCACTGAAAGACGAATAATGTTTTTATATTTGCCGTATGAATATAGTAATGAATATATTGTGGATTGTTTTGGGCGGACTGTTTATTTGCATAGAATACATTATAGCGAGCCTGTTGTTGATGGTCACCATCATTGGAATTCCTTTTGGTCTGCAGACATTGAAGCTGTCAGTTTTGGCACTTTGTCCGTTTGGTATGCAGGTGCGCAGTTGCCCCGGCGGTGAGGGTTGCTTGAGTGTTTTGATGAATATACTTTGGATATTGGTAGGAGGTATTTGGATAAGTTTGTCTCATTTAGCTTTTGGTTTGTTATTATGCATCACTATTATCGGTATTCCATTTGGTTTGCAACATTTCAAGTTGGCTGGACTGGCACTTACTCCTTTCGGGAAAGAGATAGTTTAAGTCGTGCTGTCATAGAAAAAGAGTGTGTCAAAACGTGAATAATACTGTCGTTTAGTTCGTAGGGGCGAGGTTCGCTCGCCCGAAAACAGTTTGCTTTGT
>ENA-OPCM01001949-OPCM01001949.1-human-gut-metagenome-genome-assembly--contig:-NODE-1949-length-12584-cov-1.836539_pt1 | contig 12584 bp, 8 predicted proteins | sample MGYA00241252_ERZ501484 | MGnify/ENA primary metagenome ERZ501484 (study PRJEB25962, sample SAMEA2042583) | human gut metagenome | biome: human gut; feature: human-associated habitat; material: faeces...
AGAAGTAAACGGAATCAATGTGCAGACGATCAAAATGAAAGAACGGGAAGAAAATCAGGAGACATATAATTAACCTACTAAATAAAATTAGTCAAAAAGTATGAAAAAAAATGTGAAGTCAACATGTATATGTTGACTTTTTTGTGTTATATTACTAATATATTATTTAGTTATCTAACTAATAAATAAAAAGTAAGAGGGAGGCATAACATGTTTCAATGTGATATAAACGATGCTCCGGTGATCGGGATATTGGGAATTGTGTCGCACCGGGCGAAAGTTGCGGCAAAAGATATGTACAGTGTATTTGATCTAAACAGAAGTCAGGCAAGTATTTTACTTACGCTTCATCACTGTGAGTCTATGTCGCAGAAGGATCTGGCAAAGCAGTTGAATATTACCGCTCCGTCGATTACATCATCGATCCGTAAAATGGAACAGTTTGGATATATTGCAAGACAGACAGATCCTGCGGATCAGAGAGTTATGCGGTTGGCGCTTACAGAGAAAGGACGTTCGTGCATTCAATCTATAAAAGACGTGACGGATAAAATGGAGGAGATCCTGCTTAAAGGAATGAGCGTAGAAGAAAAAATATTGTTTCGCAGGCTTTTAGTTCATGTAAACAATAATATTGATCAATATGAAAGGAAAGAAAAGATATGAAAAACTTATTTAAGTATGCGTCCGAGCACTGGAAAGCGCTTCTTGCGATCGTGGCCATTTTGATCGTGCAGGCGTATTGTGATCTGTCTTTGCCTGCATATACTTCGGACATCGTCAATGTGGGAATCCAACAAGGCGGAGTTGAAGATCATATACCGGATGCGATTTCCGCGGAAGATATGGAGACACTTTTGCTTTTTACTTCTGAAAAAGACGGAAAAACTGTTTTGTCGGCATATGAAAAGGATGACAAAACATATGAAGAACAGGCTTATGTCTTAAAAGATACTGTAAAAGAAGATACGGATAGGACGGAAAAATTAAGCGGTATTCTGGCAGCGCCTATGATGATGGCGGCAGGATTTGAATCAGGAAGCGATATGACCGCAGATATCGAAGAACAGTTGAAAGCACAGCTTCCTCCGGAAATGATATCGGAAGATATGACGGTTTTGGATATTTTGAAAATGATGCCGCAGGAGCAGAAACAGGCATTTGTATCGGAGATAGAAAAAAAGACGGAAGAACTTCCTGATACGATCACAGAGCAGGCTGCCGTAAATTATGTAAAAGAAGCTTATGCAGATCTCGGTATCGATATGGATGAATTGCAGTTTCGCTATCTGTTTTCAACAGGAGCAAAAATGATCGGTCTTGCATTTCTCGGAATGGTGGCAAGCGTTCTTGTCGGATTTCTTGCATCCCGCGTCGGAGCGGCGACAGGACGCGATCTAAGAGGAAGAGTGTTTAAGAAAGTCGTAGGATATTCAAGCAATGAGTTCGATCATTTTTCCACGGCGTCTTTGATCACGAGAAGTACAAACGATATCCAACAAGTACAGTTTATTATCGTGATGCTGCTTAGAATTGTACTTTATGCGCCGATTCTTGCGATCGGAGGCATTGTGCAGGTATTTCAGACAAATGTTTCAATGTCCTGGATCATCGGTCTGGCAGTTGTTTTGATCGCTTTAGTCGTTTTGGTTTTGTTTGCGGTTGCAATGCCGAAATTTAAGAGCCTGCAGAAATTAGTTGATAAAGTGAACCTTGTTATGAGAGAAATATTGACCGGACTTCCTGTGATCAGGGCGTTTAGTACAGAGAAGCATGAGGAAAAGCGGTTTGACAAAGCAAATATGGATCTGATGAAAACAAATCTGTTCGTAAATCGCGCGATGACGTTTATGATGCCGATCATGATGCTTATTATGAACGGGATCTCGGTTTTGATCATGTGGTCCGGTGCAAAAGGAATCAACGACGGACAGATGCAGGTCGGAGATATGATGGCGTTTATCCAGTATACGATGCAGATTATTATGGGATTCCTTATGATATGCATGTTGTCGGTTATGCTTCCAAGAGCGGCTGTTGCGGCAGATCGTGTGGATGAGGTTCTGTCCAGCAGGACGGTGATCCATGATCCGAAAACACCGAAAAAATTTGAAGAAAAACAAAAAGGTGTGCTCACATTCGACCATGTTTCTTTCAAATATCCGGGTGCGGATGAAAATGTTCTTGAAGATATTACATTTACGGCAAAACCGGGAGAAACGACAGCGATTATCGGAAGTACCGGAAGCGGAAAATCAACGCTTGTCAATCTGATCCCCCGTTTTTATGATGTGACGGACGGAAGTATCCGTTTGGATGGAACAGATATTCGTGAAGTGACACAGCATGATTTGAGAGATAAACTTGGGTATGTTCCTCAGAAAGGACTGTTGTTCTCAGGTGATATCGCATCGAATATTATGTTCGGGAATCCGGAAGGCGGCGGGCAGGAGATGAAAGAAGCTGCGCAGATAGCGCAGGCAACAGAGTTTATCGAAGCAAAGCCGAACAAATATGAAAGTCCTATTTCGCAGGGCGGATCGAATGTGTCCGGAGGCCAGAAACAGAGACTTTCAATCGCAAGGGCGATCGCAAAACGACCGGAAGTGTTTATTTTTGACGACAGTTTTTCGGCGCTTGACTTCAAGACAGACGTTGCTCTACGGAAAGCTTTGAAAAAGCGGACGAAAGAAAGTACGGTGCTGATCGTGGCACAGCGAATCAGTACGATTTTAAATGCAGAACAGATCATTGTACTTGATGATGGAAAGATTGCAGGAATCGGTACACATAAAGAGCTTCTTAGAAACTGTGAAGTTTACAAACAGATTGCGGCATCCCAGTTGTCTGAAAAAGAACTTCAAGATGGAATGCAAAGTGAAGACAGAAAAACGGAAGATATAAAAAGTGAAACGATAAAAACAGAAGAAAGAAAAGAAGCAATCAGTGCAAAAACAGCGGAACAGGAGGTGAGAAGCGATGTCTAGGCACGGAATGAAAGGTCCTCATGGAGGAATGCGAGGAGGAGCAAAAGCAAAGGATTTTAAAGGCTCGCTTAAAAAACTTGTAAAATATATGAGCGTATATAAAGTGCAGATGCTTTTTGTCGCTGTTTTCGCAGTATGCGGAACGGTATTTAACATTGTCGGACCGAAAATATTAGGTAAGGCTACAACAGAGATTTTTAACGGGCTTGTCAGTAAAGTATCGGGCGGATCGGGAATGGATTTCGGAAAAATCGGACAGATCCTTCTTATTACTCTCGGTCTGTATGTAGTCAGCGCGCTTTGTTCCTTTATTCAGGGAATGATTATGACCGGAATCTCACAGAAAACGACGTACCGATTGAGAAAAGATATTACGGAAAAGGTCAATCGGATGCCGATGGATTATTTTGATACGAAGCCTGTCGGAGAGGTGCTCTCCCGTGTGACAAATGATGTAGATACTCTCGGACAGAGTTTGAACCAAAGCGCGACGCAGCTTATTACTTCTGTGACGACTCTGATAGGAGTTCTCGTTATGATGCTTTCGATCAGTCCGCTTATGACGGTTGTGGCGCTGTTGATCCTGCCGATTTCCGTTGGCCTGATCTCATTCGTTATGAAACATTCGCAGAAATATTTCAGCGGACAGCAGGAATATCTCGGAAATGTAAACGGTCAGGTCGAGGAAGTGTACAGCGGACACAACGTGATCAAGGCATTTAACAAAGAAGACGATGTGATCCGTGAATTTGACCGGACAAATGATAAATTGTATGAATCTGCATGGAAATCCCAGTTTTTCTCTGGAATGATGATGCCGGTCATGCAGTTTGTAGGGAACTTAGGTTATGTAGGAGTAGCGATACTCGGAGGTTTTCTGGCGATTAAAAAGACAATAGAAGTCGGAGATATCCAGTCATTTATTCAGTATGTGAGAAACTTTACACAGCCGATCCAACAAGTTGCTCAGGTGACAAACATGCTTCAGCTTGCGGCGGCATCATCGGAGCGGGTGTTTGAATTCCTCGAAGAAAAGGAAGAAGATCAGACGGTTGAACACCCTGTTTCGGTAGAAGGACTTCACGGAAATGTACAGTTTGAAAATGTTCATTTCGGATACAATCCGGAAAAGATCATCATTAACGATTTCTCTGCAAATGTAAAAGAAGGTCAGAAAATCGCAATCGTCGGTCCTACAGGAGCCGGAAAAACAACGATGATCAAACTGCTCATGCGCTTTTATGATGTAAACAGCGGTTCGATCAAGATCGACGGCCATGACGTAAGAGACTTCAACAGAAGCGAACTAAGAGAAATGTTCGGAATGGTACTTCAAGATACATGGCTCTTCCACGGAACGATCATGGATAACATCCGTTACGGAAAACTCGACGCAACAGAGGAAGAAGTTATACAGGCAGCAAAAGCAGCACATGTTCACCGTTTCGTCCAGACACTTCCGGGAGGCTATCAGATGGAAATCAATGAAGAAGCAACAAACATCTCACAAGGACAAAAACAGCTTCTTACGATCGCAAGAGCAATACTTGCAGATCCGAAGATCCTCATTCTTGACGAAGCGACAAGTTCCGTCGATACAAGAACAGAAGTAAGAATCCAAAAAGCAATGGATAATTTGATGAAAGGCAGAACAAGTTTCGTTATCGCCCATAGATTATCGACAATCCGAGACGCAGATCTCATTCTCGTTATGAAAGACGGCGATATCATCGAACAAGGAACACACACACAACTCCTCGCCCAAAACGGCTTCTACGCCGAACTATACAATTCACAGTTTGAATCAACAGATCAGACCTGCGCATAAAAAAGAGGACTCCGCAGCGTAAGCTTGCTTACAAGGTGCGGAGTCCTCTTTTTTAAGCATAGGGCGGACGCCCGTCAGTGAGATGAAGAGTGAAGCGATGAAATCGAACTGGGGTCTGATCGGACGGTGGAGTTGAGTTCTGATCGGATGCAAATGATTTTTGTATGTGGTATGATGGGAGTTGAACTGCACTGAGTTTTTACAACCGAAGCTTGAGTGCAAGATCTTTCGCACATATAACACGAAAGAATACTAAAAAGGAAAGCAGTTTAAAGAACGAGTATTCTCAGGAACAGGTGAGGTGGCAACATGTTAAAAAAGAGTTTTTATTTTTTTATGTCAGTTGTAGAAACAGGAAGCTTTTCGCAGGCGGCGAAAAAGCACTATTTGTCGCAGGCTGCCATTAGCCAGCAGATTTCTAAACTGGAAGAAGAAGTCGGAGTTCGTTTATTTGACAGGAGTAAATACCGCCCTGAATTGACGGAAGCCGGTAAATATTATTATCAGAAGATCAAACAGTTATCTGAGGAATATGAGAAAATCGAGAAACAGACGCGTTATATTCAAAAAAAGAATTCGCAGAAAATAGTAGTGGGGATTACAGGTCCGTTTGAAAATAAATATCTTCCCCGTATTATCAATGAATATAAAGAAGGGCATGAAACGCATTTTGATGTTCGTGTTTATACATTTGAAGAGGGGAAAAAGCTGTTGGAGGCAGGAGATATTGATATTGCTTTTGGTCTGTCATCAGAGTTTTCTGTAAACCCGGATATTTCTTATGAAACGATTCATCAGTCGGAAACGTGTATTGTATGCAGCAGAAAAAACAGATTAAGTCAGTATAAAAGCATCAACCCCATTTTAGTAAAAGACGAGCCGATGATCACGTTATCTTCGCAGATGGGCAGAAAGTTTTATGATGATTTTATGAAGGCGTTTATATTGGATGGGTTTGAACCGAATATTGTAAAAGAAGTGAATTCTCTTTCGGAGTATTTTATATCTATAAAACTGGATGAAGGAATAGGATATACAGGCAGAGAGGTTGTGCCGGAAGAGGAAGATCTGTGCACTGTAAAAATAGTAGGAAGTCATCATCATGCAGATTTTGCGGTGGCTTATTTAAAAGAAAATAAAAAACAAAGTGTTGTTCAGTTTTATGAATATATTGTAGCATATTTTAAAGATTATAAGAAAAACTTATAGTCTTTATAGAAAAGCAGGTAGTTTCTTTTTGCTTGTTAAAATATTATCATTACAGTATGAAAAGCAAAGGAGAAATGAAACGATGGGTAAATTATTATTGACAGGTGTTGACGGAAATTTAGGTGAAACTGCCGCTGAAATTTTGCTTACTTTAGAACCGAAAGAGAATCTGATCTTTTGTGGTTATAGTGAAGAGGCGCTCAAAAAATATGCAGATATGGGAGTCGAGACTCGTCAGACAAACTTTAACAACGCAGATGGATTGTCGGAGGCATTCAAAGGAGCAGATGCGCTGGCTCTTATTTCGATGCCGTTTGTAGGAGCGAAAAGGCAGAAAGCTCATAAAAATGCGATAGATGCGGCAAAAGCGGCAGGAGTAAAACAGATTATTTATACTTCGTTAGTGAATGCAGACGATGAGACAAATCCTAGTGTTGAAAAGAAAGACCACATTTATACAGAAAATTATATAAAAGAGGTCGGCTTAGATTATCAGTTTATGAGAAATTCACAGTATGCAGAGGCGATGGTCACAAATTACTTTACTTATGTAAAAATGGGAACTCCGCTCACAAATTCACAGGGCGACGGATTGATGGCTTATATCTCCAGAAAAGACTGTGCGAAGGCTGTGGCATACGCGCTCCACAGATCGGGCGAGTTTACACGGAAAGTTTGGGACATTAACGGACCGGAGCTGATGACGATTACTCAGTTTATCGAGATCGGAAATGAATCTACAGGAAATAATCTGACGTTTCAGAATGTAACGGATGAAGAAAACTATCAAATATGGGATGCTATGGGAGTGCCGAGAACGACGGACGGCGTATTCCTGGAAGACAGTGAAGCTCCGTTTTCAAGCGATGGAATGGTGACGTTTGCGCAGGCGATCAGAGAAGGAAAAATGGATATCTTTACTGATGATTTCAAAAAACTGACAGGGGATGATCCAATCACCGTGAAATATATGTTCGATCATAACGAAGATTTTCAGATCGGTGCAAGACATTCAAAAGATGATTAAATACTTTTGAAAGGAACATCGGAAAATGAATGAACAGAAAATGAACTACGAACATGTTTTAAGTCCTATCAAAATCGGCCCCATGACATTGAAAAACAGAGTTTCTTTCACTCCTGTATGGCCGTCCTTTGCGACGGCGGACGGTCATGTAAACCGTGAATTGATTGAATGGGTAAGGGATATCGTAAAAGGCGGAGCGGCATGTATTAATATCGGATGTGGCTGCGTCAATCGAAATCTCCCTCCGTTTGTCACTCATCTGCTGCGAATGAGCGAAGAAAGTGTCGTAAATGAAATGACGATCTTATCAGATCTTGTCCATATGTATCAGTGCAAGATCGGAATAGAACTTTTTGCCATTAATATGTATGGCGGAAACTTCGCAGACAGAGATCACAACGGCGATAAGCCGGCGGTAGAGCTTGACCCTACTTATATGACGAAAGAACAGATCAAGGAATATATTGAAGATTTTGCGTTGGCGGCAGAGCGCGCGGTAAGATGCGGAGTTGACAGTCTTGTGATCCATGGAGCTCACGGGCAGCTTCCGGGATGCTTTTTGAACAAGAGGATCAATGAAAGAACAGATGAATATGGCGCGGATACGATTGAAAATGCATCAAGATTTACGGTGGAACTGCTCGCTGCGGTTCGTGAGAAGATCAAAGATCGTCTGGCTATCGAATATCGGATCAATGCAAATGATATGATCGAGGGTTCGCCTTCCCTGGATGAAGTTATCGCATTTGTAAAACGGATTGAGCCGTATATCGATCTTCTTCATGTATCCAGAGGGATGCATTCCGAGCAAAAACTTGCTCCTTATATGAATCAGCCGATCTATTACGATCATGGAATCAACATCGAAGACGCGGCAAAAATCAGGAAAGAGATTTCTGTTCCGGTGACGGTAGTCGGGTCGGTTACATTAGAGCAGGCGGAACAGTATATTGCGGAAGGAAAGGCCGATATGGTTTCTATGGCGCGAGGACTGATGGCAGATCCGATGGTGGTTAAGAACGCCAAAAGCGGATGCCCTGAGAATACAAGACCATGCGTCAGATGCAATTATTGTATTAACCGGACGCATTATGATCTTGCTCCGGTGAGGTGTTCTGTAAACGCAGAACTTGGGATGGAAACATTGTATATGAATCTGGGGAACACTTTGCCTAAGAGGATTGCCGTGATAGGCGGAGGACCTGCGGGAATCGAGGCGGCGAGAACGGCGGCGCCAAGAGGGCATACAGTAGATCTTTATGAAAAAGAAGATCATTTAGGCGGAGTCCTCACAATGGCAGGCGCTCCGAAATTCAAGCAAGATATCAAAAAATATGTAGAATGGACGATTCATTCTATTTCCGGTCAAGAGAGGGTTTCTGTTCATTTGAACAGTGAAGTTCGGGCGGAAGATCTGAAGGGAAAAGACTATGACGCGGTGATCGTGGCAGTCGGAGCAGAGCCTGTTATTCCGAAGTTTGCGAAAGGCAGAGAGGATGTCGTATGGGTCGGAGATGTGGAGCTTGGGAAAGTTTCTGCAAAGAAGCAAGTTGTGATCGTAGGCGCAGGACTTACCGGATGCGAAGCAGCGCTGTCTTTGGCAAAAGCGGGAAAAGAAGTTACTTTGGTTGACATGATCGATGTCTGTGATTTTGGAAGAGGAGGCGCCAAATTTAATCAAATTGCCCTGCGCGGACTGTTGGAAGCAGAACAGGTCAAGATGATCGGCGGTGTCAAAATGAACATTGAGGGCGACCGCATCGTATTTGTAAAAAATGAAAAAACGATAGAACTTTCATATGAACAGATCATCCTTTCGCTGGGGGTAAAAGCAAATGAAGAGAAAGTACAGGCATTTGCGGATGCGGGGAGAGAAGTTGTTTTCGTCGGAGACTGTAATACGAAAATAGGAACATTATATCATGCGGTTCATACCGCTCATGAAGCGGCGTCTGTTTTATAAATGTAAATATACGAAAGAAGATTCAAAAAGAGTGCTTTGTACTGCAACACGGTACAGGGCATTCTTTTTTTACAATCTTGTCGTCGAAAAATTTATGAAACTGTGGTAGAATAAAAAATGATTTGGAAAAATGTAAGAGAACGGAAAGGACTCTATATGGGATTAACACATTTTGACGAAAACGGAAAAGCGGTCATGGTCGATGTGACCGACAAAAAAGAGACGGCACGAGAGGCTGTGGCAGAAGGGAAGATTCTTGTAAACCGGGATGTTTTTCAGGCTGTGAAAGCAGGGACAGTCGGTAAAGGCGACGTTTTGGCTGTTGCGGCAACGGCGGGTATTGCAGGGGCGAAGCGGACCTCAGATCTGATTCCTATGTGTCATATATTGCCGCTTACGAATTGTAAGGTGGATTTTCGTATGAATGAGAAAGAATGTGCGATCTTCTGTACCTGTACAGTGAAAGTGACAGGAAAGACCGGAGTTGAGATGGAGGCTTTGACAGGAGTGAGCGCCGCGCTTCTTACGATTTACGATATGTGTAAAGCGATTGATAAACGAATGGTGATGACGGACATTCATCTGGTAGAAAAAAGCGGAGGCAAAAGCGGAGATATATGGAACGATTTTGACCGGTGTGCCGGACTTGTCGGTGAAAATCTGTCGGCAGAAAACAGATCTGCGGGAAATGCAGAGGCAGAAGATGTGGAGAACGTGTGCCGCAAAAAAGAGAAACGGACGCGCAGATGGAAAGCTGCGGTCGTTACGATGAGTGATAAAGGATTTGCGGGAGAACGAGAAGATAAGAGCGGCCCGTTGATCTGTGAGATGATCGCGGATCAGGGATACGATGTTGTGAGAACGGAACTTCTCCCGGATGAGCAAAAAGAAATTGAAAAGTGTCTATGTACACTTTGTGATGATGAAAAGGTTGATATCGTATTTACGACAGGAGGTACAGGGTTTTCTTTGCGTGATTGTACTCCTGAGGCTACAATGGCAGTTGCACATCGGAATGTTCCGGGGATCGCAGAGGCGATGAGAGCAGCTTCGGCGGAAGTGACGCCGAGGGCAATGTTGAGCAGAGCTGTTTCCGCGATCCGAAATCATACGTTGATCGTGAATCTTCCGGGCAGTCCGAAAGCGGTAAAAGAAAATCTGGAAGCAGTTCTTCCGGTAGTGGAACATGGACTTGAAATATTGACAGGACAGGCGGGAGAGTGCGGACGATGAACGATCAGTACGGCAGGCGGATTGATTACATGCGGGTATCCGTAACAGACAGGTGTAATCTGCGGTGTGTTTATTGTATGCCGGGAGAGGGCTTTTCCTTTCTTCCGCATGAAGACATCCTTTCTTTTGAAGAGATTGAAAGAGTGTGCAGGATTGGGGTAAGACTTGGCATTACGAAAATCAAGCTGACAGGCGGAGAGCCGCTTGTGCGGCGGGGAATACCGGATCTTGTCGGGAAGTTAAAGGGTATTCCGGGTATAGATGAAGTGACGTTGACAACAAACGGGATATTATTAAAAGAACAAATAAACGAATTAGTTTCAAACGGGCTTGCTTCTGTTAATATAAGCATTGATACGCTTGACGAAAGACGTTATTTTCGGATGACGCGGGGCGGTGATATAAAAAAGGCGTTGGAAGGCATGGAATCTGCGTTAAAATATCCTGATCTGAAAGTGAAAGTAAATTGTGTGCCTTTCTGTGAAGAAGATTGCATTTCTCTTGCGCTTTTGGCGAAAAAAAGGAAAATAGATGTCAGATTCATTGAGATGATGCCTATTGGAAATGGGAAAAATTTCAACGGAAAAATGTCTGAAGAAATATATAAATTGCTTCACAACGAATTCGGCGATTATGAAATATATAAAAAAAGAGTAGGAAACGGACCGGCAGAGTATATTCGTTTTCATAATTTTGATGGGAGAATCGGATTTATCAGCGCCCTTTCGCATAAATTTTGTTATAAATGTAATCGGATCAGACTCACTTCGGAAGGATTTTTAAAGCCGTGTCTGCAATACGGAAACGGCACAGACGTTCGGGAAATGTTAAGAAACGGGGCGGATGACAGTTTGATCGAGGAGAAGATGAGAGAAGCGGTGTTTTTTAAACCTGACGGTCATGAGTTCGGAAGATCTGGAAAAGGCGAAGAAATCGAAACAAAAAAGATGTCTCAGATCGGCGGTTGACAGGAAAAAGAAATCAGAACAAAAAATCAGAGCAATAAGATAAAGAAGATAAAACAAAGATAGCGGGGAGTGTGAGAAAAATGTCAGAAAAAGCAGAAAGCGGAACAGTGCTCGCAGTCTGTGTAAGCAGAGAAAAAGGAACGCAGAAGCAAAATGTGGGCAGCGCACATTTTATAGAAGATTTTGGGATAGAAGGCGACGCTCATGCCGGAAAATGGCATCGGCAGGTGAGTCTTCTTTCTCATGATAAGATCGAAGCGTTTCGGGCAAAAGGAGCAGAAGTGATCGACGGCGCTTTCGGAGAGAATCTTGTAGTAACAAACTTGGATTTTCGCTCTTTTCCGGTCGGAACACGGCTTATATGCCGCGATGTGATCTTAGAGATGACGCAGATCGGAAAAGAGTGTCATCACGGGTGTCTTTTCAGAAAATGGGAGAGTGCATTATGCCGAGAGAAGGTGTTTTTGCAAAAGTGATCCGAGGCGGAGAGATCAAAATCGGAGATATTATGTTCGCAGAGAGAGCGGAAAGTTTCAAGTAAGCGGTCATTTAAAGGATGAGAAGGGGCGGGAGTGAAGAAGCGCGTATATAGATGAATCGGAAAGAAAGAGGCGTATCTATGGACAGATTCAAAAAGAAGACAGATGAAAACGGGGAGAGGACGAGTCTGAAAATAAAAATCAGTATGAGAAAAACGGCAAAGATGATTGCGGTTGTAAGCTGTACGATTCTTATGCTGGCAGCCTGTTCTCCGAAAAAAGAGGTGATTTCGCAGTCTGTAACAGGAAATGAGGATAAAACATACGATTCGGGAGAGTGGATTGTTCAGAAGAACGGTTCTCTCATACAAAATGCAGGCGGCAATCAGGACGGGGAAAAGAAGCGATACTGTTTTCAAGATGTGGAAGAGAACCGTTATGAAGCGCCGCTGCTTTCGGATGTTCCGAAATGTACTTACGATTTTTCCGATTTAAAGACAGATGAGCAGACAGGTTATAAAAGCTATCAGGACCCGGAAACAGGTGCAAAGGCAAAACTTGGGATCGACGTATCTGAATTTCAAGGAGAAGTGATCGACTGGAAGCAGGTGAAAGAATCCGGTGTCGAATTTGTTATGGTTCGTCTCGGGTATCGGGCTTACGGAGAGAGCGGCTCTCTTGTATTGGATGCGATGTACGAGCAAAACGTGAAGAACGCTCTGGAAGCAGGGCTGCAGGTAGGCGTGTATTTTTTTTCACAGGCAGTTTCTCCGGCTGAGGCAGTGGAGGAAGCGGAATTTGTGCTTGAGCATTTGAAGCATTATAATATTACGGGTCCTGTTGTTTTTGATACAGAAGAGATCAAGTGGGACAGCGCGAGAACAGATGGA
>ENA-OPCM01001950-OPCM01001950.1-human-gut-metagenome-genome-assembly--contig:-NODE-1950-length-12583-cov-3.283206_pt1 | contig 12583 bp, 15 predicted proteins | sample MGYA00241252_ERZ501484 | MGnify/ENA primary metagenome ERZ501484 (study PRJEB25962, sample SAMEA2042583) | human gut metagenome | biome: human gut; feature: human-associated habitat; material: faeces...
ATATTCTTAGTCACGTAATCATAGCAGTACAACAGAAATGATGAATACCAGTCTCATTGTACTAGAGTTCCATCTGCTAAATGATACATCCTGTCAGATCATTTCTTCTTTATGTAATCATCTGCAATATGGTCATATTGTGATGCTCTATAATCATTAGGTACTTCTATATATGTACCACCTGTAGTCTTGAATTTTTCTTCTACAGCAGCCTGAAACCCAGAAGCGCATCTATTCTTTATAGACCTGCCAAAACGTTTTTTCTTATTAAACTTGCCCTTGCTGTTAACAGTAGTTTCCTTGGCTCTTTTCATAAGCTTACCTGCATTTCTGGGTTCTGTTATAAATACATCACCAAGACTCCTTAAATAATTAGCATCTTCGTTTATAGCAAGCTGTCTATTTATCGCATTAATACGACATAATTCAGAATGTTTTTCTTTTAATTTCTTATAATGATTAGAATATCTCCAGGTCTTGCGACCTTTTTTAATTGTACCGTCTTCATTATAATTCTGAGAATTAGTTGCTCGTCTTGACCTATCCATAGCACGATATATTATAATTCTAGTGAAAAGATATTTTTAAGCTGTATTTTATGGTTATTAATATAAATATAGTGATCATTGAGATTCACTATTTGTATTGTTCCTCTTATTTTAGAATAAGAAGACCCTGTGTAATAGACAAGTTCTACTTCATCTCCTTCTTGAATTTGATGAATTTTCCAGTTAAGTTCATAAGATTGGTCTTCACATAATTCTTTTTTTGGTATTGTAGTATCTTCTTGAAGTAGTTCTTTAAATCCTTTTAAGGCATCAAAACTTAAAAATAAGCGTGCACGATCAACCTTCTTATGCATTATGTCCTCCAATTAATGTATTTCTTTTTTCTGTAGTCGCTTTTTCCTGTTTGTTCATAAGCTTTAATATCGCATTCTTCCCATACTTATGACGGATAGAGACAAGAGTTCTCTGAAGCTTCTTTTCTTCTTCTAATGCTTCTATATCACTAAATAAGTCATAAGATTCATAGGACTCATCTAAGACATCATTAAAGGATATAGAGATTTGTCTAATGAGTCTTCCTTTTTGAACTTTTAGATGGTAAAGAGATATAAAGGCATCCATCAGAACACTCAATGAATTGGTTCTGACTGTCAGTTTCCTAGAACCTCCTGCCCATCCTCCACCATCTGTACGTGAATAACCAATATATAAGCTTATATGATTTGTGACTAAATGTGATTCAACAAGTCTTAAGACATTGAGTTCTACCATTTCCTTTACAACGAGTATTGCATCCTCATATTCATAATCAGAAAAGAGAACCTGAGAATTATTAATTGATTCATTCTTAGGACGATACTTCTTAATAGAGGCAATCGTAGCAGGCTCTCTTCCCCAGGCATGATCAATAATATATTCCGCATTAATGCCAAACTCTTTATAAAGAATCTCTTCAGGAATCTGAGTAATCCCATGCATATCCATAACACCAAGTTTTAATAAATGATTGGCTGTTCCACTTCCCATATGCCAGAAATCAGTGATAGGTAAATGATGCCATAAGTATTTCTGATATCTTTTTTCATCTAATATCCCGATATTTTCTTTTGTATGCTTAGAGATGATATCAAGGGCGACTTTCGCAAGATAGAGATTGGTTCCTATGCCACATGTGGCAGTAATATGTGTATCTGCAAATATAGCCTGCATCAACATCTTCGCAAACTCCTTCGCACTCTTATGATAAAGATGCATATAAGATGTAATATCAATAAAACATTCATCAATAGAGTAAACATGAATATCATCAGGTGAGACATAACGACAGTAGATACGATAAATACGGGCTGAATATTCCATATAAAGATGCATACGAGGCATCGCAGTAATATATTCAACACCCTTGGGTATTTCAAATATACGACAGCGATTATGAATTCCCATACTTTTCATTTGAGGTGTAATCGCAAGACAGAGTGCTCCATTACCTCTAGTAGAATCTGCCACTACAAGATTAGTTTTAAAGGGATCAAGATGTCTTTCACTGCATTCGACTGAGGCAAAGAAGGTTTTTAAATCTATACATAAATATACTTTTTTCATCATTATTTCTCCTTCCTGTTAGTCTTATTATAGTTATCTATGGTGCATATATCAAATGGTTTTGCACCAAAATGATTCTGTACGTACAATGAATGACGCATTTGTTTGCACCAAATTGTATTATGTTGTATAATGCCTAAAAAGAGGTGGAAACAATGAATTTTAAAGAATACCTAAAGAAATACAAGGAAAAGATGGGTGTGTCTAATGAATATATTGCGAGTCAATTAGGTGTGAACCGTTCTACTGTAACAAGATGGTTAAAGGGTGATACAAAGGTCACAAATCCTGAAGTGATAGAGAAGCTCTCATTTATATTAGGTGTAGATGTAGAATCACTTATTAATAATGAAGAACGTTATGAAAAGCCAGTACTAGGTGAAGTCAAGGCAGGGTATGATTTACTCATTGATGAGAATTTTGAAGGATATGAGCAGGTGACTCAGGATGATTATTATCGTGGAGATTTCTTTTTACGTGTTGTAGGAGATTCTATGTCAGGGGCACATATTCATGATGGAGATTTATTATATGTAAAGAAATGTAATGATGTACCAAGTGGGACAATTGCGGTCGTATTAATTAATCGTTGTGAAGTGACAGTAAAAAAGGTTATAAAAAAAGAAGGATTACTGATTCTAGAACCAGCGAACCCTTCTGTTGATGTACGTTATTATTCTCAGGAAGAGGTAGAAAGTCTTCCTGTAGAAATTATTGGAAAAGCATTATATAGTCGTTCTGATTTAGTATAAGAATTCTTCAATCATTAAAGTACTCATACGCTTCTTGAGATCATCTAGCTTTACATCATCTTCTAGACAAAAAGAAATATGTTTATATTCTTCAAAGAGTGTTTTTCTGCAGGTAATTTCTCTTTGTCCAATTGTAGTCTGATAAAGATGATCATGTGTTGTAATGTTCATATGATGTTGTAATTCCTTTAAAGCAGTCTGACCATTGAGTTTCATACGATGATTCTTTTCTTCTTGATCATCATTGCTTTGTGCATCAAACATATAAGCACAAATACTATAGTTCTTATGATGACATTCCTTAAATAAGTCATGAATCATATAAGTGAAGTCTACAAATATACCTCCACCTGTACCCCCTACTATACCAGAGGCAATAAGGACATTAATATGATTGTCTCCTGCAATAGAAATCATTTTTTCAATGAGTGTCTTGAATTCACTTCTTATACCTTCATAGACCTTCTCATCTCTAAAAATTTTCTGTCCAAGTGTTCTATCACAATCTGTTCCTCGAGGATCTAGAATGATGATTTCATCATCTGTCATATGTGTATTCTTGATATGAGAAGTCATATCTACGATTCTTATTTCTACTCTATCTATATCATCATAATCATGTTTTATTTTACCTTTTAAGGAATCAATGACACCGCCACCAAGTCCTCCTAATCCAACAATAATAATAGGATCTGCTTGATTCATGTTTCTACTTAGTTGTAGCCCCATAAAGTTATCCTCCATTTCATAATCACAAATAATTTAGCCTTTCCTATTCTAACATATTTAAAACACATTACAATAAAAATCAAAGGAAGCTGTAAAGCCCGTCTAGGGCCTTACAGCTTTCCTTTTTTCATATAAAAAGATGCTTTGATTATAAGAACACGATCTGTATAAGTATAACCATTTCTCATTATATGAGCATTGGAGAATTTCTTTCGGCAATTTTTATGCTGATCAGCTTCCCCTTCATAACCAGCATTCTTTTTCTCTTGAATCATATAATCCGCTTCCCCTCTTTCAATGCCATATATTATTATACAGTGATGATTATATATTACAATACATATTCATAACATATTCACATAATATTAACATAATATGAAAAAGAATAGGCTATTTACCTATTCTTCTACAAAATTAAATTTGTCTTTGTTTCTTTCTTTGAATACTTCAAAGATAATATTTGTTTGATCAGGTGTAACCCCTAATAAGCCATCTACACCCTCTTCTTTAGTAGGTACGACTTCATAGATAGAAACCTGTGTTGTAGATTCATTATGTGGCATAAGAACAACATATGTACGCTTATCATGAGTGAATTGATCTAACATCTTGAACTCAACATCATTTCCTGATGCATCTTTTAATGTGATTATATTATTCATTTTATTTACCTCGCGTATCCATTATGCCATAAGTATGTGTCTTACTACAATCATTTTTAGCTAATTTGCCACTTCACATGAGAGCCATGATCATCCTTAGATACAACTAATTGATCTTCTATTTCCTGTTTTAATTCTGATACATGAGAGATAATACCAATAAGTTTAGACCCTTCTGACATATCCATCAGTACTTTAATGGCTTCATCTCTTGAATGATCATCTAAAGAACCAAATCCCTCATCAATAAACATAATATCTAGATCAATACCTGATGCACTTTCTTTTATCTCATCTGCCATACCTAGGGCTAAAGAGAGTGCAGCCATGAATGATTCTCCACCTGATAATGTATTGATTTCTCTTTCAGAATCAGTCACGAAAGAATAAACCATTAAATCCAAACCTTTATTCTTACCTTCTCCTGCCTGTTCAATATTCTTAAGATGTAGTTCATACTGACCTGCAGACATATCATAGAAACGACTATTGGCTTCTATTAAGATACGTTCCAGGTATGTTCTTTGTACATATGTTTCTAAGTCCATTCTAGAACCTGATACATTACCAGATAATTGGTTGTATAGAGTAGTTAATTGGTGGTTCTTATGAATCATTTCTTTTGCATGAGAAACAATCTTATCTAAGCTCTTTAATGATTCAGTGTTGTTTAAATAAGTATGTTCTTCTTCTTTTACGACTTCTAATTGGTTTGAATATATATCTACTATATCTTGATAATCTTTTTCTAGTTCATCTAGTTCAGGAAGTGATTGACCATTGATACGTTTCTCTATTGTTTCAATTTTAGAAGAGACACTGGCATGATTCTTAGAATAATTCATATAAGCTTGATTGAAACGCTTTATATCTTCTTTTTGATACTTAGAAGTAAGCTCCTGCCAAGAATCACATTTGTATTCTTCTACTAAGTTTGTATAAGTCTTATAAGACTCATCCCTGTTTCTTTCTAGTTGAGGAAGAGATTCTTTATAGGATGTAATAAGTGTTTGACACTTATTATAAATATCTGTAGATATATTTAATTTTTCTTTAAAGTTCCTATAAGCTGTCTCTTCTTCCTGTTTATTCTTATTAAGTAGACTTATCGCATTTTGTGCTTCTTCTAATGAAGCATAGCTTAACTGGCTCTTTAATTGTGTCAATGTAGAATCAAGAGAAGCAAGCTTGACTTCATATTGATGAATATCATCAGTAAGTGATTTTACATTCTCTTCATATTGGTTTAATTTTGTTTCTATTGTTTCTAGTTCTTTTGTGAGAATCTGATAACGACTCTTTCTCACATTGAGGTCTTCTACAAGACGACTGAGAGTTTGTTTCTCATTTAGAAGTATTTCTTTAATAGAATTAAGAGTAGCGTCACTAGAGAGTGTTTCACTTAGAATCTTTAAATCATTCTTGTATTTCTCTTTTAATTCATTTAAAGAATCATTTAAAGATGAGGCTTTTGCGCTTTCTGTTTCTAGTAAGACAAATGCCTTGTCTTTTTCTATTCTCATTTTTTCTAGTTCTTCTTTAGTGGCTACTTCTCCATCTTTTAAAGATGCAGGAAGTGGATGGTGGATGGAACCACATACAGGACATGGAGTACCTTCTTCAAGTGTTCTTGCAAGTAAACCTGCCTGTGCATCTAGGAAGAGTTTATTAGCTTCTTCATAGATTCTGTTCTTCTGATTATAAAGAGTGCTTAATCTTGTATATTCGTTTTGTGTTGATACGAGATCTTTTTCTTTTTTAGAAATAGATTGAAAGTCTTTAACGAGGTTGTTGTAAGAATCAAGCTTAGTCTTGAATTCCTTATGTTTTGATTCTAGAATAACCTGTTCTTTTTCTACATCCTTGAGTGTTTCTAGTTCTGCTTTACCTTTTTCCTGTTTTAATAATAAAGATTCTTTGTTTTTATTGAGTAAAGTAAGCTGTTTAGTAGAATTATCAATAGATTTATTAATATTAGATATACTATTTTCTATTTTACTTAATTGTTTTCTGTTTTCTAAATCTTTTGTCGCTTTATCGTATTCTTGTGTATATAAACGAACAGATTGTTCGTATTTTGTATCTACAGTTTTCTCTTCTTCTTTTAAGTTTTCATATTGAATGCGTAGTTCTGGCTCTCTTTTGAGTTCATTTTCTAGCTTGTTTTGCGTATCTGTATATTGTTTTTGATCTTTTGTATAAGAGTTATATGCCTGCAAGATATTATATGCATATTCAATTCTACTAGAGAGCTTATAGTTATTTTCTATCTCTTCTTTTTGATTATTTAAGTTAACGAGCTGCTTCTTTGCCTCTTCTAGAACTTGATAATCATTAAGAAGTTGTTTCGCTTGATCTAGATTTGTTTTCTTTTCCTCTTTTAATGCATTAGTCTTACTTAATGCATCTTTATCCTTATTAAGAGTCTCTTCTAATACCTGACAATAAGATTCTAACTCATCTACTAATTCATTAAGATAAGAGATTTCCCCTCTTTTAATCGCTTCAATAAGAAAGACAAGGTTTTCATGTTCTTCACCTACATGAATATGCCCTACTTCACTCATACATCTTGTTTTGATATCACTAATACTCTTTTCTGTTTCTTTTCTCCTATTGTTGAGTTCTTCTACAATATCATTATAGATTTCTGTATGGAAAAGCTTTCTAAAGATTTCTTTCTTCTCATTAGATGATTTACGTAATACATCCATAAATTCACCTTGCGCAATCATTGCGACCTGCATGAACTGTTCTTTAGTGAGATGAATGATATCTATGATCTTCTTATTGGCTTCTTTTTGAGGATACTCAGACCCATCTGGCATCATTAATGCGATACTACCAGATTCTGCTTTTTCTTTTCTTAAACCTTTTTTAGCACCTGCTTTATAGTAAGTATAATGCTGGGGTATGCGATGAATGGTATAGATTTTTTCATCATCACCATAGCCTTGTGAGAAGGTCAATTCTACATAGGGTTTAACGTCTAGTGAGGCAAATTGGCTTTGTAAGAGTGTGCCTGTTTTCTTATTTAGAGTAGAACTGCTTTCTCCATATAATGCGAATACAATCGCATCAAAGATAGTTGTTTTACCTGCACCTGTATCTCCAGTAATTAAAAACAAATTCTGGTTTGGTTCTCTAAAATCAATGACTGTTTTAGATGCATAAGAACCAAAGGCTTCCATTACGAGTTTAATAGGTTTCATATTATACCCCTTTCACATGGTTGATGATATCCTGTAATAAGTCTTTTTCTTCTTCATCAACACCATTTAAGAAATCAGTACATAAAGAGAATGGATCCATTTTAACATCCTTCTTTACAACTGCCTGATAGTTATTCTTTCTTATGTTTTCTCTTCTTATTTCAAGTAATCTAGGGAATGCATTTTTTAGCTTTTCTTGCATTTCAAAGATATTGAGATCCTGTTTATCAGTGAGTACAACTCTCACAAAATCATCACAGGATTGACTTAATACATCTTTAAGTTCTCCTTCTATGATTCTTAGATCATGAAGTGGTTTTAAAGGAAGTACCTGTGTTTCTACAACACCCTTTTCTTTCATTTCTATCTCTATAATTCCTTTGTCCTGACCTGCTTCACTCATAGAATAAGGTAAAGGTGTACCACAATAGCGATAGACATCACTTCCCACCTTCATAGGCTTATGGATATGTCCTAGAGCAGCATAGTCAAATGGGAGTAATACTTCTCCACTTACTTCATCAATGTTGCCAGCCGTACGTATTTCAGAGTCAGTTCGTTCTATATCTTCTGCTTTCTTATTAACTGGTAGATAGAACTGGTGAGAAATCAATACGTTTCTATCCTTTGTATTCATTTCTTCTCTTTCTATCAGTTTCTTAATTGTTTCACTATAGGAGTAGTTTCTTCCGTCGTTAGTACCAATAATGTTTTTAACCATGGAAGGTTTCACAAAAGGAAGAAGGTAGAAATGAACAGGTCCATAATTGTCATTTAAAGTAATTCTTTCAATATGATCTTCTTCTTTTTCAGGAGGGTTACCTACCATATAGAGGTTCTGTTTAAGTAGTACCTGTCTAAAACAATCTATTCTAGGGGCACTATCATGATTACCAGAAATCATCATAATAGTAGATTGGGGTACTGATTCCTTTAAAGATGTCACAAAAGAGTCAAATAGACTCACTGCTTCAGCACTAGGAACAGCTTTATCATATATATCACCTGCAATCATAATAGCGTCAGGTTGTTTTTCTTTTGCGTATTGTACAATTCTATTAAGTATATATTGTTGGTCTTCTGTTAAGTCTCTATTCATTAGCTTTAAGCCAATATGGAGATCAGATAAATGAAATAGTTTCATTATTATTTGTCCTTTCTGTGTCAAGATAAGTTTATTATACACCATCTCTATATTTCATGTCTTAAATTCATACTTGATAATACCTTGAAATAGGTGTCATAGAAAATTATTTAAAAATAATTTATGCTAGTCTAAAAAAAGAAACAGCACCCAGCTGTTTCTCCTATTATCTATGAATGATTTCTGGATCAAGAAGAAAATCGTAGATATTTACAGTCAAGATACCATAATCATCATAATAAGGTTGTACAATATCTTTTGTAATGATGATTTTTTTGAAAGAATCATCAATCTTTCTAAAAGATCTAATTATCTTAGAACGTTCTGTTTCATCAGGAAGTGAATAGGCTGACTGAATGTAATATCTAGAAGAGCCAAGATTACACACAAAATCAACTTTTAGCTGCTTACGAACAATCTTCCCTTCCTGTTTTTTCTCTGTTGTCGCGATAACACCTACATCTACATTATAACCACGCATTCTTAATTCATTATAGATTACATTTTCCATACAAAAGTTTGGTTCTAATTGACTGAAATTGATACTCAAATTACGTAATCCTAAATCAGAAAAATAATATTTCTTTGGTGTAACTTTATACGCTTTTCCCTTAATATCATATCTATTGGCTAATTCAATAATGAATGAGTCTTCAAAATAATCTATATACTTTTTAATAGTTTGAGAAGAGATCTTAGATTTCTTTTCTGACTTAAAAGTATTCTTTAATTTTTCTGGATTAGTTAATGAACCAATAGATGAAGAAAGAATATTTAATAATTCTCCTAGTTCTCCTTTATTTTTTACTTGAAAACGTTTAGTAATATGACGAAGATATACTACATTTACCAAAAAATGTAGTACAGATGTTTTCTCCTTTTCATTTTCGCAAAGAACAACCCATGGAATACCACCGTACAACATATATTCCTCTAATCCTGCATATTGATCACCTTTGTATACAGACATGAACTCTGCAAAGCTGAGAGGATACATATGAACTACATCCCCTCTACCTGCAAACTGAGTTACTACACCTTTTGACAATAGTTTTGTGAAATTTCCTGTCACATATACATCCATATTATCCTTACGTAGATAACCATTGAGAACTGATTCAAAACAATCTAACTCCTCAATTTCATCAAGCAGTAAATAATACATTCCCTCATCAACAATTTGAGAACGTATATAAACCATGAATTTTTCTGGATCAACTCTATGTTTTTCTATTGGGCTATGGTGTCTTTCCCCAATCAAATATAGATCTTCACCCGAGTAAAAGTCAAAACGGATAATGTGATCAACATCTACTCCACTTTCGATTAAATGATTATAAAACAAATTATTGAGCAAATAAGATTTGCCACAATAGCGTATACCTGTAATAACCTTAATCAATCCATTATTCTTTCTTTTAATCAACTTTTCTAGATAATAATCCCTACGAATTTCCATTATTAAACCTCCTTTACAATAGATTTTTGCATATACATACAGTTTCCCAGTCTAAAAAAGAAACAGCAACCCACTGTTTCTCTCTCGTTAAATTCCAAACTCTCTTGCAAGTTCTTCATCTACTTCATCTGCAGTAAATATTTTACCTTCTTCGATAGATTCAATACCTTTTCTTAATTCTTTGTCTAGTTCTTCTTGTGTCATACCACCAATTGCGGTTGGTTCTGTATATGTCATATCAATCACCTCATGAGTCTATAATAGGAAGTTATGATGCATATTACAAGCAAAAAAGACAAAAGAATAAATTTACTATACTGTAAACAATAATACTACAAAACCCATAAGTACAAATAATATAGGTAAGATAATCGCTATGAATTTATTAGATGATTTCTTATACCAATAAGGGATGAGTGATAATCCAAATAGAATTATAATAGCTGCAAATAGATAATCCCCCTCCATCATACCTACACAACCAAATAAAGCTATAAATACACCAATAAGAGTACGAATGATATTAGATACAAGACATACAGAACCTACTGCTTTCTTCTGTATTCTTTTTCTTTTCATCTTCTTTTCGTATCTTGTATATTCATTATCTAGAGTACTATCACATACAGGACATTTCTTCATACCTGGTTCTACTCTACATCCACATTTAGGACAGATCATTATTTCACCTTCTCATAAGCTATTCTAGGTGTACCATCTGCTATATAGATGATTCCTGTTTCTTTAAAACCATTTCTCAATATCACCTTCTGCATCACCTTATTATCTTCATGTGTATCAGCTCTTAGATGAGCACATCTTTCTTCACAGAAGTCAACAGCTTTATTAAATACCTGATGCATAGTACCATCACTTGCAATACGATGAATCGTACCATAAGTACTATCATCAAGCCATGCGCCTTCTATATCCTTATATGTAGGATCATCCCCGATAATAAACGCAAATACACTATGTATAATAGAGTCTTCTTCCATGACAAAGAGTTGATGTTTATGTATGTCTTGTTCTAATGTATTTGAATCAGGATAACTGCTGTTCCACTGATTTGGGTTACCTGTTCGTCTCATAAATGCTTTCGCAATATCATATATTTCTAATATTCTTTCTATATCTTCTATTCTTGCTTCTCTAATAATCATGATTCATCCTTCGTTAATCAAAAATCCTCGTAATGTCACTATATCGATTTACCACTCGGTAAATCTCTACATACTCTTCTCCAACTTTATAAATAATCACATAATCTTCCCATATTGCATATTTATAGTCTGTTCGGAAACTGACTCGTTTGGAAAGATCTGCTCCCATTCCTGGAGACATCTGCAGGTTTTCGAATTTGCCATAAATTTCTTTTATGGTTTTTATAGAATATTCTTCGTTATCTTCAGCAATGTAATCCTTAATATTTTTCAAATCTTTTGCAACAATTGGATTAATTCGCAGCTTTAGCATCTTACTCCTCCACAAGTGTCTTCAACTCGTCTAAATCCAGCCATCCTTCGCCATCTTTCACTGCTTCTTCGGCTTCCTGAAGTTTCATTAGAAGTTTTTTCTCTGCGCGCTCACGCTCATAATCTTCAATATCTATAACTACAAAACGTCCTCTGTCATTCTTAGTCAGATATACCGGTTCTCCTTTGTGGCATTTTTTCAAAACTTCATTATAATTTCTCAAATCAGATACTGGTAAAATACTTGCCATATTCCTTCAGCTCCTTCCTTTGACCTCATACTTTTTCTGTTACTTTTATTATACACAAAAAGCTGTAAAATTCAACGTAATTTTTTACAGCTTAAATTGTATCTTTTTCAAAAACAGAAAACCGGCTAAGCGTTTAATTCTCTCTTAAACGTGCGGATATATTCTTTTGCCACATCCAGATCATAATTATTTTCTTCCATAAGTTCAATGAAATGTGTTCCGACAATGCATCCATCAATCGTATCTTTTAATCCGGCTACGTCTTCTGCTGTGCGGATTCCGAATCCCATCATGACAGGGATCTTTGATACGGCTTTTACATTTTCCAGATACTTTCTTACGTTTTTGTGGAAATGTGCTGCCTGTCCGGTTACCCCCATAGAAGATACACAGTAGACATAGCCTCTTGCATTTTCTAAGATCACTGGGATTCTGTCTGCGGATACTGGTGCGACAAGCTGAATGAGGATTGGTGCATTTTCTGTGTTGTCGAGTGCTTCTACCAATTCGAACTGTTCTTCTTTTGGAAGATCTGGGATGATAAGACCATCTACGCCGACTTCTGCACATTTCCTGGCAAATGCGTCTACGCCGTAGTAAAGGATAGTGTTATAGTACATCATAAATACGAGTGGCACATCGCAGTCTTTTCTTACTTCTTCTACCGCTGCAAATACACCTTTTAAGTTTGTTCCTTTACAGATGGAACGATAGGATGCATCCTGGATAACCGGACCGTCTGCGGTTGGATCGGAAAATGGAATTCCTAACTCGATAATATCAATTCC
>ENA-OPCM01001953-OPCM01001953.1-human-gut-metagenome-genome-assembly--contig:-NODE-1953-length-12574-cov-4.147456_pt1 | contig 12574 bp, 7 predicted proteins | sample MGYA00241252_ERZ501484 | MGnify/ENA primary metagenome ERZ501484 (study PRJEB25962, sample SAMEA2042583) | human gut metagenome | biome: human gut; feature: human-associated habitat; material: faeces...
AATCATGATATTTATATGGGAGGAGCTACCGGATTGGTAACCATTCGTGAAAGTAGTCTGTATTATCCTCCGAAAATATACGATCTGGAGTTGGCTCATTTGTATGTCAACAACAAAGAGATAACAACAGGCGATCAAACCGGTATTTTAAATAAATCCTTTGCCTATACCGGCCGGATCAAATTGAATTACTTGCAAAATGTGTTTTCTATCGGTTTCTCAACAGATAATTTTCTGCATATAGGCGGTGGTGAGGTAGAATATCGGTTGATGGGGTATAATGATGAATGGAGCGAGAACCGTTTGGGAAATGATATTACTTATACGAATATCTCTCCGGGTGATTATGTCTTTGAGATCAGGCTGAAAAACTTCCCGGAAGTAATCAGATCATTGGATATAACGATTACGCCACCTTTCTATGCCACTTGGTGGGCCTATACTATTTATGTATGCGTGATTCTGACTATTTTATTCTTCATTGTGAGAGAATATAGAATCCGTCTGTTCCTGAAAACTTCATTGGATTTTGAACTTCGCGAGAAACAATACATTGAAGAGATGAATCAATCCAAACTTCGTTTCTTCACGAATATCTCGCATGAAATCAGAACTCCGATCACTCTTATCTTGGGGCAGGTTGATCTGTTGCTGAATTCCGGCAAATTGTCTACCTATGCTTATTCGAAACTGTTGAATATACATAAAAATGCAGGTAACCTGAAATCATTGATTACGGAGCTGCTTGATTTCCGGAAACAGGAGCAGGGACTTTTGAAACTGAAAGTTTCTCAATTTGATTTATATTCTTTGCTCAAAGAGCATTATGTATTGTTTAAGGAGTTGGCTGCTAACAGGAATATTTCGTTTGTTTTGCATGCCGACTGCGAGCAATGCCTCGTGTGGGGGGACCGGATGCAAATACAGAAGGTGGTTAATAATTTGCTATCTAATGCTTTTAAATATACTTCAGACGGTGGAACTATCCGTATGGAATTGGCTGATGGAACGGAGGAATGTATGTTTTCCGTTTCCGATAATGGTGCGGGAATATCCGAGGAAGACTATGTTAAGATATTCGAACGATTCTATCAGGTTGAGAATATAGGACAGTATGGAGGAACTGGTATCGGGCTGGCTTTGAGTCAGGGTATTGTGAAAGCCCACCAGGGAGATATAACAGTAGAAAGTCAGCTGGGAAAAGGTTCTTGTTTTAAGGTCACTCTGAAAAAAGGGGATGCTCACTTTGATTCTTCTGTCGCCCGGGTTGAACCGGAGCAGGATAAGGAATATATTTATTATTCGGAAGACAAAGAACTGCTGGTTAAAGAGGTGCAGTCAGCCCAAAGTGAAAACGGGACTACTGACTGTAAATTACTGGTGATTGATGATAATGAAGAAATCAGAAATATCCTTGTAGATATCTTCTCTCCGTTGTATACGGTTGAAACTGCAAGTGATGGCAAGGAAGGGTACGAGAAAGTAAAGGTAATGCAACCCGACCTGGTTATTTCGGATATCATGATGCCCGGAATGCCCGGAACAGAGTTATGTGCCAAGATCAAGAACAATATAGAAACCTGCCATATCCCTGTCGTTCTTCTGACTGCCCTTAGTGCGCCGGAACGTGAATTGGAAGGATTGAGAATTGGAGCGGATATTTATGTGGTAAAACCATTTAATATGCGGCGGTTGGTTATGCAATGCAATAATCTGATTAATACCCGCAGACTCTTACAGAATAAATATGCCCATCAACTGGATAGCAAAGCGGAGAAGATTGCGACGAATGAACTCGACCAGAAGTTTATCGAACAAGCTACTCAAGTGGTGGAAGATAATATGGAAAATCCCGAATTCAGTGTAGATACTTTCTCACGGGAGATGGGAGTAGGACGTACCGTCTTATTCCAGAAGATAAAAGGTATTACGGGAAGTACGCCAAATAATTTTATCATGAATCTTCGTCTGAAAAAAGCAGCATATTTTCTACTGAATGCTCCGGAGATGAACATTTCGGATATTGCTTACCGGTTAGGATTTGGAAACCCTCAATACTTCAATAAATGCTTTAAAGAACTTTTTGATATTGCTCCTACACAGTATAGGAAATCTCATGATGCCCCTTCCGATCCCTCTGTAAAGTGATTAAAATAAGTCATCTGAATTTTTAGACTAGATAAAACGAACAATTCGATAGGGTGCAATATGCTCAAATCCGATACTTTTGTGGCGTTGGATCATGCCAGCTTGTACTTGAGTTTTCTTTGGTTAGGTGTGTACGCACACACTTTAAATTAGCAGACTAGGTACTGTGTAATCTTTATTCTAATATAATAATTATTGTATAGTATTATGAAAGACGATTATTTATGTGATAAATAAAAGATAACATCTTACGGGAGAGAGCCAATGTATTTCTCCTAATTAATTAAGTAGTGAGTAAAACCTTGATAATTAACCAATTTAATTTTATTCTAGTTATGAAAAATTTGCAGAGTAGGACAAAAGTGCGGTTGCTTCAGTCGTTCCTTTTGATTTCCTTGAGTCTCTTTTTCCTTGTCAATCCGGCTTATGCTCAAGGCGGGTTTGCAGTGAAGGGAGTTATTGTAGATAAAACAGGATTTCCTTTGCCTGGCGCCAATGTGATGGAGAAAGGAACATCTAATGGGACAATTACGGATTTGGATGGTAATTTCTCATTGAATGTTTCAAAGAAGGGAGTTACTTTGACTGTATCATTCATGGGATATACCCCTAAAGATGTGGTAGTGAAAGATAAAACAATGAATATTACGCTTGAAGAGAACGCTAAGTTGTTGGACGAAGTAGTGGTGGTGGGTTATGGTACGATGAAAAAGCGTGATGTAACGGGAGCTATTACTTCCATCTCAAGTGAGGCTATTGAGCAGAAGATGGCTACCAATGTTTTTGAAGCACTGCAAGGTACTACTGCCGGTGTACAGGTAGTGTCCGGCTCGGGACAACCCGGTGAATCTTCTTCTATTAAAATTCGTGGTACATCCACTTTCTCCGCCGAAGGAGTTACTCCTCTTTATATTGTAGACGGTGTGCCTTTGGAAAGTATCGATGGTATCAATACCAATGATATTACTTCCATGGAAATTTTGAAGGATGCGGCTTCTGCAGCGATCTACGGTTCCCGTTCGGCTAACGGTGTGATTATTATCACTACCAAGAGTGGTCAGGAGGGTAAAGCCCGTATTGATATCAAGTATAATCACTCGTGGGGTACATTGTCTCATAAGGTGCCACAGGCAAATCGTAAAGAGCGTCTGTTGTACGACCAGTACCGTAAAGAGTATTTTGAAACATACGGCGGAGGTAATCCGGATGAAAGTATTGATATTCTGGATGATCCGTTGAATTCATTCTTCAATGTAGACAATGATTATCTGGACATGATTACAAGTACTGCGCAGAAAGATCAGGTGGATATCAGCGTAGGTGGCGGTACAAAGAAACTGAAATATTTCATCAATACCGGTTATTATAACGAGAAGGGTATTATTTCCAATACTGGTTTCCAAAGATTAAATACTCGTATCAACTCCGATTATTCCCCGACAGACTGGATGAATATGGGTAGCCGTATTTCTCTTACTTATTCTAAAAAGAAAGGTCTGAATGAAGGTACGTTATTGAGCGCAGTGTTGACTCGTCGTCCTTATTTCAATACTTATTATCCGGATGGCTCTTTGGTCGGGGTGTTTAATGGTCAGAAGAATCCTATTGCACAGGTCAATTATACCACTGACTTTACGGATTCTTATAAGGCTAACTTCTTCCAGTTCTTTGAAATCAAATTCAACAAGTACCTGAAGTTCAGAGCCAATATAAATGCCAACTTCTATTTGGACAAGCGCAAAAAACTCGAACCTAGTCTTATTACTGATGAATGGCAGAAACAGAATAAAGGGTATTCTTATAATTACCTCAACTGGAACTGGATGAATGAAGATTTCATCACTTATGCACGCAAGATAAAAGGACATAATTTCAGCGCGATGGTGGGTGTCAGTGCTCAACAATGGCGTTATGAAAATGAAACTTTTGTGGGATTGAATTCCTCTACCGACTTTATTTATACAATGAACGCGTTTGCTGCCAATCTGGATTTATCCTCTACGGGATCTACATTGAGTAATCACTCCATGGCTTCCGTTTTTGCACGTGTGACGTATGATTATCTGGGGAAATACCTGTTTACAGCGAATATGCGTCGTGACGGTTCTTCTCGTTTTGCGAAAGAAAACAAATGGGGTAATTTCCCGTCAGTGTCAGTGGGATGGCGTTTCTCAGATGAAAAATTCATGAAGTTCTCGAAGAAATTCCTGGAAGATGGTAAGATTCGTGTAAGTTATGGTATCACCGGTAATGAAGCGATCGGAAATTATGATTATATTTATTCTTATTCTCCGAATTCTATCTATGACGGAGTGGGCGGCGTTATTCCGACCCGTATCGGTAAAGACAATCTGAAATGGGAGGAAACCAAACAATTCAACCTTGGTTTGGACTTGAATTTCTGGAATAGCCGTTTGACAATCACTGCTGATTACTACGATAAATATACAGACGGTTTGTTGGCAAACTACCAACTGCCTAAAGAATCCGGTTTTGCATATATGAAGACAAACGTCGGTGAGATGAGCAACCGCGGTTTTGAAATTGCCGTTACCGGTGATATTATCCGCACAAAGGACTGGAAGTGGAATGCTTCTTTCAATATCTCCAGAAATATCAACCGCATTGAGAAACTGTCTGAAGGTAAGGCATATATGGAAGGTGATATCTGGTGGATGCAGGAAGGCGGTCGCGTAGGTGACTTCTATGGATTTAAAAGTGCCGGTGTCTTTGCTTATGACGAATCGAATGCTTTTACAGATAAATGGGAGCAACTGACTCCGGTGTTTGAAAATGGTGTATTCCAATACAAGTATTTATTGAATGGAAAGGAATATGCAGGTGATATTCGCCAGAAAACGTTACCGAACGGCAAACCGTTCCGTGGCGGAGATTACAACTGGGAAGAACCGGAAGGAACCCGGGATGGTGTGATTGATGATAACGACCGTATGGTGATTGGTAATGCCATGCCTGATGTGACCGGTGGTTTGAATACAACCGTGACCTGGAAAAACGTAAGTCTGTATTTGGGATTCTATTATTCTTTGGGAGGACAGATTTATAATGCCGCTGAACATAATCGTAACATGTTCAAATATACGGGAACCACTCCTTCACCGGAAGTAATTCATAATATGTGGTTGCATCCGGGCGACCAGGCTATCTATCCGCGTCCGTATAATGATGATTATAACAATGCACGTATGGGTAACTCGTTCTATCTGGAAGATGCTTCCTTTATTCGTCTGCAGAACGTACGTATAGCCTATGATCTTCCAGAAAACTGGATAAAGAAGCTGATGTTGAAGAATATAAATATCTACGCTTTTGTAAACAACGCATTGACATGGACCAACTATTCGGGATTCGATCCTGAATTCTCTACAAGTAATCCTCTGCAGGTAGGTAAAGACTCTTACCGCTATCCGAGAAAGAGAGAATATGGTATTGGTTTTTCTGCAAACTTTTAATTGAAGATATCGTATGAAGAATATAAAATATTTTGTTGGAGCTGTATGCCTGGCTCTATCATTGAATAGCTGTTCAGACTTTCTGAATGAGGAACCGGTGAGTGAAATCCCGGCAGGTGACATGTGGCAGACCGCCCGTGACGCTAAAGCAGGTATAAATGAAATCTATGGATTGTTGCGTTCCACTTTACGCGAGAATTATTTTTATTGGGGTGAGTTCCGTTCGGATAATGTAGCTCCCGGAGCACCGGTGATGGCCGATCAGGCACGTGTGATTAATAACCTGATGTCTACGGACGAGAAATGTGCGAAATGGACGACCTTGTATCAGATGATTAACCAGACCAATCTGGCCATCAAATATGTTCCTAATATCAGTATGCCTGATGTGGCAGACCGTAATGATTACCTCGGACAAGCGTATGCGTTGCGTGCTCTGGCTTATTTCTATGCTATCCGTGTCTGGGGAGACGTACCTTTGTTTATAGAACCTACTGAAAAGTATTCGGAGGCTATCTATAAGGAACGTACAGATAAGAATTATATTCTGGAACATGTTATTCTTCCTGACCTGAAAAAGGCGGAAAGCCTGATTAACCGTAATAAGAATTACGAACGCAAGCGTATTTCTATCTGTGGCGTATGGGCTATCATGGCGGACGCTTATATGTGGGCTGAAGAATATAATCTGGCTGACCAAACCATTGATAAAATGGCAACTATTGCCTCCAAAAAGGGTGGACGCTTTGTAGACTTCGAACCTAACATTGCTACTTGGCATACCATGTTTACAGAAGAACTGAACAATAAGCCTTCGGATGATACGCCCGAAAATGATGAATATAACTCCAGAGAGTTAATATTCCTTGTTCATTTCAACATGGATGAAGTCGGCACGAATGGTTACAGTTATATGTATCAATGGTTTTCCGGTTCAGGAAACCGTGCGGCAGTTATGTCCGACAAGTTTATGAGCATCTTTGATGAAAAGGATATGAAAGGTGATTTGCGCAAAGATTATACGGTGAAGAATTACCAGAATGGAAATGAATTGCGTAAATATATGGCAGGTGACATCAGTAACTCTTTGAATAAGACATGCGAAGTAGCCTATCCAATCTATCGTTACACAGATATGATGTTGTTGCAAGCAGAAGCTCGTGCTCATCAGGGAAAATGGGGTGAAGCTTTGGATTTAGTAAAAACTGTACGTGACCGTGCCGGATTGAACACGTTGACTGAAAATGATTTTGCTTCTGAAGACGAAGTCGTTAATTATATATTGCGTGAACGGCAAGTGGAATTAGCCGGCGAAGGACGCCGCTGGTTTGACTTGTTGCGTACCGGAAAGTGGAAGGAAGTGATGAAACCGATTAACGGAATGGAACAGGACGGAAACGAACTCTTCCCGATTCACTATTCACATATCTTGGAAAATCCGAAGATTGTGCAGAACACGTATTATGGTAATACTAACAACTAAAAAAGGTAGAAACAATGAAAAAGACAATATTATATAAGACCCTTTTCTTTTGTTGGGCGATATTGGCATTGACCGGCTGTGACCTGGACTTGCAGAAGAATTATGATTATGAGCCTTCGGTGGATGATCCGTATGTAAAAGTGACAGCGTGGGAATATTTCCAAGATCACAAAGATATGTTCTCGGAGTTGATAGCAGCTATTGAGTATACAGGTCTGAAGGACTATTATACCCAGACTGACAATAAATATACTTTTCTGGCTTTGAATAATGCAGGTATGCAGTTGTATCGTGAAAATGAATTTGCAGGTGCAGCATCCATTACCGATTGTGATAAAGAGAAAGTAACGAACATGTTGCTTTATCACATTGTAGACGGTGAATATAGTTCTTATGGACAGTTGCAGGTGGAACCGATGTTCGTATTGACGATGCTGAAAGGAGAGAATGGACTGATGACAATGTCTGTATGGAAAAACCCATGGCAGGCTGCAGTAGGTAAGATTCTGGTGAATCAGACCGGAAGCAACGGGAAATCTCCACAGCGTCAGGCTAAGACTAGCAACATTCTGCCGACGAACGGTGTGATTCATATATTTGAGAACTATTGCAAATATTCCAAATAACCACAGTTAATTAAAAAGAGAACTAATTATGATTCGTAAAATATATACCTTATTAATACTAGGACTTTGCCTGGGCTTTGCTGCCTGTAGCGATGATAATGATGGTCTGGATCCTAATGCGGCTGCTCCTGTGATTAAATTCCCGATGGAACAACTGGATGTGGATTTAAATAAAGTAGATAATCTGCCGGTAGTGGCTGTCATAAAGTCGCAGGCCGGACTACAGAGTGTGACAATGAAATTGCAGACAGTGGAGGGGGTGACCGAATATAAAACGGTGACTGAATTTTTTAATCCCAATTCTTACAGCTTGTCTGAAAATCTGGAATACAATGCAAATTACGAAGCCTTTATCATTGAGGCTACGGATAAATTGAATCATGTTACGAGCGGAACTTTACCAATTGCTGTTACCGATGTAATGGCACGTCCTGTCATAACATTCGACCCGGAAGAGATTATATATGATGAAATGGATGAAAACCCGGTAATTCCCCGTACTACTTTCGAAGTTGTTTCAGAAGCCGGTTTGAAGGTAGTGGAGGTCTATTTGGTATCTGCGACCGGACAGGAATCGAAAGGAAGCGTGGAACTGAATGGGAAGAAGGATTTCTCGTATGATGAGATGATTAATTACAAAGAAGGCGATAAAGGTTTCAAAGTAAAAGCAGTGGATATATATGATAATGTGACCATTTCAACTTTACCAGTGGAATATAGAACAGTGCCAATACCTGTATTGACCTTGCCTGAATTGCCTATTTTTGCTACAACGGATGCTAAACAAGGAGTGCCGGTAAAGGTGGAATCTGTACGTGGAGTTCACGAAGTGATTATTTACCGTATTGAAAACGGACAGGAAATCGAAGTCTTACGGGAACAGAAGAATGGTGAGAAACAATTGGATTACACTCCGGAAATTGATTTTACTGAAACTACGTCTCAAATTAAAGTGGTGGTTTCTGATGGGAGAGTAGGAAAAGAAGCTGTCGGAACTGTGAAAGCATATGTAAATATGGACGTTGCTACTGTGAATATATCCAGTAAGACTTTTGCTAATAGTGCGCACGAAAAATATCCGGATGCTTATGGCTTGTTATCTTTCAAAGATTTGAAAACTTATTCTATTGATTATGCATTAACCAGCGCAGACAATGCGAAGAATGTTGATTTGAAATTCTATTGTATGGGAAAAGGTAAGGACGTTCCTTCAGAGCCTCGTCTGTATTCTATAAATGCAGCGAAATCTGATGAGTATAAAGGTTCTAATGGTGCAGGTCTGAACACTGCGGCAGTAAAGAATAGGACTACGTTAGCCAAACTCTCCGACTTTGATTATGATAATGCAACAGTTACTTCTATTGCTTCTGAAATATCAGCCAGCTTGATTGTGAAAGAAGACTTGATTCCTATAGCGGAGGGAGATATTATTGCCTTTAAAACTGCATCGACTTCTGCAGCAGGTGGAAATAGGATCGGAGTAATGAGAATTATCAGTATGACACCGTCTACCGGGGAAGGTGTGTTGAAGCCCGGAGATACAACAGCTCGTGTATTAACGGTTGAAATCAAATTCCCTAAGAAGAAGTAAACAGGGTAGTATTACCTACCGTCTGAAGTCTTAATAGAAAACTTTTTTTCTATTAAGACTAAACTTCCCTTTCATTGGGAATAAAGTTGTTCTCTGTCCGATACAAACTATAAACGAAGCTTCCGTTTTTATAAATGCAAGTTGCGTTTATAAAAACAAAGCTTTCAATTATAAAAACAAAGCTTTCGTTTATAGTTTATAATAGGGATAAAAGAAGTTTGCAACAAGGGGGAAGGGAGTTCTCTCCTTGTAGAGAATAACTTTTCTATTAATAGCCAACGCGAGAGTTAGTAACAGCTATCCGGTGAACCGTAGATAGAGTATACGAAAGATGCGACTGATAACAAATACGATGGTTAAGTAATAATGTGCAGTAGCTGAAAGTAATATGAGAAAACATATAATATATAGGTATTTCCTCTTTTTATCTTTGGTCGGACTGATGCAGTTGACGTTTAGCTGTTCCTCCTCTTCCAACGAAATAGAACCTTTGAAACCGGAAGGAGAAGATACTCCTTTGGAAAAAGATGAATATACTTTTATGAATGTAGAATACCGGAAGTGGCAGAACGGAACTTTCCAGGCATGGACAACGGCAGATTCAAGGGAAACACGTACCATTGATAATATGAATTGGCATACTCCCTCTTCGGGTTATAGCCGGACTGCATGGGGAGGACGAATCGGTTTGCAACCTTCATCTGTGGTTGGAAAAGAAAGCTTTTATCAGCGTATTCCAATAGCTGTCTGGAGTGCCGGTATAGCGGCAATGATGGTCATTGCGCTGGGGTTAGGCTTGATTTTCTATTCGGAGAACCAAGCAGGCGGAAGTGGTGAATGGTCGTGCTACGAAGGTAGTTATGTGGAAGTGGGAGGCAAGCGAATTTCGGATGTGAAACAGATTATGCCTTGTATTATTGAAACACTGGAAGAGGCGGAACGGGTGGAGAAACTGGCTCAGGAGCGTGTGGAGGAAATTTGTCGTTCCGAGAAAGAGATAGAAGAAAAGGAATTATTGGTAAGCGAATAAAAAACATAAAAAAAATAAGATATGAAAACAAGATTTATTTTAGGAAGTGCATTGGCGGCTGTTTTGCTGATGTGGGGTGGAACAGGTAAGGTTATGGCCCAGAAGAATATTGATAAAATGGCGGCGGAACTGGAAAAACGGGATGATGTGGCTATCAATTCTGTAACGAAACGTGACCCTAAAACCCGCAAAGTGGTGAAGGTGGTGAAAAGTTTCTCGTTAAAGGATGAGAATATAGGTGCAAGGTTGATTGAGGCTTTCGAGAAGGATGAGGAATATGCCGAAACTGCCATCAAGGATATGCCGAAGGGAAGAGGCAAGGCGCAGAAAGCGAATTTTACGTTCATTTATAAGACGGATAATGAGAAACGTACTTACACCCTTAATGTCAAAGAAAGCGGAAGTGTAAGCATGACCGTCATTATCAGTCCGATGAAGGATGGGCAAGAAGTGGGTTCTGTTGTCCTTGACCCGGAATATTGGGATTCGTTCAATGAGCAGATGGCCGAATTAGGGAATAATCTAAGGGATTCCGGTATAGAGGTGCGCCAAATGAGTCGGGAAGAGATGGAGAAGATGCAGGAAACTATCCGCCAGTCATTGAAAGGACTGGATGCTTATGCCATAGCTGAATAGATGATGGCATTATTTTTCACGAACACAAGATAATAAAACACTCTCTTTTGGTTAGATTACAAAAACTTTTTAATTGTCTTGCCTTTCCGGAAGTTGTGAAACTGCCGGAAAGGCTTTGTTTTTTAAGATGAATCTCCATGAAAAATCGAATTGTTTTATATCTTTGCAAGTAATATAAAAAACACACATTAAAGAAGAAAGATGAAAAACGAAATTACCGGAATGAGACTCGGACTGATAGTCATGAACTTCTTGCAGTTTGCCGTATGGGGGGCTTATCTTACTTCCATGGGGACGTATTTGTTTAATATTGGCTTGGGGGCCAAGATAGGTCTGTTTTACGCCATGCAGGGGATTGTTTCCTTGTTTATGCCTGCCATAATGGGAATTATTGCCGACAGGTGGGTGCCTGCTCAAAAATTATATGGTTTCTGTCATTTTATGGCTGCCGTGTTTATGGTGGCTGCCGGGTGGTATGGCTATGTGGATGGTGAAGCGGTTAATTTCGGTACTTTGTTTACATTTTATTCTCTTAGTGTAGCTTTTTATATGCCAACATTGGCTTTGACAAATTCGGTAGCCTATACCGCACTGGATAAAGTAAAACTGGACCCTGTCATCGCTTTTCCTCCCATCCGTATTTTCGGAACGATTGGTTTCATCTGCTCCATGTTGCTGACGGATATCTTGGGATTCCAAAATAATTATATGCAGTTTTTTTCTTGTGCTTGCTTTGGAGTGATACTGGCGGTTTATGCGCTTACTTTGCCTGAGTGTCCTGTAAGTCGTGGTGGAGAACAGAAATCGTTGGTAGATGCTATGGGATTACGGGCGTTTACACTGTTCAAACAGAAAAAGATGGCTATTTTCTTTATATTTTCTATGTTGTTGGGGGTTTCTTTACAGATAACCAACGGTTTTGCCAATCCGTTTCTCAGCAGTTTCAAGGGAGTTCCGGAGTATGCCGATACGTTTGGAGTGAATCATGCCAATGCATTGATATCTTTGTCGCAGGTGTCGGAAACATTGTGTATCTTATTAATACCGTTTGTGTTGAAGCATTTCGGAATCAAGCGTGTTATGCTGATAGCCATGTTGGCATGGGTACTTCGTTTCGGATTGTTCGGACTGGGGAATCCTGGGCCGGGTGTCTGGATGTTTGTACTGTCCATGATTGTGTATGGGGTGGCTTTCGACTTCTTCAACATTTCTGGTTCGTTGTTTGTTAACAATGAAACTGATTTATCCATCCGTTCCAGTGCTCAGGGATTGTTCGTGATTATGACAAATGGTATTGGCGCTACGGTGGGAACGTTGGGAGCTCAGGCAGTGGTAAATCGTTTTGTTGATATGAACAGCAGTGCTCCGCAGATGGAGGGATGGAGCATGACATGGTTTGTCTTTGCGGGATATGCCTTGGCGGTTGCGGTATTGTTTGCTGTCATATTCAAGTATAAGCATCGTCCCGGGCAAGTTTGATAAATTATTTTTTGACCGTTTCCGATGTAGACGGGAATGGTGGAAGGAAAGTTAAATTATGGATGAAATAGAATTGAAGGTACATGATATGTCCTCTACATTGCAGCC
>ENA-OPCM01001954-OPCM01001954.1-human-gut-metagenome-genome-assembly--contig:-NODE-1954-length-12573-cov-2.011743_pt1 | contig 12573 bp, 9 predicted proteins | sample MGYA00241252_ERZ501484 | MGnify/ENA primary metagenome ERZ501484 (study PRJEB25962, sample SAMEA2042583) | human gut metagenome | biome: human gut; feature: human-associated habitat; material: faeces...
CTAAGCTTGCCGTAGCTGCCGGTAAAGGTGTTTCCGAATTCAAAATAGGTGTACTGTGGAATGTCATAGACTTCCGATGCAGGATTTTTTCGCATGTTCTTTTTCTCCTATGCCCGCTGCCTGAAGCAGCGGAATGACTTCTTTTAAATTTTCGGCGATGCCAAACAAGCGATCCCTGTCCCCTGCTTCCGGCGGTGTCAGGTCGGGAACCAGAATCACATTACAGTGTGCGGACAGCCCTGCGGTAATGCCGTTGGGCGAATCCTCAATTGCCACGCACTGTTCCGGCGGCAAGTGCAGAGCCTTTGCCGCCACCAGATAGATGTCCGGATCCGGCTTGCCGTGAAGCACCTGATCACCGCCGACAATTTGCGGAAACTGCCCAGCCAGTCCAGCCAGTTCCAGCCGCTGTTCTGCCAGTTCTTTGGAGGTGGCGGTGGCAATGGCATAAGGCAGTCCGGATTCACGGCAGAATTGCAGCAACTCTGCAATGCCGGATTTCTGTTCTACGCCGTGCTCTGCAATATATTGGGAAACCAGTTCCCGCCGGCGGTCACGTACTTTGAAATAGTCAAAGTTTTCTCCGTAAAGCTGCCGGAAGTAAGGCTGGGCGTGGGCGGCACAGCAGCTTCGGACATGCAGGGCGGCTTCTTCTGACATGGGATATCCCAGTTCCTTTGCACTTTGCAGCCAGCAGCGGAAATAGATTTTTTCCGTATCCAGCAACACGCCGTCCATATCAAAAATCAATCCGCGAATGGTGCTCACTGGTTCTGTCCTCCTGCATTGGTCAGCATCTGCCGCAGGGCTGCCAAGTCGAAACCATTTACCATGGAATCCGTGTACACGTCAGCACACTGATATGCCTGTTGGGAAATGGTTTCACTGCCCAGCAGATAACGGCACAGGCGAACGGCATCGGTGATGTTGACGGTACCGTCCAGTGTGACATCACCCTTCTGCCATGTCGGCTGTGCAGAAGTTTCTGTGGTTGATGTGGTTGTGTCACTTTCGCTGACAGAAGACGAAGCTGTTGTCGTTTCTGTAGTAGTTTCTTCCGACGATTCTGTTGCAGAGGTTTCTGTAGAAATGGTAGTTGCTTCTGTTGTGGTCGAAACGGTTGTTTCTGTTGTTGCTTCTGTAGAATTTGTAGTTGTTTCAATTGCAGTTGTTGTGGTTTCGGTAGCGGTAGTCACTTCTGTCGTTGTTGCAGGTGTCGGTGTGGGTGTTGTACCGTTCAGGTAAGCAGATACCTGCTCCGACCAGTATTTTCCCATGCAGGCGTAGCCGGCTTCATTGGGGTGTACGCCGTCCTTTAATCCCGTTTTCATATCTACGACGCTGTTGATGTTTGCAAACCGAATTCGTGCTCCGGCAGCCTGCTTTTTCTCTACCAGTTCTTTGACAGAGGCGTTGTAGTTGTCTACGCTCTGCTCTACCAGTGCTGTAAATTCTTCCGGATTGTTTTCATAGGAATAGCCGCTGGACTGATATGCCCAGAGCCAGTCATGCCGTACTGATACGTCAATATCCGGTACTGATGCCACGAACAGCATGCTGTTGCTGTCTATGCTGTCCAGCAACTTGTCTACCAGTTTTTCCAGACGGTCTGTAATGCCAGCATTCTGGTTGTCCAGCAGATCATTGGTGCCGATTTGCAGCAGGACAATATCCGGATCGTATGCTTCGATCATATTGCCTGTGACATTGTTATTGTAATAGGTCGTGTCAAAAATGGTTTCATACAGTCCCTGCCGACTTCCGATTTTCTCAATGGCATAGCCGCTGTAGCCGGCATGGGCGGGGTCATACTGGAATGTTACGCCGTCAGAGGTGGTGTAGGAAACAGAATCAGACCAGTTGTTTTTCGGTCCTACCATATCGAAATTGGTAAACCCTTTTTGCTGCATTTCGTAGCAAAAGTATTTTCGATAGCCGTTGTCCCCGTTGATATAGCCGTCTGTAATGGAGTCTCCCATTGCCAGAATCCGTACCGGTTCTGTAGAGTCTTCTGCGGCAACCGGTGCAGCTGCCATACCGGCTGCAAGGGGCAGTACACCGATACAAAGGCTTGTTAAAACGGCAAGTATTTTTTGTTTTATCATATTATTCTTCCTTTCATGTAATTCCTTATTCCTGAATCAATTTGACAAGAGCATCTGTGATCACAGTGCCGCCCTCGTCATTCGGGTGTTGTCCGTAAACGGTTTTTGAAGCATCTGACGGGTCTGCCAACAGGGAGGCAACATCAAAATAAGTCGCTCCGTTGTCCTTGGCAATGCCCTCCACCGTTTCGTTATAGGCAGTTCGAATTCCATCTAATTCTGGTGTCATGTCAAATGGCGGAGAGTTCCACAAAATCGTGTGAATGCCGGCATCGGTACAAGTTCTGGTGATCTTCCGGACATCTGCTTCGATTTCTTCCGGTGTGGCATGACCAGTGCCGCCATAAGGTCCGCTGATGATGTCGTTGGTGCCGAATGCCACGGTAATCAGATCTGCACCGGCAACAGCACGATTCAGCCAGTTGCCCTGCCGGGCACAGTCAGAGGCACGGGCATGGCCGATTCCCAGATTCCACAGGCTGTAATCTTCTGTACCCAATTGATCCAGCAGCTGGGCTGCCCAGAATTGATACCCGAATTCGGAAGTCTGGCATCCCTGTGTGACAGAGTCCCCCAACGTGACAATTCGGGTCTTGACTTTTCGGTCACAGCCCACAAGCTGGGGCACAGGAATTTCATTGGTGTAGAGAAATCCCTTTCCGTTCCCTTTATCTGCATAGGCATAGGTCAGGTTAGACATGGCAATTGCCGGAATATTTGTCCCATTGACTGTCCATTCCCACAGCAGATAGTGCCCTTCCGGTACGTTCAGCGTTACAGGATCGCTCCAGAAAGTTTCATCCGGAGCGACTTCTTTGGCGGCACTGCCGGAAAAGGTCACGGCTGCGGAAACTGTTGGTTCCACTTTGGCATCGAATTCCGTGCCGCCGTCATAGACAGTTGCCTTTTCAATGGTGTAGCTGCCGCCGGACATGCCCACATAACTTTCGCTGCCGTCACCCCATGTGGAATCTACCGTATTGGAAAAGTAAAACCGGTAGTCATACTCCCCCGCCGCTTCTACCGGAAACCATGCCCGATAGGTCACATGTTCTGCGTTTTTGATAACGGTATTGCTGCCGGTAGAAATCACGGTATTGGACACGTAAGTATCCAGCAGAGAAAGTTCCTGATCTGCTGTTGAAGTAGTTTCGGCACTTTCTTCTGTTGGCGTATTTGATGTGCCGCAGCCTGCAAAAGCTATGGTCAATGCTGCCGTTGTCAGGAGTGCCAAAATTTGTTTCCGTTGGATTCTTTTCATACAACGCCTCCTGTCTTTTTCATCTTGACTCATTGTAGCACGGCAATTTTCTTTTGTCAAGGACAATTTTATGCTTTTTCTTTTTGCAAATTTGTTTTTCAAAGTAAATTTATGCACAATAAAATTGCAGTGCTGTTAGAATTTTTTATATGAAACGCTTGATTGTAGAGCAAGAATGTGCTATAATAAAAATGTTCGTGAGAAAACTGGCATGAAAGATGTATGCCACAACTGAAAAAAGGAGAATTGAAATGAAAAAACGCATCTTCGCGGGAATTACGGCAAGCATTCTTGCTCTTTCCTGTGCTGTACAAGTGCCGGCAATTTTGTCCGCTTCGGCTGCTGGAAATTATGAAATGCAGTTGAACATCAAATTGAACGGTGAAAAGAAAGCAATCAGCCCGTATATCTACGGTGTGAACGAAGCCGGAAATTCAACCAGTTTGAAAAAAGTGACAACGCATTCGCTGCGGCAGGGCGGCAATCGTTTTACTGGCTACAACTGGGAAAATAATTATTCCAATGCCGGTCGGGACTGGAACGATAGTTCTGACACAAACATGGGAGATGTAACAGACGGTCCGGCATATCAGGCACGCCGACTGTCGAAGGAAGCTGCTGAAAACAACGTAGACTACAAAATGGCAACGCTGCAAATGGCGGGTTATACTTCCGCAGATAAAAATGGAACTGTGGCAGCTTCGGAAGTAGCACCGTCCTCTCGTTGGAATAAGGTGGAATTTCAGAAAGACGGTGCACTGTCTGACACGCCGGATCTGACGGACGACACGGTATACATGGACGAGTATGTCAATTACCTGATCAATAATCTGGGGGATTCTACAACTTCTACCGGTATTCAGGGATATAATCTGGACAATGAACCGGTACTCTGGAATGATACGCACCCCCTGCTGCACAAGGACGAAGTTTCCAACAGCGAACTGATCTCCAAGTCGGTTGCTCTGGCAAAGGTGGTAAAAAATCTTGACCCCAATGCAGAAATTTACGGTCCGGCATTCTGGGGAATTCTCCCCTGTGTACAGGCAGGAAGCGGCGACAACTTCAAGGATCCGGATTGGGAAGCTGTCAAAGGACAGTATTCGTGGTATATGGATTACTACCTGAAACAAATGGCAGATGCAGAGCAGGAAAACGGCAAACGACTGTTAGATGTGGTTGATGTTCACTACTATGCACAGGACTGCGAAACAGATGACGGCATTTTGCAGGCGGCGAGAAGCCTGTACGATCCGGATTACAAGGAAAACAGCTGGCTGACACAGTGGTTTGGGGGTTCGTTCCCGTTCCTCACCAGAATGCAGGAGTCTATTGACAAGTACTATCCGGGTACCAAGCTGGCACTGACGGAGTATAATCTGGCAAACATCAGCAAGGAATCTACAACTGGAAAATCTGTAATTTCTGCCATTGCAGAAACTGAAGCGTTGGGGGCTTTTGCCGATCAGGGCGTATATCTGGCAACCTATTGGGGAACGCTTTCTCTTTGTCCGTATGTGACCAGTGCGATCAACCTTTACACTAACTATGACGGCAATGGCGGTGCATTCGGGGATACCCTTGTGGAGTCTTCCTCTGCTGACCTGTCTAAGGCGGCAATCTTTGCGGCAATTGATGGCTCTGATGACAGTGAAGTGACTACAGTGATTTCCAACAAGGATAAGGAAAATACAGAAAAAGCGGTTATTTCTCTGGAAGGCACAGACACTGACTATCAGAGTGCTGTTGTCTATGCTATCACACAGGACAGCAGCGATATTCAGATTCTGGATGTGCAGAATGATGTTTCCGGCAATCAGGTAACTGTAGAACTGCCGCCGTTGTCTGTGGCTCAAGTGGTGATTTCTGACGAAAAGACCAATGTGACAATTCCGGAAAAACCGAATGTTGAAATCAAAAAAACCACTTACAATATCAGCGATTTGTCGACAAATACCGCAGGCAATCCGATGATTCCGCTGGGTGACAAGGAACACCTGAAAGAAATTATTGTGAACGCTACTGTATCTTCGAATGCCGGATCTTCGTGGGCTGTCGGCGGCGGAGCTCTCTGCTTTAACGAAGTCGTGAAAAAGGGTTCCTCCTCTGCTGGCGTTTGGGGAAACAAGTCTTTCCAATACCGTCTGGGCACAAGTGATATAACAGTTCCTTTTGACGATCAGTTTACTATTTCTTTGAGTGACGGCAAGAGTGAAAATATTACTGGTTCCTGCAATGATGAAAGTGCAGAATTACAGAACTGGTGGGCTTCTTCCGAAAACGATTCCAAAAACGGCGAAGATATCTCTACTACATTTAATACAGTGACATTGGTGTATGAATACAATTATGACAAACCGGACGAAACGACTACAACGCCGGCAGAAACAACCACAACAACAGAAACAACGATGACAGAATCCACTTCGGAAACTGTTTCTGAAACCACTGCTTCTACAGAAGAAACAGCATTGACTACAGAGAGTACCGCTGCTTCGACGGAAAGCAGCAACACCACTGCTGTGTCCTCGGAAGAAACAACCACGACTGCAACAGAAACTACCTCTGCTGCAACTTCTTCTGAACAGGTGAACCCGTCCGCAGTTTTGTATGGCGATGTTACGCTGGATGGCAGAGTGGATATTACTGATGCGGTGCTGCTGAACAAGGCAACTGCTGGTCAGGTAGAACTGAATGTACAGGCAAAGGGCAATGCTGACTGCAACGCTGATGGACAGACGGACAGCAATGATGCAATTTGCCTGCTGCGGTTCTTGGTGCATATCATCAACACGTTGCCGGAACAGTAAGCCTCTGCAAATATTTATGACAACGAAAGCCACTCCGATTTTGGAGTGGCTTTTTTGTTTGGATTCGTTTAACAATATTTACAGAAGCGAAAGCTGTCCGCTTTCCGGCAGATCTTTCGCCATGCCACCAGTTGCCGGAATGGTTTTTACACGATATTTTTTCAGTGCAATGCATTCTTCTTCGTTCAGCACACGTGCTTCGCAGACAAGGTGTTTTGCTTTCAATGTGACTACCTGTACGCCCTGTGTATCACGGGTGGACTTTGCGGAAATCAGTGCAGTATCTGCCAGCACTGCCCGATTGCCGTCTGTACGGAAAAAGACGGAGCAGGATTCCTCGCCGCTTGGAATTTGCAGAATTTGTACCAGTGGCGAACGGTCGCTGTAAGCCTTTTGCAGCTTCTTACGGTTGGTTTTCGTTGCGTAGGCAGACATCGGTACACGGGCCGCCTTTCCGTTGGCAAATACAAAGAGCAGATCACCTTGGTAATCTGCGGTGGCAATCATTTGCACCACGAATTCCCCGTCAGCAAATCCCAGTTTTGCCGGAATGTAATCGCCCATGACGCTGGCTTTGGTTTCCGTAAAGTCGCTGGCTTTGGTTTTGTAAACCTGCTGTTGGTTGGTGAAAAACAGCAGTTCGATGCAGTTGGTGGTTTCCAGATGACAGACGATCTGGTCTTCCTCTTTCAGCTTTTGTTCGCTGCTCATGCGGAGAGAAGCTGGTGTGATCTTTTTGAAGTAACCACTCTGCGACAGAAACAGGTGTACCGGATAATCGGGAATATCTTCTTCGTCTGGTTCTTCCTCGATGTCAGACGCATAATAGAACAGTGTCTTTCGGGGCTGTCCGTATTTTTTTGCGGTTTCTTTCAACTCTGCAATGATGATTTTCTTCATCTTTTTCGGATCCGCAATGGTTTCTTCCAGTTCGGCAATTTCCTGTTTCAACTGGTCGATCTCCTGCGTGCGTTTCAGAATGTATTCCCGATTCAAGTGCCGCAGTTTGATCTCTGCCACATATTCTGCCTGAATCTCATCAATGCCGAAGCCGATCATCAGATTTGGTACAACATCTGCTTCTTCGACGGTTTCCCGCACGATGCGAATTGCCTTATCAATGTCCAGCAGGATTTTTTCCAGACCAAGGAGCAGATGCAGTTTTTCCTGTTTTTTCTGGAGATCGAATACCAGACGGCGGCGGACACATTCCAGACGGAATGCGGACCATTCCTCCAGAATTTCTCGCACGCCCATAACGCGGGGTGCTCCGCCGACCAGAATATTGAAGTTGCAGGAGTAGTTGTCTTGCAGCGGTGTCATGCGGAACAGCTTCTGCATGACCTTTTCCGGATCAGAGCCACGCTTTAAGTCAATGGCAATCTTCAAGCCGTCAATGTCGGTTTCGTCGCGGACGTAAGAAACTTCCCGTAGTTTGCCCTGTTTGATGCAGTCCACGATCTTGTCCTTGATTGCTTCAATGGTGGTGCTGTACGGGATTTCTGTGACTTCCAGACAGTTGTCCTGTTTGTTGTAGTTCCATTTTGCACGGACAGTTACACTGCCGCGACCGGTATCATAAATTTTTTGCAGTTCTGTTTCATTGTAGAACAGAAAGCCGCCGCCGGGAAAATCCGGTCCTTTCAGTGTAGACAGAATATCATGCTTCGGATTTTTCAGCACGGCAATGGTTGTTTCGCAGACTTCTGCCAGATTGAACGGGCAGACGCTGCTTGCCATGGAAACGGCAATACCTACATTGGCATTGACCAGTACGGTGGGAAATGTTGCCGGAAACAGTGTCGGCTCCTGCATGGTATTGTCGTAGTTCGGAACAAAGTCTACTGTGTCTTTGTCAATATCCCGAAACAGTTCGTTACAAATCGATTCCAGTTTGACTTCCGTATAACGGGAGGCGGCGTATGCCATATCTTTTGAATATGCCTTACCGAAGTTTCCCTTGGATTGCACGTAGGGGTGCAGCAGTGCCTCGTTGCCTCTTGCCAGACGCACCATGGTCTCATAGATGGCACTGTCACCGTGGGGATTCAGCCGCATGGTCTGCCCTACAACGTTTGCCGATTTGGTCAGCCCGCCGGTGAGCAGTCCCATTTTATACATGGTGTACAGCAGTTTCCGGTGAGAAGGCTTGAAGCCGTCGATCTCCGGCAGTGCACGGGAAATGATAACGCTCATGGCGTAGGGCATATAGTTTTTTTCCAGTGTATCTGTAATTTTTTCTTCTTCCACAATGCCGGCACCGGCAATATAGGCATTGGGAATTGCATTTTTCTTAGGTTTTTCAGATTGCTTTTTTCGTGCCATTTTTGCCCTCGCTTTTATGAAATGTCCGCCAGTTCCAGATACTCGCTACCGTATTCTGCAATGAAGTCTTTTCGCCCCTGCAGGTCATCGCCCAGCAGAATGTCGAACATCTTTGCTGTTTCTTCGATGCCTGCCGCAGTCACCTGAATCAGCCGGCGTGTTTCCGGATTCATGGTTGTCAGAGCCATCATGTCTGCTTCGTTCTCGCCCAGACCTTTTGAACGCTGGAGAGTGTACTTCTCCCCTTCCAGTGTTGCTAGAATCTCTGTTTTTTCCTTTTCGGTATAGGCAAAGTATGTCCGCTTTTTGGTTGTGATTTCAAACAGCGGAGATTCTGCGATATACACATAGCCTTTGTCGATCAGTGTCGGTGTCAGACGATACAGCATAGTGAGAATCAGTGTTCGAATCTGGAAACCGTCTACATCAGCATCGGTACAGATGACAATTTTATTCCAACGAAGACCTTCCAGATGGAAAGAGGAAATATCCTTGTTTGCCTTGGTAGTAACTTCTACCCCGCAGCCCAGCAGCTTGACAATATCAGTAATGATCTCGTTTTTGAAGATCTTGTTGTAGTCTGCTTTCAGGCAGTTCAGGATTTTGCCACGAACCGGAATGACTGCCTGAAATTCTGCATCTCGTGCCATTTTTACGGAACCCAATGCAGAGTCACCCTCCACGATGTACAATTCCCGACGGGACAGGTCTTTGCTTCGGCAGTCTACAAATTTCGGGATCATGTTGGTGACGTCAATACTGCCGGTCAGCTTTTTCTTGAGGTTCAGACGGGTCTTTTCGGCATTTTCACGGCTGCGTTTATTGATCAGCACCTGTGCTGCAATTTTTTCCGCTTCGTCCGGATTTTCAATAAAGTAGATCTCCAGCTGATGCTTGAGGAATTCCGTCATGGCTTCGTAGATAAATTTGTTGGTGATCGCCTTTTTGGTTTGGTTCTCATAGCTGGTTTCTGTGGAAAAACTGGAAGAAATCAGCACCAGGCTGGATTCCACGTCCTCAAATTTCAGTTTGGCTTCACTTTTCAGGTATTTGTTATTCTGCCGCAGATAGGTATCGATCTGGGATACCAGTGCCTGCCGCACAGCTTTATCCGGCGAGCCGCCGTGTTCCAGCCAGCTGGAATTGTGATAGTATTCCAGTCGCTGCACCTGATTGGAAAAGGTCAGGGCCACATTCAGCTTCACCTTATAGGTCGGCTTATCCTCACGGTCACGGCCCTCTCGCTGGCAGCTCCAGTTCTGTACGGAAGTCAGTGTGTTTTCTCCAGCGATTTCCCGCACATAGTCTGCAATACCATTTTCGTAGAGATACTGCCGTTCGGTAAAAGTGCCGTCAGCTTCTTCTTTTCGGTAGAGGAACAACAGGTTCGGGTTGACAACTGCCTGCCGCCGCAGAGTGTCACAGAAATAATCATCTGGTATTTCAATCTCTGTAAAAACGTCCAGATCCGGCAGCCAGTGAGTTCGTGTGCCAGTCTGTTTCTTCTTGGTCGGCTTCTTTTGCAGTCCGCCTACATTGACACCCTTTTCGAAATGCAGGTTGTACTGAAAGCCGTCACGAATGATCTCTACGTCCATGTAAGAGGAAGCGAACTGTGTGGCACAAAGTCCCAGACCGTTCAGTCCCAGAGAATACGCGTAGTTGTCATCATTGGAGTTGTATTTACCGCCTGCATAGAGTTCACAGTAGACCAGTTCCCAGTTATAGCGGTTCTCGTTTTTATTGAAATCTACCGGACAGCCTCTGCCGAAATCTTCCACTTCAATGGAATTGTCCTGATAGCGTGTCACGACGATCTTGCTGCCGTATCCGGCACGTGCTTCATCGATAGAGTTGGAAATGATTTCAAAAACCGAATGGGCACAGCCGTCCAGTCCGTCAGAGCCAAAAATGACACCGGGGCGTTTTCGTACCTTGTCTGGTCCTTTGAGCATCGTGATACTTTCATTATCATAAGATTGCTTTTTCGCCATGTTCGTTCCTTTCTACCGGAAAAGTTCCGGCTTTTTCAGCGGTTTTTCTGCATGAAAAAGTTTCCGCTTGTAGTGCATTATTCCTATCATACCACAAAACTAACGGAAAATCAAGCTTTTTCTGAAATTTTGAAAGAATCAGCATAAGAACTCTCACAGAATTGCCGGATTTTTTTGTGGTTCTGCCTAGGAATTTCATTTGGACAGTATTCTGTCAGCTTTATGTGCAGTTGTCATGGGAATTCAAAGAAATGCGTTGATTTTTGCATGGATTTCTGCTATAATAGCAAAGAATAAGAACACTGAAAAAGAGAGGCTATGCAACTATGATATTGTTATCTGCACAAAATATTGCCAAGACATATATGGAACGAAAAGTACTGGACGGCGTTTCCTTCTTTTTGAATGAGGGTGATAAGGTGGGGATTATTGGCATCAATGGTACCGGAAAGTCTACACTTTTGCGAATCCTTGCCGGAGCCGAAGAGCCGGACAGCGGTAATGTCATTCGCACTAACGGAATCCGCATCTCATACTTGCCGCAAATTCCGGAGTTTGAACCGCACGGCAGCGTATTGGAACAAGTTATGCTGCATTTGCCGGCAGATCTTAAAGAGGCAAAGACGTTTGAAGCAAAGTCGATTCTGGGAAAACTGGGCATTACAGACGAAACCAGAGATATTAGTACATTGTCCGGCGGCGAAAAGCGGCGTGCCGGCATTGCTGCTGCTCTGATTCAGCCCAGCGATGTTTTGCTGCTGGACGAACCGACCAGCAATCTCGACATCCGCAATCAATATCAGGTGCTGCAGATCACGCGCGACCTGTGCCGCGAGCAGAATCTCACGGCGATGATCGTCATCCACGACCTGAACCTCGCGCTGCGGTTCTGCGACCGCTTTCTGCTGCTGCGCGAGGGCGAGGTGTACCGTTACGGCGGCGCGGAGATCTTCGACGCCGACGCCCTGCGGGACGTCTACGGCGTGACGGGCAGCATCGTGGACGTGCAGGGGCACAGGCTCGTGCTCATTGATGACGAAGAAAAGGAGACAAGATCATGACCAACTGGGAAACCTGCGTACAATTTCACGGCCACGCCTGCGGCGGGCTGACGATCGGATATAAGGCCGCGTGCTACGCCGCCGAGCTGCTGGAGCTGTCCTTCTCCGGCGACGAGCAGGTCGTGTGCATCGCGGAAAACGACGCCTGCGGCGTGGACGCCATTCAGGCGCTGCTCGGGTGCAGCATCGGCAAGGGCAACCTGCTGTTTCATATGCGCGGCAAACAGGCGTTCTCGTTTTACAACCGCGCCACGGGCAAGTCCGTGCGCCTGGTGCTCCGGCCGCGGCCGGAGGGGATGACGCGCGAGGAATCCTTCGCCTACTATCAGGCGCAGAAACCGGCCGACCTGTTCGACGTCAAGCCGGCGACCATCCCGCTGCCAGAGCCGGCCAAACTATTTGACTCCTACCCGTGCGCGTGCTGCGGCGAGGTGACGGGCGCCAACTGGATCCGCCTCGTCGGCGGGCAGAAGCTGTGCCTCGACTGCGCCGGAAGCTACGACCGGTTCGACGTCTGAGAATAACAAAAAACTCCGGCTTCCAGAACGGAAGCCGGAGTTCAGTTTATCCAAAACCTCGTAGAGTTTCGCCGCCGGAGCGGCGAAAGAAAGTGAGATCATTTTCTTCGGCGACATGTGCGTCGGAGAAAATACTTCTCAGGCTGCAAGTGTGGAATTTGTGCGCCTATGGCACACAAATTATGCGCGCAGCAGACTGCAAGCCTTTTGGCGGAAAACCTTTCTGGTGTTCCGCCATACGCAAAAAAACCTCCGTGCCGAGCGGCACGGAGGTTTTTGACTGTGTAAGGGTCGATTACTTGAGTTCGACAGAAGCGCCGACTTCCTCGAGCTTCTTCTTGAGCTCCTCGGCCTCGTCCTTGGAGACCTGCTCCTTGATGGCGCAGGGGACGCCCTCGACCTTCGCCTTGGCTTCCGCCAGGCCCAGGTTGGTGATCTCACGGACGGCCTTGATGACCTTGATCTTCTGATCGCCGAAGCCGGTCAGAACGACGTCAAA
>ENA-OPCM01001976-OPCM01001976.1-human-gut-metagenome-genome-assembly--contig:-NODE-1976-length-12488-cov-2.753961_pt1 | contig 12488 bp, 10 predicted proteins | sample MGYA00241252_ERZ501484 | MGnify/ENA primary metagenome ERZ501484 (study PRJEB25962, sample SAMEA2042583) | human gut metagenome | biome: human gut; feature: human-associated habitat; material: faeces...
TATCCATAACTACGATCTTTGCTGGGTGCAGTTTCTCACGGATAGCCTCCTCCAGCATCTTCGCTCTTTCCGGACAGTTGCAATGAGTGATGGCAACTGTCTTTTCCGGGATGTTGATCCCCTTCTCTCCAATGTGATCCACCATTTTTACGATTGCTTTATTCATGCCTCTGGCCTGATCCAGCTGACAGATCGTTCCTTCCGGAGTAGCTCCCATAACCGGCTTGATCTTCAGTGCACTGGCCACCAGAGCTTTCACTCTGCCCAAACGTCCGTTCTTGCGCAGAGTTTCCAGATTCTCCAACACAAAAAATGTGTTCATCTCTTCAATATATTTCTCTACTTCACTTACTACTTCTTCAAAAGAAAGTCCCTTTTCTTCACACTCCACGATCTTCATGGCAATCAGACTCTGACCACCGGATGCAGATTTGGAATTAAATACATGAACCTTTTTCTCCGGCTGCTCTTCCAGGAACAGGTTTTTTCCAAGAATCGCACTGTTATAGGAACCACTCAATTCTGCCGATAGCGTCACCGCATAAATGTGTTCCGCATCACACTCATATGCCTTCATATAGCGTTCCGGAGAAGGGCATGCAGACTTGGGGCATTCCGGGCAGGCCGCAACCTTCTTTAAAAAATCTTTCTGATCGAAATTCTCATCATCTATAATATTCTCACCGCCCACTGTCAGCGTCAGTGGTATGGATTCAATCCTGCCGTCATTTTTCCATTCATCTAAAAGCTCCCCACAGCTATCTATCGCAATCTTATAGCTCAATTATATCGTCCTCTTTTCCATTATATGTAGTATTCAATACCAGATATATCTTATCACACCGCTTTACGTTTGAAAAGACTTTTTAATAAAAACACTGTTCTTTTTTTCAAAAGTGCTTTATAATAAAAAGACGCTTCCCGCAAAGTGCAGGAAGCGCTGCCTGATCCACAAAATATGTTCAGAAATATGCAGCAATCCAGAAGTCTTTTTTTAATTCTGAACAGCTGTAAATCATGTTATCAGAGAGGTGTTGTATGCTTGCTTTAAAAATTACTGATGTAAAAGATTTTATGAATAAACTCCTGATCGGTGAGGTATTTGACCGTTTTTCTCTTGTCGAGGCATCTGTGACAACCTTCAACACTTTTACCATAAACGGAAAACTTCATTACGATTTCTTTGATACTGACACAAAGGCTGCTTTTGAGGAGAATTCCACAGAATATTCCCTCTGGCATGATGTAAAACCTTATTGTTTTTCTATCATACGCGGCAGACGCACACCTTTGAATTTCAGGATTGTATTTGAACTTTCTCATGATCAGACACAGTCGTTGTTAAAAAATGAACAGCATATTGCAGATATTCCTGTACAAAGCTTTTATCTGAATATCCGGTACAAGAACCAGTCCCTTTTATGTACAACAGGTGTTTCTTATACTTCATTCAGTCCGGATAAACGTCTGGAACATCTCTGGGATGATTCCATGACTGTTTTTCTCTCCAGTCATCACATTCCCTGTGAGAAATTATGAGTAGATTCTGTTATCAGTCTTTATCCGAATAACGCAGATAATAGACCAGAATATCTATAAACTCACTGTTCGTCGGTTTATCTGCCATTGTACACCCTGCCATTTCTTCCAGTGTATCCTTATGATTCATCCAACATAAGTTTACCAGTGTTCTTATGTTGTGTTCTACATTAGACGGCGTTGATTTATATTTTCTTGCAATGACCGGATAAATATCTTTGGTGACTTTTACCGGTCGCTCATAAATTTTCTGTGCCATTTCTACTGCATCCACAACATAATAATATCCTTTATACTTTGATGTTGCACCCAATTTTCTAATAACTCCATAAACTGCACTCATACATCGTTCCTCCTGTAATTTCCATAATCTGTGTTTTTACAGATTTGGATATCTCATTTATTTACACACATTTCTCTATAAGTAAATGAAAGTCACGATATTGGCTGCCCGGAAGCACCATTGCAGTCACTATTCTCTGTAACCCGTTATATTTTCTGCGGATTCGGCATATTCATTAAAATATCGGCAACTTAATAATAGGAATTCATAAGACATTTGTCAATACCAATGTAATTGTTTTCCACAAAAATAAGGAGCAAAAATTATTCTCTGCTCCTTATTTGATATTCTGTTATTCTGACAGGCGTATCTGTCCTCTCATTGATCTGCCGGTAAATTGCCTGCTTTCTATCTTATTTTGCAATCATCAGCAAAATTTCATTGCTTCTCTGAACAAATCTGGTCATTTCGTCCGGTGAAAGCTGTTTATGGCTCATCATCGCAAGGTCATACAACTGTTCACAGATAAGCGGAGCCTTGTCAGATTCCTGATTCTCTGCCAGATATTTAACCAATGGATGATTCGCATTCAGAACCAGTGTTTCCTGTCCGCCAAACATATTCGGATCCATTCCATACATATTATACATCTTCATCATATCCTGCATACGGCGGCTCTCTTCGGAAAGAGTCATCATTGCTGATACATTTTCATTTTTCAGATTCTCAACATGTACTTCCAGTTTATCTTTATTAAGGCTCTTGCGGAAAAGTTCTGTCAGTGCTTTGACAGTTTCTTCATCGGCAGTACCCTCACCCTTCATTTCTTCGGTCAGATCCGCATCAATACGCTTAAACTGTACTTCCTGATGTTTCTGCTCAAGACTGGAAATAAATGCACTGTCAATATTATGCTTCAGGATAACGGCATCTTTTCCTGCTTCCTTAAACATATTGATATACTGACTCTGCTGAACTTCATCAGTTACATAGAAAATTACTGTCTTCTCAGGTTCTTTCGCTTCCGCATTGTCTTTGTTTTCAGACTCTGCTGCATCTTCTTTCTTTTCTTCTGTCTGAGCCTCAGTTTCTTCTGTTTCTTTTTTATTCTCTTCAATGCAGTCCTTTAATGTGAGATATTTGCCATCAAGATTCTTAAAGAGTACATAATCTCCCATTTTCTCTGCAAACTTAGCATCTTTAATACAGCCATATTTAATAAACGGGCTGATATCATCCCAGTATTTCTCATAAGATTCTCTGTCAGTCTTGCACATTCCGGTAAGCTTATCTGCCACTTTTTTGGAAATGTATTCAGAAATCTTCTGTACAAATCCGTCATTCTGCAATGCGCTTCGTGACACGTTCAATGGAAGATCCGGACAATCGATCACACCTTTCAGAAGAAGCAGGAATTCAGGAATTACTTCCTTGATATTATCTGCGATAAATACCTGATTGTTATAAAGTTTGATCGTTCCTTCAATGGAATCATACTCTGTATTGATCTTCGGGAAGTACAGGATACCTTTTAAATTAAACGGATAATCCATATTCAGATGTATCCAGAATAACGGTTCCTTATAATCCATAAATACCTTGCGGTAGAATTCCTTGTATTCATCATCTGTACATTCATTTGGATGCTTCATCCAGAGCGGATTAATATCACTGATAGAAACCGGACGTTTATTGATCTTTACTTTATCCTTTGCAGGAGAAATTTCAACAACTTCCTTTTCACCTTTATCATTTTCTTTTTCTTCTGTCTTTGCTTCCTCATGAATATGTTCAACAACTACATCATCGTCTCTTAACTCAGATTCATCAATTGTCTCATATTCCTGAGGTGCATTTGCTTTGGAAAGGTAAATATGAACCGGCATGAAGGAACAGTATTTCTCAAGAATCTCACGCATACGGTATTCATTTGCAAATTCCAGGCAGTCTTCATTCAGGAACAGGGTGATTTCTGTACCAATCGTATTCTTGTTACCTTCCTGGATATCATATTCTGTTCCGCCATCGCAGGACCAGTGTACAGGCTGTGCACCTTCTGTATAGGAAAGTGTATCAATATGCACTTCATCCGCCACCATAAATGCAGAATAAAATCCAAGTCCAAAATGACCGATCATCTGATCATCTGTAGTTTTGTCTTTATATTTCTCAAGAAACTGAGTTGCACCTGAAAAAGCAATCTGGGTAATGTATTTCTCTACTTCATCAGCAGTCATGCCAATACCATTATCGATGAATTTCAGAGTTTTCTCATCAGGATTAACAATTACCTGAATCTCCGGTTTGTATCCTTCCGGAAAAGTATATTCTCCCATTACTTCCAGTTTTTTCAGTTTAGTGATCGCATCGCATCCGTTGGAGACCAGCTCTCTTACAAAAATATCATGATCGGAATATAACCATTTCTTGATGATTGGGAAAATATTTTCACTGTTAATTGATAAATTTCCATGTTTTACAGCCATGCTGTCCACACTCCTTTTTGTTTTTAATCATTTGCCGCAACTTTATCTGTCAATATACTGCATTCTTATCTGCTCTGCCTCCGGAGTCAAAACTATCCTCTCCTGTTTATCCTTTGAAATAGCTTTTGACTCCTGTAAGTTGCTTCTCTGAAAGATATAGTAATACCATTTATTCCAAAAGTCAAGAAAAAATTAGCACTCACTAAAAATGAGTGCTAATAATTTTATATTTTACATATTCCCCTGTATTTTTTCTTCAGATAACTCTTATTTCTTTCGTCTTTTGTATACCACAACTCCCACAATACATCCTGCTGCAATCGCCAGAATAATCACAAACGGTGTGATATTAGTCGTATCTCCTGTCTTTACCGCTGATTTCGCAGTTGCTCCATTCGGCTGCGGAGTCGGAGTTGCGGTTACAGTCTGCGCCTGTGTAATACTGAAATTCACCTGTTTAGTATCCTGCTCCCCTGTATTCTTCCATTCACTTCCATTATACTTCTGACGGTCAAATGTAACTGTCAATGTGTAGGTTCCGGCCTTCGTAATTCCAAATGCAGCAGTATAAGGTGCACTGCTCCAGCTATTTGTATTGATCACTTTCCAGTTATACGGTACATAGCGGACATCTCCCTTTCCCGGACTTTCATTGTCCATACCCGCTCCGACTGCTGTAAATGTAATCTTTGACTGTGTTGTATATCCATCTGAACTGATTCCTGTAATCTTATTATCTGCCGGATCTGCAATTTTCGCCTTGCGGGCAGCTTTAACCGTAAACTGAACTTTCACTTCTGCACTGATCTGCTGTTCATTATCAATCACAACTGACTCTGTATAGGAGCCGGCCTTTAAACCCGCCTTCGGGCGGATTTTAAATGTACAGCTCTCCCCCGGTGCAAGCTCTGTGGCTGAAAGTTTCCCGATTTTAAAGTTTTTACCTGACGGTGCATTTAAAGTTACATTTGTATTCCCCTCATTCGTCACTGTAACTTTCTGCGCTTCCGGTGCCTCACTATATCCTTCTTTTGCTTTTCCAAAATTCAGTTCTTCCGGTGTTACGGATAATTTATAAATCTTTTTCACTTCCGAAACAGTCGCAGAAGCTTTGATCGTTGTCAATACATCCTCCTGTCCTTCCGAACTGGTCTGGGCTATCTGAATACTGTCCAGATAATTGCCGACTTTCAGACCGGTCACCGGTACTGCTGTAAATGCAGCAGAATCTCCCGGCTCCAGCACTGATGCCGAAAGTTCCCCAATATCAAAATACTCTGCATATGGCTGCATCAGCGAAACAGTTGTATTTCCTGTATTGGTAAGTGTAATGGTCGTCGCTTCAGGAGTATCATAACCTTCCTTCAGATCATCATAACTGAAAGATTCCGGATCTGCCTGAACTGCTGTGATCTGTTCCTGTTCTGCCTCTTTTACAGACACTTCCGCAGTTACCTGCGCTGCTACTTCCGAATCCTCTTCACTTTCAAATATCAGGGTATCACTGTAATCACCCTTCGTCAGACCGGTTTTTGGCTGTACCATGAACATAAGAGAATCACCTTTTGCAATCTGTATTCCTGATACAGCTTCACTTCCATCTTCGTTCATCACCTCAAAATAATCTGATTTCGGTATCTTTAAAGTGACAGTTCCATCCCCTGTATTTGTTACGGTTACGGACAGTGTCTCATTGGCCTGTGTATAATTTTCTTCGATATCGCTGAAATTAAGACTTCCTGTATTTACCTCAAGAGACTGTGCCTCAAGAGATGCATCTGCATTGTCACCTGCCGATGGAGCCTCGCTGTCATCCGGCGTCTCTGTCGGTTCTGCAGAAGGCTCATCCGAAGGCTTCAGATCTTCGTCATCTGATGAATCATCCTCACCTTCAACTGCAATCTTCGCTTCAAAAGAAACCTCAATACCTTCTTCCGTCCGGTATGTGATCATATCATCATATTCACCCGGTTCCAGTCCTTCTCTCGGCTGTATCCATACGCTTACAGATTCACCTGCACTCAGCGGTTCTATAATATCCTGAGCCATAAAATGTTCCGGACTGATCTCCTGAAAATTCAAGCTCTCATTTCCGGTGTTCGTAATCTGCACATACTGTGCTTCCACATCCTCAAGATCACTCTTTACTGTTCCAAAATCACAGATCTGATCTTCGCTGTCCTCTACAGTGGCAGTCGCTTCGTAAGTCTTTTTATCTTTATCATCTTCACCTGCTGCCTGTCCATCTTTCTCTGATCCATCTGTCTGCACATTTCCGTTCTCATCCACCTGCAGCTGATCTTCTGTATAAATTTTCATCTGGGAATCATCAGTACCTTCTGTTGTTTCCTCCGGCTGACCTTCTGTGTTCTGAGATCCATCTTCCTGTTCATTTCCTGCATCCTGCTGTATATCTTCTGTTCTATCTGTGTCCTGATTTTCAGAATCCTGACTGCCTTCTGCATTATCTGCTGTTTCTTCCAACTGTGCATTCTCTGTTCCATCTGCCGTTTCTGCCTGCTGTGTATCCTCTGCTTTCGCCTCTTCTTCAGTTGCAGCTACCTCTAACGTCTTTGCAGTAAGAGTACCTGTCAGTCCGCTTCCATCTACAGGGGTCAGATCAAGCACCAGTCTGCATCCCAGATCATCCTGAGTGATCGTATAGGTCTTCTCAGTACCTACCTGTGTTAACTCCTTCTCCCCGGTCTGTCTTGACCAGGAAAAAGTAAAATCTTCATCCGTAACCCCTTCCGGTGTAACCTTTGCATAATCTGCACTCAACACTACGCCTACAGCTGCAAGTCCCTTAATCTTAAGCTTACCGCCCAATTCTCCTGACGGAGCTGCCGCAAAAACCATGGATGGAATCATTGAAATAACCATCATCACAGTCATTACAACTGCAAGAAATCTCTTTCTCTCCATCTGTAGTCCTCCTTTTCATTTATAATAAGATTTGTAATTATTCAGCAGCCGCTCTTAAGGTACTGAATAATTACAGTTCTGTGATGCTTCTGCGTCTGTCTGCCCTTTTCATTCCCATCACAGACCACAACATCGTTTTTTCTCTGTATAAAAGCATTATAGCATCACATTTTCCGGAAATGTAATCTGTATTTTCTCCCTTAAAACAACTTCAGCCCCTGAGTATCAGAGTTCAATTTTCTCCAATATTCAGGGACCGAACTGTGTTTTACAGTTATTTCTCCGATATATCACGTGATATCCATAATTTGACCGAACAGTTTTTATCCTTCTACTATCAGATATTTTCCATCCGGCAGAGCAAATACTTCACTTGCATCTTCCAGTTCTTCATCTGACATTCCTTCCACATCAGCGCCTGACTCTTCCAGATATTCTCTCACTTCTTCAATAGAATCCACAACCTGCGCCATGCAATCCTCAAGGAATGCTTCCGCTGCTTCATATGATTCTGCTACCGCCTGTGGAAAAAGCTGCTCCTGATTTTCAAGAAACGTATTAATACATTCTTCTGTAAACAATTTAAATAACCTCCTCAATCTTTCCCTTTGCCCGGATCAGCTTCTCAAGGACCGGTTCAACCTGTTTTGTCATATAGGACGTAGCTGCCCGTACCCCCTCCTTGGAATGCTCCATGGCAAAGCCATATTTTACCGCTTTAAGCATCTCTATATCATTATATTCGTCTCCGAACGCAATACATTCTTCCGGCGAAATATGATATCTTTTCTGATATTCTCTGATTCCTTTTGCCTTGTTTGTTCCAAAAGGAATAAAATCAATCCACTCATTTCCCGAAGTGACAACAACACATTCTTTTCCAAATCTGTCCATCCAGTATTTCACAGATTCTTCTGTAAGGCCGGCCGGTTCAAACACAGCCAGCTTCATGATAGGAGCCGTCATCTCTTCCATGCTGTTTACAAATCTGCATTCATTTTTTACTTCATATAACATATGGTCATGAAATCTCTTTGTCTTCGGCATCAGGTAGTGGTAATCCTTTGCAGAACAGGTAAACTCGGCATCCTTCTTTTCCAGGATTGCAGAAATAATCTCCCCTGCCAGCTTTCTGTCAAAAGAATCCTGATACAGTACCTCTCCATGATCCACTGCCAGTGCACCATTCTCCGAAATATAGGAAATCTCTGAAGCAACAGGTGCAAACAGCTTTGTCATATTCGGATATTGCCTTCCACTGGCTGCTACAAACATAATCCCCAGTTCCTCTAACTGCCTGATCAGCGAAAAAATTTCTTCAGGCAGAGACTGTGCCTTATGTAAAAGTAACGTCCCATCCAGATCACTTGCAACCAACTTAATCATTTCCATGTTCCTCGCAAATTTTTACCAGATCTGTCGGTTTCTCAGCGACAAGATCTGCTCCATTCTCAATCAGTTCTTTTCGGTCACGAAAGCCCCATAGCGCACCTACTGTATACATTCCTGCTGCTTTACCGGTCTTCATATCTGTACTTGTATCTCCCACATACATACATTCTTCCGGTTTTACACCAAATTTTTCCGCAACCATAAGCGGACCATCAGGTGCCGGTTTCCTGCGGATTGCTTCACTCTGACCAACTACCATATCAAATTCCCCGTCAAAAAGCTGCGCAATTACTTTCACAGCTGCAGGATGAGGTTTATTTGAACAAACTGCCAGCTTCATTCCATGTTCCTTCAATTTCTTTAAGGTTTCCGGCATTCCCTTATAGGGAACTACTTTATACATCGGATCTGCTTCAAACATTTCCCGGTAAAGCTTCTGTCCCTCATCATAATGCGCAAGTTCCGGATCCCCCGCATCCTTAAGTGCGCGGCGGATCAGCATATTTGCCCCTTCTCCGCTGTAATATCTGAAATTATCCACCGGAAGTGTTTTCAACCCGAATTTTTCCATAATAATATTAGTCACATAAGCCATGGAATCCAGCGTATCAGCCAGTGTTCCATCCAAATCAAATATACATGCTTTAATCATCTTTTGTCATCCTCTTAAGTTAATTCCTGATTTCTTCATTTCATAAAATAATCTGGCAACCGGGAGTCCTACCACATTATTGTAATCTCCGTTGATCCCCTTTACATAAATTCCGAAAAGTCCCTGGATGCCATAGCTTCCAGCCTTATCCATAGGCTCTCCTGTAGCAACATACTCTCTGATCTCCTCATCTGAAACCGGATAAAAAGTCACATCTGTACTTTCATAAAAAGTATGTTCTGTCCAGACTTTTTCTTTCTTTTCCCATACAGAAACGCCGGTATATACCTGATGAGTATTTGCCTGAAGTTTCTTTAATGTATTCACTGCATCCTCTGTATCATGAGGTTTGCCAAGGATCACATTCTCAAACACTACCACTGTGTCAGATCCGATCACAATTGTTCCGTCGGCACTATCTTTCATAGTGCGGATAACAGAAGCTGCTTTATCCGAAGCCAGCTGTTTTACTGCCTCTCCCGGATTGTCTGAGATACGATTCTCATCACCTGATGCAGGCAGCACTTCAAAATCCACGCCAGCCCGTTCCAACAGTTCTTTTCGTCTGGGTGAAGCAGATGCCAAAATAATTTTTCTCATAATAACCTCTTCTTTCCTGTCATAGTATACCTTGTATCTTTTTGGTATGCAACTGCTTTCATTAACTCTTTCCATAAAATTTCGCTTTCCTTTTTATCTGAAAAGTATTAAAATAACAATAACCTATAGCTGAATAAAATGGTGTCAGGAGTAAAAGATATTTTTATCCTGACTCGCTGTCAAAAATAGGAGAATATCAGAAAGGAGTTTATGATTATCATGGCTAAAATTAATAAATACTGGGGATATGTTGCAATAGGTGCCCTTACAGCAGCTGCTGCCGGTGCTGTAGCTGCCCTTATTGCCAAAAAAGGATCCTGTAAAGAGGATTTTGATTTTGAAGATGACTTTGATGATTTCGATCTGACTGATGAAAAGGAAACTGCTAAGGAAGATCAGGAACCTGCCGAAGATTTCCAGTCCTGGGAACATACAGGCGAACAGTCTGCAACAGATGACACCGAAAGCGAAGAAGCTGAAGAAGCTGCTGATACAGACGATTCTGAGAAGTCTTCCGATAAAGCTGCTGAAGTTGAGATTAAAGATGCAGAAGAGGAAGAAGATGCCGATGAACCCGAGAATTTTGAAGAGACTATGGACGCTGCATCTGAATCTGAAGAATAAACGTTACCGTTCACAGTAACGTAACCAAAAAGGAATGTTACTTCACGATTATACAATCGTAGAAGCAACATTCCCTTTTTATTCTGATTATATTACTATTTCAGTCTCATTATGCTTTCGGAAGTTTAAATGAGCTCTTCAGAGACACGATACGGTTGAATACCGGTGCACCCTCTTTAGAATCATGGATATCTGCACAGAAAAATCCTGTTCTTACGAACTGGAAGCTGTCATAGCCTTTTGCTTCCATAAGTGCAGGTTCTACATATGCAGTAACTTTTGTCAGAGAGTTCGGATTTACATTCAGAGAACCATCTTCTTTGTTGTATACACCCTTCTCCTCGTCTACGATATTCTCATAGAGACGTACTTCTGCTTTTCCTGCCTGACTTGCTTCTACCCAGTGAATGGTTCCTTTTACTTTTCTGCCATCCGGCGCATTGCCACCCTTTGTTGCAGGATCATAAGTACAGTGTACAACACGTACAGTTCCATCTTCATCAGCTTCATATCCTGTACAGGTTACAAAATATGCGTTCATAAGACGAACCTCTGTGCCCGGGAACATTCTCTTATATTTCTTAGGCGGATCTACCATGAAGTCTTCTCTCTCAATATAGAGTTCTCTGCCAAACGGTATTTTACGGGTTCCCAGTTTTTCATTCTCCATATTGTTCGGAGCTTCCAGATATTCTACTTCGCCTTCCGGATAATTATCAATCACAAGCTTGATCGGATCAAGAACAGCCATCAGACGTGGACGTTTCAGTTTCAGATCCTCACGGATGCAGTATTCAAGCATTGCATAGTCAACAGAGCTGTTTGCTTTGGATACACCGCAGAGTTCTACAAACATTTTGATGGATTCCGGTGTAAATCCACGGCGGCGCAGTGCTGCGATGGAAACCAGACGCGGATCATCCCATCCGTCTACGATGCCTTCCTCTACCAGTTTCTTGATATAACGTTTACCTGTAACTACATTTGTCAGATACAGTTTTGCAAACTCAATCTGCTTCGGTGGCTGTGGGTATTCCAATTCTTTTACAACCCAGTCATACAGTGGTCTGTGATCCTCAAACTCCAGAGTACAGATGGAATGTGTGATTCCCTCAATCGCATCCTCGATGGGATGGGCGAAATCATACATTGGATAGATGCACCATGTATCACCTGTTCTGTGGTGAGTCATATGAGCAACACGATAGATAACCGGGTCGCGCATATTCATGTTCGGAGATGCCATATCGATCTTGGCACGAAGCACTTTCTCTCCGTCTGCATATTTGCCTTCTTTCATCTCTTCAAAAAGCTGCAGGTTCTCTTCTACGCTTCTGTTTCTGTATGGACTTTCTTTACCCGGCTCTGTAAGAGTTCCACGATATTCACGGATCTGATCTGCTGTCAGGTCACATACATAGGCTTTGCCTTTCTGGATCAGCTTTACAGCAGCTTCATACATCTGTTCGAAATAGTCAGATGCAAAAAACAGTCTGTCTTCCCAGTCTGCACCAAGCCATTTGATATCTGCTTTGATGGATTCTACAAACTCACTCTTTTCTTTGGTCGGGTTTGTATCATCAAAACGCATGTTGAACTTGCCGTTATATTCCTGTGCAAGACCATAGTTTAAAAGAATAGATTTCGCATGACCGATATGAAGATATCCATTCGGTTCCGGCGGGAAACGCGTATGCACGGTGTCATAAACACCCTCTGCTAAATCTTTATCAATGATATTCTCAATAAAATTTTTGGAAACTGTTTCGTTCTCCATCTTTTTCCCTCCTGTTGTCGTATTTTATACTGTTTTTTCACACATCTATATATAAAAAATACAACTGAATATTTTTTATGTCGAATGAATTTATATTATCATTGGAAATTCCATCTGTCAACCGTTTACACAACAGTGACAGGCCTTATATTTCTCAGACGTTACTGTTCACTCCGTTCACAGTAACGTAGCCAAAATTCATTCCAGATT
>ENA-OPCM01001980-OPCM01001980.1-human-gut-metagenome-genome-assembly--contig:-NODE-1980-length-12469-cov-1.834058_pt1 | contig 12469 bp, 7 predicted proteins | sample MGYA00241252_ERZ501484 | MGnify/ENA primary metagenome ERZ501484 (study PRJEB25962, sample SAMEA2042583) | human gut metagenome | biome: human gut; feature: human-associated habitat; material: faeces...
TGAGAAGATATAAAAAGATAGTCAAAAAGACATATATAATTTAATTCTAAATCTTTAAAAGTAATTTTTTTCTGTGACTTATTTAGTGTTCCTCTCTTTACTACTATTTCCCGGTTATTTATTTCTTTCTTCAATTCGTATGTTACATTTCCTGTCGGCTGCCCCGGGGGATACTGTATGATAAACTCAACAGACCTTGTTTGAACCGCTTTCAATGTATATCCTTTCGGAACGATGTCAAATACATTGTTTCCCTCTTCAACATACGATGTTTCCGATTCGGAAGAAGTGATGTTTTCTCCTTGTTCGCTTATCCCATGATCAGATATATCTTGTGTTCCATACTCTTCTTCCACCGCATATGCAGGCATATAAAACACCGGCAGGACAGCAGCTATAATTATTAACAGGGTTAAAAGCTTTATTAGCAAATTATTCTTTTTCATCAACGCTCTCCTCCCCTATTTTGCTTTTTTGCCTGATCCTGAAAAACAGCAGCAGCATACCGCTGCTTAACATCAAGACTCCATTCCACCGAAACATATTTGTAATATCTCCTGTTTGAGGACGTTTTTTAGGAGATAGATCCGGTGGTGTTTGTGGAGGTATCTCGGGTTTTTCTTTCCTTTGTATCTCAGTTTTCGGTTTTGCATTCACCACCCTGTTCTGGATTCCATTTTCAAATTGAGGAATGATAACTAAAAAAGGCTGTACATTAGTAAAGTCTTTTGCTTTTCCGGATGATCCTGTCTGTACCACAAGATAAATCCCATCTTTCAAATCTGTAAATTTTGCCGTACCGTCATCTCCGGTTTCCCCTTTCATCATTTCTTTTATATTACGGCTTTGCTTTTCAAAATAAAGCGATAATTTTAACTGATCGTCAGCCGTTTTAATATTTACAAAATCCCCGTTCCATCGAAACGGCGCTTTTACTGTATGCCGACTCTCTTTTTCATTCCACTTAGCAACTTGATAAACAGAAAATTCGGCGCCGTCTATCGCTTGCCGTTCATAAGTTAGTATAATATTCAAACTGCCGTTCTCCTCTGCCGCATACGCGCAATCGAAAGAAGTTATAAAAAATATCAGACTAAAACATAGAATAAGCAATAGGTTTATTCTCTTATTTTTCATTCAACTTCCTCCTCTTTCTTCTCTTTATCAGAAATACCGATACCAGAACTGTCATGCCGATCAGAGCCAGAATAACTCCTGCCGTCAACATGATATACTTCAGATTATTTTTTTTGATCATATCTTCTATTTTCGATTCTGATTGCTTATAAACAGTACGTTCTCCCCGCACAAGAAGTCTGTGGGAATTCACTCCGTAAGGGGTGCATGTGATCAAAGTTACATAATCTTTTCCCTTTTCTATCTCCAAAGTTTCCACATCATCGGGAAGTACGATTTTTATCTGATTTACCTTATATGCCAGAACCTCATCAAATACGTGTATGAAAAATAAATCGCCCTTTTTTAACTTATCAATATCCGTAAATAATTTCGCAGAAGGCAATCCCCTATGTCCGGATATAAGACTATGGGTATTTTCTCCTCCTACAGGCAGGGAACTGCCCGGCAGATGACCTGCCGCTATCTGCAGCACGCCTTCATCCGTGCCATGATAAACAGGCATATATATATTTAATTTCGGTATTTCTACATATGCCATAATACCGGTTTTTGTTATATCAAGGATATGAGCATATCTCTTTTTTTCTTCTTCATTCAAATAATATCGATTGACTTTACCAACCAGACTTTCATTATATTCTCTTGCTTCTCTTAACAAGTTTTCTTTTTCTTCCTTGGATAAATCTTTCGTCTTTTCTACATAACTTCCTATCGCTTTTGAAGAATGCAGCGCATTGATATAATCACCGATCGTGGGATAGGCCAACAAGCCTATCCCAGCAATCAAAATGATCGCAACTACTATATCAGGTATATATTTTTTAATCTTAAACATCATTTTTCAGTATGTTTTCTGTTTCTTTTATACACTGTATATCCCAGAGCGGTTAATACGAAGATCGTTCCTAATGTATATATTAAATATCTTCCCATTCCACCTGTCTCCGGAAGCTGAATGCCTTTCTTATTAATTACATCTGTTGACAGAGAGTCTTCCCTTTCTTCTGTCTTTCGTATAAAAACTATTTCTCCTTCCGTCTGTCCTGTCAAAGATGTTAATTGCGGATCATCCGATTCCTCGTCATATGTGGCTTCAATCGTAAAAATAATCGGCTGAATCGTATTATACCCGGATGGAGTCACTGTTTCTATTAACTTATACTTTCCTGCATCCAATCCTTTAAAATTAAACTTAGTTCCTTCCGTAACAGTAACTGTGTCTATTTTTGTTCCTTCGTCTTGATCATTTACTATCTTCCGCAACTCAAATTGTGCACCTTGTAACGAGTGATTCTCTTCATCTTTCTTATTTACTACTACTTTATATGTAAATACGACATTTTTATCTTCCGGAGTTTTTCCGTGGTCGCCGCCTCCGCTCTGATTTGGGTTGTTAGAATATACAAGATACGCTGTATTAGGATTTCCGTTTCCGGCAATTACAGCATTTCCGTTTAATCTACATTTGTATTCCACGACAATTTGACTTGTGGAAGTTATCATCACACTTTGAATCGCCTTCAAGTTCTCAAAGCGGACCTGAAAGCTATTAGTATCCGAATGCACTATCAGGCTATAGTCCTGATCTGCCGTTAACGTCGTACCGTCTACCGTAACCTTTACAGACATTTTATCAAATGTTAATCCTGCAGACATTATATCATTGAACTCATAAAAATACGTTTCGTACTCTGCATAATTGCTCGGCAATGTACCCGTAAGTTTATAAGGAATCACCTCATCTATGTTATAGTCGGCGGCATCCTGCCACCCGTTTCCCTCGATATCCTTCTTACTATTTTCCTGCACTTTTTTTACAAGTTCCGGCACATCTAATTTTGTTTTAGCAGTCGTATTGCCTACTACTTTCAAAATGTATGACGTATACGCTGAGTTTGGAGGTGTTTGTGTCTGACTTCCCTCCTTATCTTTAATAAGATAATAACCTGCATTTAAATTTGCAACAGTTGTCGAATCATTTTTTTCTACGCGTACCTCAAGTTTATTATCTTCATTTAAATGCTCTTGGATCGTCTTTGCGAATTCTTTTGCTTCTGATTCGCCGGTTAAAGTTTGCGCTTTTTCAGCCGCAGTTCCCAAAGTTTCTTTTGAAGCTTCTTTAATTCCCGTTCCCCACTGAATATTAGAAAGGGTTTTGCTTTCATCTAAATCTCCCGAAAAAATCTGATATATCTGAAAAGTATGGGGCGTACTCCCCTCATTTTTCAGCGTTAGCGTATACCCCCCCCTTGCGCAAACACTGCCATCGGCAGCGACATGGAGATTACGGTTATCACAGCCATGATCATTACCATAACAAAACTTACTTTTTTCTTTACAAATTGTTTCATGTGTTTTCTCCCTTTTCTTTTAATTTAATTCGGATACATTAACCGATGTTTAAATTGTGTTCCGGCGAAATAACTGTTGCCTTATATTAACTGTATATTCCCTCCTTCCGTGTATATAAAACTGCATGGCTCTTATATTGTTTTACTTTGAAACATGCTTTTGTAAAGCATATATTATTCCCCTTTCCACTTCAATGTACCGTTTAACCGCTCCATGTACATAACAATATTTTTCTTATTAATTCCTGAAAGTCCAATATTTACAAAAAGTTTGTATTTAAATTGTATTTAAAAATTCATAGACAACTCCTTTACATTCCTTTATAAATTCATAATCGTGAGTTATTACAATTACTGTTTTTCCTTCTTCTTTCATCTTTTGTAAATATTTGACAGTGGACGCCATCTGCCCTTTACAAAGCCCGCTTGTCGGCTCGTCTAATATCACGATCGGTTTCAAACTTACTATAGCGAGTGCGATCATAAGTCTTTGCTTTTCTCCTCCGGACAAAGATTGTGGATGACTGTCTTTCTTGTCATAAAGCATCAACTCTTTCAACACCCGCTCCTTTTTTGCATCGTCCTGACTGACGATGGATATTTCCGACCATACAGATTCTGTGAATATCTGATAATTTACATCCTGCATCACCATGGAGATATATTCATAAGATCTTTTTATTTCATTCCCGCAGTAAAAAGATTTTCCTTTTCCTTTCAGCAGTTTTGCCATCTTTTTAATGAATGTGGACTTCCCGACTCCATTCTCTCCTATAATAAAATATATTCCTTCCGAAAATCCGATTTCCCCGATATCCATGATTTTCGTATTTTTAAAGCTTTGTGCAAAATTTTTACATTTTAAAATATTCTTATCCTTTTCTCCGTTTTTCGTTTTGTTCAGCATCTGGATCTGATAGCAGGGATTATCCGATAACAGCTCTTCTTTCCTGATTTCTTCAAAACTCCTTAAGGCATACGTCTCCTTCAGTCTGCAGATCTTGTCATGATCTAAGTCTTCCACAGAGATCATTTCCAGTTTTCCTTCTTTTAAAACAGCCAGATAATCCATGATCTCTTTCAGATAATACAGTCTGTGTTCGGCAATTATCACGATTTTCCCTTTTCGTTTCAGCTCGGCGATGCATTTTTTCAAAAGACCGATCGAATGATGATCCAAAGAAGCCGACGGCTCATCAAAAAGATATACTTGATTGTCCATCGTCATCACACTTGTAATTGCCATAAGCTGCTTTTCTCCGCCTGACAGTGAAAAAATATTTCTGTTTAAAAGCTTTTCCGTATCGAGCAGCTCCGTATATTTTTTTATTATCTTAACCATCTCATCCTTCGGCAGATTTCTGTTTTCCAAAGGAAACGCCAGTTCATCCGTAGACTCAACGCAATAAAACTGTGTTTTCGGATTTTGATATACGGTCGAAATATACCGGCTTCTCTGTGCAATATCCATCTCATTTAACCGCATATCGTTTAATTTTATTTCTCCTGAAATTTCCGCCTCGGTAATCTCAGGGATTATCCCATTGATTACTTTTAATAAACTGCTTTTGCCGGATCCGGATTCTCCCGTTATACAAAAAACCGTTCCTTCAGGAATATGAAAATGTATATCTTTTAGTATTTTGTTTCCTTTATATGACAGATTTAAATTTCTACACGCAAACATATTTCCCTCCTATATAAAATCCTATCAACACGAGCATAAGCAAAAAACAAATGTAGTCTCTCATACAAAACCTGCTTTCGCCGATATACGTTCTTTTCCCATGGATTTTCAGTCCTCGCGTCATCGCCGATACGGCAACATCATCTGCTGTTTTTGTAAGCACCATAAATAATGGAACCATTCTGTATTCAAAAAGCTTTACAGGATGAAAAAAGAGGCGTCTGTTTGTAAGACCATGTAAATACATTGCGTCTTTTACCTGATTATAATCTTCTCTCGCCGTATGAAAAAATCTTGCCATAACCGTAATTGGGATGATCAACACAACCGGAAAATGCATTTTTTTAAGCGCTGACGTCATATGGCTCATTGTAGATGAAGCAAGAGCAAATCTCGCCATCACAAATCCCGGAAGAAGCCGCAAAAACATCATCGTAATAAAAAGAAATAAAGATCCCAAAAAACCACCGGCTGAAAACACCCATTCTTTTTGAATGATGTAAGCAGCCATAATAAACAGGATTCCTTTTACCGCCGCTTTCTTTTCCCTGTTCAAGAGTAAAAATACATATGGCAGCAGCGAATAAGCTGCCGCCACAATCGAAAATTTCGTTTGTATATTTCCCAGGATCAGAGTATACGAAAGACACAATGACATCAACATTTTCGTCCGAAAATCCAGTTTAAATTTTTCACTGTGCACGCTATACCTCCTCTGCCATGCCTGCTTTTACAAAATGTTTCTTCAACATTCTTATGCCTATCGTGCAGCCTATGTACGCGCCGAGCATTCCTAAAATCACAATCAGCGGAAGCGTCCAGTTCGGCAAAACACTCATCATTTTTTGTGTATATTCTTCCCCGTACCCCATATCAAGCATCTGCCGGATATAGGCATCTCTCGCAAAATAAATCGGAAGCCAGTTTCCAAGTCCATATATGGACTGTACGCTGAAAGCAAGTCTTGCATGCTTTACACTTTTATACCGTCCATTCCTTAGGACAACTTCTCCCAGTAAACCGCCGATAACTGCCGTAAGCAGTACCCACGGTCCATGTCCGGTTGCCACAAATGCAAGTGTTACTACGATCGTCTGAATGAAAAGCATCCCTGCTTTTTTAATCTTCGTAAAATAAAGCATGTATACCGGCCCTGACACAATCCCATAAACGAACGGAACGACCGGCATTAAGACCGGAATAAAACCGATCATCCCAGAAAGAAACGTAGCAATAAAAATCAACACGGAAAATAATCCGACATTTACCAAGTCTCTCACATTTAGTACGCCTGTTTTTTCTTTTTTATCCATTATCTTTTTCTCCCAACTATACGAATCATGTTAAGCATTGCAGTATCAAATAAATCCACTTCGGATAATAGCTTTAATTAACTGTAACTGTTTGTTCTATTTTAGAATCGGATAGCATTTTTCTATATGCGGCCGACCGTTCATACATTTCTTTATCATTTCCTATCGCCTCGATTTCTCCGTTGTTCAGAAGAACGATTTTATCAGCGCTTCGGATCGTTCTCATTCTGTGAGCTATCACAATCACTGTTTTTTCTCTGATCAGCTCCGACAACGCCTCCTGAATAAGACTTTCATTTTCAACATCTAAAGATGCGGTTGCTTCATCCATCAATATGATCGGAGCATCTTTCAGTATGGCTCGTGCAATGGAAATTCTTTGCCTTTCCCCTCCTGAAAGCCGTTCTCCGTTTTCACCTATTACAGTCTCTATTCCATTTGGCATTTTTTCGATAAATTCATCGCATCTTGCTATTTTAGCCGCCTCAAAAATTTCAGCATCTGTCGCACCTTTTTTCCCGATCCTTATATTCTCTTTGATACTTGTGTTAAATAACACTACCTCCTGAAAAACAATAGAAAAGTTCTTCAGCAGCGCTTCAGGATCTACTTTACTTATGTCCTCTCCTCCCAGCAAGATCTTTCCTTTATTAATATCCCAAAATCTTGCGGCAAGCTTTGTAAGAGTAGTCTTTCCACTTCCGGATGCCCCGATGAGCGCCGTTACCTCTCCTTGTTTTGCCGTAAAACTTACATTCCTGACAACCGAATAATCCTCATATCCAAATGAAACGTCTTTAAATTCTATATCATAATTTTTCGGATGAAACTTTGATTCCCCCTCTTGGATCGGCATCGTTTTTATTTCTTTTATTCTGCCTACAACACTGTCAAGCATATCGATCATCCCCATAAAGGCTATGATCCCTTCTATCGGAAGATAGATACTTGCAGTCATGATAAGAAATACGATATATACGAAGATATTAATTTCCCCTGCCAAAAGCATTTGCGCGCCTGTAACTGCCACTGTTACGATTCCCATTTTCAGAAGCATTCCCGAAAAAGCCACTGCGACACCTGTTACAATTTCAATAGTGCCTTTTAATTTTGTGCTTTTCTGTAATTTTTCAAAAAATTGCTTTTTTGCTTTTTCTTCCATGTTATAGGATTTTATCTCCTGAATCTGTTCTATCGTTTCCTGAAGATCATCAAGTACCTCTCTGTTTTGTTCTACCCATTTTTCATTACTTTTCTTTCTCTTATTTTTTGATAAAAAGAAAATCAAAAGAGAAACGGGGATCACCCAAAGCGCTGCCAGACCAAGTTTCAAATTATAGTTAAGAATCAAAACAGAAATGATCGTTGTTGAAATCCCGGTAGCATATATATGCGGAACTGCATGAGAAAAAATTTCTTCATACAGCGACATATCTCCCATCATCGTCGCAGCCAAATCTGATATGTTTCTTTTTCCAAAATACGATAACGGTAATTTTTTCAATCTATTGGCAATATCGACTCTGACATTTGCGCTCTCACTGTAAACGTTCGTATATAGACGGGTATAGTCCCATCTTGCAACAAAAAACATAACAAAAAGCATTGCCAATATAATAAGTACATAATTTTGTGGTGTTAATGCTATCGCCTCTTCCGCAGTATCCATATCGCTTAGCGATTGAAATATAAACATAAATGCAATCATCGGCGGAAACATCTTCGTCAAATTTAAAATCGTACGGGAAAAAACAGCTTTTCTTAAATTGTTTGCTCCGGTCTGCGACATCGCATATTTTTTCATAAAATAATTAATCATTTTTACCTCCAATCTTCCAGTTGACAGATCTCCGGTATTCGTCCCAAAGCGACTTGTATATTCCGTTTTTTTCTAAAAGCGCTTCGTGTTTTCCTTCTTCTGCAATACGCCCCTTTTCGATTACGAGAATTTTGTCCGCGCCCACGACTGTGGACAGGCGATGCGCGATCATAATGACGGTACGCCCTTTAGTCAGTGTAGTGAAGGCCTTTTGAATCAGCGCTTCATTCTCGGGATCAGCAAAAGCGGTGGCTTCATCCAGTATCACATATTCCGCATCCTTTAAAAAAGCTCTGGCGATCACGAGCCGCTGCGCTTCTCCTCCTGAAAAATATGTACCTTTCGTTCCATACACTGTCTCCAATCCATCTTTTAGACCGTCCACAATCTCTTTTGCTCCCGCATCAAAAAGCGCCTGTTCAATCTCTTTATCAATGGCATCTTCCTTCCCACACAGAAGATTTTCTCTCAGGCTCATTTTAAAAAGCCTTGCATTTTGAAACACAAATGAAATTTTCCGCATAAGCGAAGTTTTATCATATTCTTTTATATTGCTTCCGCCCAATAAAACTTCCCCTTCATCTGCATCGTAAAATCTTGCGGCAAGACGGGCGATTGTCGTCTTTCCGCTTCCCGAACGTCCGACCAGCGCCACTGTTTCACCTCGATTTACTTTGAAAGAAATGTTATCTAATACTTTTTCACTTCCGTAAGAAAAAGAAACGTTTTTAAATTCGATCCCGCCTGTCGTCTGATCTTCTTTCCCGTAAGCCATCTCATCATACTCAAGAATATCTTCTATTTTATCAAGAGCCAGTTCTGCAAAATAAAGATATTGACTGATTGTCGCAGTACGCATAATAAGAACTCCGAAAATCGGTCCGATCAAAAAGTATATGATCGAATCAGCGACAACTTCATGCGGATTTTCTCCCGCTGCAATAATAAACAAAGCAGCCGGAACAAGAAAAAACGCCGTCGAACCCGAAGTCGCTTCAAACATAGACATTTTATTTCTGTATCCCATAGTCATTTTCAAGACGCTGTCCTTCATAACAATAATAGAAGTATAAAGACGCTTAAAACTTTCCACGCTCTGACCGAATGTTTTTACTACCGGGATTCCTCTGACATATTCAACTGTCTCGGCAGACAATGTATTGATCTGTTTATAGTATTCTTCTCTGTTTTTCTTCCCTTGAGCAGTCAGCATTGTCGCCATAAAAATAAGGCCGATAAAAACAGGGATAAGACTTGTCAATCCTAACCTCCAGTCAAATAAAAACAAAAAGACTAATATGACAACCGGAGAAACAAATGTCGAGGCAATGTCCGGGAGCTGATGCGCCAAGACATTGTGCGTTTCACCTGCGCCGTTTATAATGATCCCGCGCAGTTTCCCGCTTTCTTTGTTCATAAAATACCCCAACGGTTTATCTAACAGTTTTTTCACACTGATCTTTATAATATTTTCTTCAACTTCAAATGCAAAAAGGTGTGAAAAAATTCCTGCCAAAACATATAAACCAAGTCCTACACAAGGAAATATTACCGCATATGCTATATTTTCTCTTATCATGGTGTAATTTACATTTCCATTCAAGATCACATTTTTTATAATATTGTGAATATACCACATAGGCATCAGCAACAGGATTCCCGACAAAGCCGAAAAAGCCATTGCCAAAAAAAGCATGTATTTTCTTTTCCCTGCATAAGGTATGATTCTTGTTAAAACAGACTTTTTCTTTTCTTTTTTCATCCTAATCCTCTCCTTTCACGCTCAAATCAACAAAATCTTTTCGGATTTCAGATTTGATAATTTTATCCCATTTAGTCTTTTTTTGTTTTTAAAACTAATTTCCGGTTGCTACAATCAGTATTGTATCAGTTTAATTATTGTGTTACAATAAACTTAGAGTTTTTAGTCCAAAAGGGATAACGTCTAATCGGGATATTTGTTTTTGCATGAAAGCGGAGAAAATTATAATGAACTACTACGAATTTGTTAAAAACTACTTAGGAACTGATTCCTGTAAAGAAAAATCAAAATACTGTAATATCGGAACTACTTTCTGCGTTTGCAGAGAGGAAGCAGAAGGCTGTTATTGGTTTTATGAAACGGATTCTTTTATCGTCGAGATACATGACTTTTTTATAAAAAAGGATATTGTCTACTCGTCTGCTCTTAATATGGATCAATTTATGTCGTTTTCTTCTTCCTATATCATTACCGGAAACGGCGAAAGCTTTAGTCCTTATCAGACGTTGTCTGCAGGCTCTCTCCATATTGTCGATGTGGAAAATATGCACAAAGATTATAAATTTCTTTTGCACAGTAATTTCCCATATTTAAGCGTAGGAATCAGTTTCAAAAAAGAAATGATCGAAGAGTATCTATATTCTTTGAAAAAAGAAAAAAATATTTCTTATTCAGATATATTCACCTCTTTCAATCCGGCAATCATCAAATCGTTTGCACCGTTAGCGAAAGAAATATTAAACTGCAAAATGAAGTCTCCTGCCGCAGAGCTGTTTTTTGAGGCAAAGGCAAAAGAATGGCTTAGCTTGACTATAAACGCTTTTTTCAACAATAAAGATGTTCGTATTTCAAAAGACGATGACAAAGCATTAAAAGATGTGGCAAATTACTTAGACGATCATTACGCGCTCGACGTTTCTCAGCAGACCCTTGAAAAAATCGCCTCAATGAGCGGAACAAAATTAAAAAAATTATTCAAGCAAAAATATCAGCTTAGTATTACGGAATATTCTCAAAGAAGGCGTGTGAACATGGCGGAAACGCTACTGCTTAACACTTCCCTTAGCATTAAAGAAATTTCCGAATCTGTAGGTTATTCATCCCACAGTAAATTCAGCTCTTGTTTCAAAAAGTTTAAAGGGATATATCCCCGCGACGTCAGAAAGCTTTCCGAAAAAAGCACACACACTTTAGGATGCGGAAGAATCACTCTATAAACAAAATCACCGGAAGTGCCAACAGGCACATCCGGTGATTCTGTTTATAGAACTTACTTCTGCATGTCACTAATTATTTTTTTCAGCATGTAAATTTCTTTTCTTCTTTTTTCCGTACAAAAAATATCGTTCCCACGCTTAATACCGCAATCACTGCAAATAAAATCGGAGTTGAACTATCGCCTGTTTTAACAGCGCCTGCATTCTTTTCTTTGTCTTCTTTTCCGACTTCTTTTAATTTCAATTCGTCGATTGCTTTTGCAAGTGCCTGTTCTGCATCTTCTACTTCCGCTTTCGTTGCGTCCTCGTCTGCAAATACCTCTTTTGCTTTCGCTAATGCCGACATGAAGTTTTCTGCGCTTTCTTCTGTGTAAAGCTTCACATCGATCTGTTCTGCACTTTGGATCAATTCTTCCAGTTTTTCTTTGCTCGGTATCAACCTCAATCCAAAGACTGCATTGCGAAGATTTGCACACGCCTGATCCACTTCCTCTTTTGTCGCGTCCTGTTTTTCTAAAATATTTTCAGCCGCCTCAAATGCTCCCATAAAAATCTGACCGCTTTGGGCTGTATACTCATTCAGTTTTTCTACATATTTCCGCGAATCGTCTACAAGTTTCCGAAGCTGTGATTTATCCACAGGTATCACTTTCAATCCATCCATTGCCTCTTGTAATTTTTTATGAGCCGCGTCAAGTTCATCCTGCAGCGCATTTTCATTGGCAAGCACAGCTTCCGCTTCTTCAAGCGCTTCTTTAAACGCATTCGCACTCTGCTCTGTATAAATATCTGTATTGATTTCTTTTGCAATATCTACCAGCTCTCTGAGCAATTTTGCATCTCCTGTAAAAGACAAATATTCAAGCATTTTTTTAAGATCAGCTTCTGCCTTGTCAACTTCTCCCTGTGTTGCGGCTTCATTTGCAAAAACAGTTTCAGCCGCTTCAAGCGCCTCGTCTAATTTCTGTTTTACGATCGGCACAACATATTGGTATTCAGGCTTTGTTTTTACATCTTTCGTATACGCAATCGCAGCTCCCAGAGACTTCTTATCCGCTTCGGCAACCGGAGGTTTCTCTGTTTTTGTTCCTGTAAGGCGGATTTCCGCTGCCGAAGCATAGTCATTATCCGCCTCCACACTGATTGCATCCAAAGATGTCAAACGCACATATTTTGCACA
>ENA-OPCM01001991-OPCM01001991.1-human-gut-metagenome-genome-assembly--contig:-NODE-1991-length-12387-cov-2.689426_pt1 | contig 12387 bp, 10 predicted proteins | sample MGYA00241252_ERZ501484 | MGnify/ENA primary metagenome ERZ501484 (study PRJEB25962, sample SAMEA2042583) | human gut metagenome | biome: human gut; feature: human-associated habitat; material: faeces...
TCATCTGGTGGCCATTCGTGCCGTTACCACGGATGACTTTATGACTGCCGATTGGGCGCGCATCCCCTACGATATCCTGGCTACTGTCAGCAACCGCATCACCAACGAGGTGGAGCATGTCAACCGTGTGGTCTACGACATCACTTCCAAACCGCCCGGTACGGTGGAGTGGGAGTAATTAATTCTTAAATATTTAACTCCCGAAGCCCTGCAACAAAGCGGGTTTCGGGAGTTTTCTTTTTTCTCTTGATAACAATTTGATAACAGGAAATTGAAGTCAATTACTGCTAGATACCGATGGCTTACGAGTGGCGCCACTTAACACTCGGATCTTCTCCTGCAGTGCTTGGCCAGTTCAATTTCCATTCCATATATTCGGACTTGCTGATAATTCCTTCGGCAAGTTCTTTTTTGCGTAATGCCCATTCTTCAAAGAATTCATCAAGCAAAAAATAATTAAATTGAACGGCTTTATGTGTTTCATCAGGATACTCTTCGTCAGGAACATCGTGAATAGTAATTCTGTAATGCTCGTCAAGGTCAAAGAGTGTAAACATTACATCCTCTGCCGCATAGTTGTAAGGCTCATAAAGTGAACGGAAATTAACCTCTAATGCGTCAGCGATTTTGATAAGTAACTCTTCTTTCGGCTTTCTTGTATTTGATTCATACTGAGCAATGCGAATATCCGCCGTCTTTTCATCAAAGCCAACAAGTTTACCAAGCTCTTTTTGAGTTAAACCACGGAATTGACGAACTCTTTTTATTCTATCTCCAACAGCCATAATGCTCTCCTTTCACAATCTGTTAAGCACATCATAGCATATTTGTTTAGGACAGTCAAGAAATGCTAAACAAAAAAGTTAAACAATTTGTCAAAAAGAGTTGACATAAACAAAAATGTTTAGTATAATACGAATTAAACAAATATGCTTAATATAGAGAAAAGAGAGGTGATTTTATGAAAAACCGATTTATGAGAGTAAACGAAGTAGCTGAAGCATTAGAGGTATCCGATCCCTATGCGTACAAAATTATACGCAAGCTGAACGAGGAGCTTGAAAGCGAGGGTTATCTGACTGTTAAAGGCAGAGTTAACAGAGATTACTTTTATGAACGAATTTACAGCAAGGGAGGTGAAAAATAATGCCTGTATTCAGGAATGAATCAAACGGAACTTGGTATGTCATGGCAAGATATGTTGATTGGCAGGGCAACCACAAACAAAAATGCAAGCGTGGCTTTAAAACAAAGCGTGAAGCATTAGAGTGGGAGCGAGTGTTCCACCTGCAGCAGAGCGCAGATATGGATATGAGTTTTGAAAGTTTTGTTGATATATACAAGAACGATATACGCTCACGAATTAAGGAAACAACTTGGCTGACAAAGGTTAATATCATTGATAAGAAGATACTTCCGTATTTCGGCAAAAGAAAAATCAGCGAGATACAGACAAAAGAGGTTATTGCTTGGCAAAATGATTTGCTTCGGCAGAAGGACAAAACCGGAAAGCCATATTCTAAGTGCTATCTCAAAACAATACACAATCAGTTAAGTGCCATTTTCAATCACGCTGTTAAGTACTATGAGCTTCGCAACAACCCCGCCGCAAAGGCAGGTAACATGGGAAGCGAGCACAGAAAGGAAATGCTCTTTTGGACTAAGGAAGAGTACCTTAAGTTTGCAGATGTGATGATGGATAAGTCTGTATCATATTATGCATTTGAAATGCTTTACTGGTGTGGGCTCCGGTTAGGTGAGCTGCTTGCATTAACGCCGAGCGACTTTGACTTTCAAAACAATACCGTTACGATTAACAAATCGTATCAGCGTTTGCACGGCGAGGATGTCATTACTACACCGAAAACAAAAAAGAGTAATCGCACAATTAAGATGTCGGAGTTTCTTTCAGAGGAGATTCAAGACTTCATAAAAATGCAATATGAGGTTGAGCCGACTGACAGATTATTCCCGATTTCAAAAAGCTATCTTCACAGAGAGATGGAAAGAGGATGTAAGGAAACGGGGTTGCAAAAAATCCGCATTCACGATTTACGTCATTCCCATGTTTCACTTTTGATTGAACTCGGTTTCTCAGCAGTAGCGATTGCAGACAGACTCGGTCACGAAAGCATAGAGATAACTTACCGCTATGCACACCTGTTCCCGTCAAAGCAAAATGAAATGGCAAACAAATTAAACTTTGAAAGGAGTGCTTAATATGTCAGCGAAGAATTTAGACAAACACAACCGTTGGAGAAGCAAGACAGTAGCGTTTCGTATGTCTCCTGAAGAAGCAAATACACTTGACGAATTCGTCAAGCTCTCGGGATTAACAAAGCAGGATTATTTGATTGACAGAGCGCTGCAGCGTGATGTTAAAGTGCAGGGTAATCCGAGAGTATATAAGGCGCTGAGAAATGAGTTGACGAGCCTCTGCGATGAGCTGAAAAGAGTGGAGACTGTTGGTCAGGTTAACGATGATTTCTTAAGCGTGATGAATATGGCGCTGACGATACTGTCTTGTATGAATGAGGTGTCTTAATGAGTTCGAGATGTCTTTGCCTCGCAGAGCGCAATGCACTTTTGATGCGAAGCGTTAAAAGTGCCATTGCGTTACTCTTGGCAAGAGTAACAGAACCGAGAAAACTTGAACTTATGGAGATAGTAATATTATGAAAGACAGATGAAGCAATAATGTATTTATCAAGCATCAGCATCGAACTCGGTAAGGGCGTTTTGGATCACAACAATCGTAAATTTATCGCCGAAAATGTTGACCGAGAACGAACGAAAAACAATGTAGAATTTAAAAATATTTCCCTTGAAGAAGCGTATCATATTCTCTTTGATAATGCTCTTCAAAGTTACAATGACCGGCAAAAAAGAGCTGACAGAAAGATAGATAACTATCTTGAACACATACAAAAAAGCAAACAAGAAAAGCCCTTTTATGAGATAATTATTCAGGTTGGCAATCACAACGATATGGGTATTGGTTCTCGAAATGAGTCCATAGCAAAAGCCATTTTAGAGGAATATATGCTCTCCTTTGAAGAACAGAACCCGTACCTGTTTTTGTTCAATGCTACGCTCCATATGGATGAAGCAACGCCTCATTTACACATTGATTTTATTCCTTTTACTACCAACAGCAAACGTGGATTAGATACTCGTGTATCTATGAAAAAGGCGCTTGAACAGCAGGGTTTTAAGGGTACCGGCAGGAGCGATACGGAAACAATGGCGTGGTTACAATCCGAAAAAGAATTACTTGCGAGTATTATGGAACGACACGGAATTGAGTGGGAACAACAGGGTAATAAGCGTGAGCATCTCTCTATTCTGGAATACAAAAAGGAACAACGGAGCAAGGAAGTTGTGAAGCTTGAAAACGAAATTAAATCATTAATAACTACTGCAGAAGACCTAACAGCAACGGTTGATAGGGTAACAGAAATATCTAACAATGAGGCGTTTGAAAAGGAATTCACACTCCCCGAACCTCAACGTATAGAATCTGCAAAGAGTTACAAGAACCGCATTGAGGGTATGTTCAACAAGTTAAAAGCGTTTGTTAAAAACGTATTTATTGATTTAATGAAGGTAAGAAGACTGAACGCAGAATTGTATAGCAAGAATACGAGTTTAGGTTTTGCCAACATTGACTTGCAAAACTCAAACCGTCATTACCAAAAGGAAAACTTGAAGCTACGCAAGCAGTTGACCGACTACCGCTTGTTACGAAATGTACTCGGCAAACAGCAGGTTGATCAAATACTTGAAGCAGCAAAACGGCCAAACAGAAAAGAAAGGATAAAGAATTATGAACAAGACTTTTTCAGATAAGAACAACGGTATTGATTACACACTGGTTGGGGAGGTTTACCTTCCTAACCTGATTTCAACCGAGACAAATTATGAGATTGGAGTATGGGGGAAACGGCATCTTGAATATATCAAAAGCCATAGCAAGGTTTTCTATACCTTATTGTTAACGAACTGCAAACTCAACTCATACTTACACGATGTTGACATTAGAGCAACAGAGATGTATGACCGCCTTATAAAGCAGCTCAAAGACCAGCAAGGCATTACAGAACAGCTCAAATCAGAAGACCTGATGGCTTGGGTACAGGTTATGAATAACATCTCAAATCAGGCAAGAGAGATTGTGAATAACGAGGTTATTTATACAGACTAAAGAGTACGGCAGGTTTTAATCCTGCTGTTTTTTTACATAATGATTTTTTGGAGTATTTGGACTATAATAATTAACTATATACTTATTTGCAACTATATGTTATAATAAAACAGTTAGAAAAATAATTCTCAAGATATATGGTGAAAAAATGAACTATCAAGAGGCGAAACAAGCTTTAACAGCGTTAATCAATCGTTATAATGAAACATTACGAAATCAGCGCCAAGAAAACATTAGCGAAGAAACTATACGTGCGTGGATAAATGAATTCTTGAGTGTTTTTGGTTGGGACGTTCAAGATACACATCAAGTAATGCAAGAAAAAGTTCTTAGGGGCGAAGCTAGAGAACGACTTAATACAATACATTCAAGACACAGAAAGCCAGATTATACTTTAGTTAACCATGGTATTATTAAGAGCTTCTTGGACGCAAAAGATTTAGATGTAAATATCTTTGATAGTTGTGAAACGGCGTTTCAAATTCGCTCTTATGGATGGTCAGCACAAGTTCCTTGTGCTTTTGTAACTAATTTTGAACAGTTTGTTATTTATGATACTCGATTTGTTCCTAATGTTGACCAGACAGCAGATTTCGGTACGATTAAAATTACGGTTGATGAGTATATTGAAAAATTTGATTTGCTCTATGATCATCTTTGCAAAGAGAAAATTTATGCAAATCGCCTTTTTGAAATATATGATGTTGAGCCGATTGAAGGAGAAAATCGTTTAGATAAATGCTTTACGTCTACATTATCGGATTTTCGAATAAAGTTGGCACAAGCAATATTAGAGGATAATGACACTATAGATAATAACGAGATGCTTAATTATTATGTTCAAGTTATTATTGATAGAATCATATTTATTCGAGTTTGTGAGTCAAAGGGAATTGAAGAGCCTGAGAGACTGAAAACTTTTTTAAGTTCTCCAAATGGTTTTTGGAACACTTTCAAAAACTGTTGCTATATGGAATTCTATGAGCACTATGATGGGGCAATGTTCAATAGAGACAACACTTTTAATTCTCTAAATATTGATGATAACATATTCTCTGATTTTATTAATCAGTTTTACTATCCATATCCGTATAAATTTGATGTTATTCCAATTAAAACTATTGCTAATATATATGAAGAATTCTTAGGTAAGCAAATAATCGTTACCGAAAATGAAGCTAAAGAAGAGTTAAAAAGTGAATACATTAAAACGAACGGAGCTATTTGTACACCAGAGTATATTGTTGACATCATTCAAGCCAACACTATTAAACTAGATAGTATAAATACTGTAAATGAATTGTTTAACACAAAAATTCTTGACCCTTGTTGTGGTTCGGGAGTGTTTCTTGTTTCTTGTTATGAAATGTTAGCAAGAAAACTTGTTTCTATATTGGATGAAAGTGATACAGAACAAGTGGAATTTGAAAACTATAGTTTTGTCAGTGATGGACATCGATATTTAACTGTTGAAGCTAGAAGAGATATAGTTATCAATTGTATTTATGGAGTTGACATTGATGGGGCAGCGTGTGAAGTTGCAAAAATGTCTTTAGCGTTGAAAATTGTTGACGGTACAAATCCATTGATATGGGAGGAAACGGGAATATTTGGAGATAGAATCCTAAGAGACATATCAAATAATATTTGCACTGGCAATACACTAGTATCAACAGATATAGACATCGATCCAACGGAAATTTTGGATGTTAAACCTTTAGATATCCAACAAGAATTCTCGTCCGTTTTTGAGAATCGTGGGGGTTTTTCATATATTGTTAGCAATCCTCCTTATGTTGAAACAAAGCATTTTAAAAACGCTAATCCAAACGTTCACGCATATTTATCAAGGAAGTATGAATCGTTTGAAGGTAAGGCTGATTTAGCTATTCTGTTTATTGAAAAGAGCTTATCTTTAATTAATAATACAGGAAAAATTGGATTTGTTATTCAAAAAAGATGGTTTAAAACCAATTATGGAAAGAAAATCCGGAATATTATAAATAGTTCAGGTTTACTGGAATCACTTGTTGATTTTAAGTCAACAAGTATATTCAAGAGAAGGATGACATACGTTGCTGTTATTGTTTTAAGCAATCAGAACAACGAAAATGTTAACTACTATAACGTTTTAGATGAACCTACAACTATTATTAATAAAATTGAAAACATCGGCGCAGTTGGTTATATTGAAGAGAATCAGCCCACAATTGTACCGCACTATTGTGGCTTTAGAAGTTGGACATATGATTATTCCGATATTGAGTTAATAAAGGAAAGATTATCAACCGAGATTGGTACACTTAAAAATTATCCAAACTTGGACATTAAAGACGGTATTCAAGCGCTATGGAAGCGAATTTATCATTTGACTAATGTTGAAATTAATGGAGATGTTGCCATAGGCACAAACTTAATTGGTGAACGGGTTGAGATTGAATCTTGCTTGCTACGAAAAGTGATATACAATAGAGAATTCTATCCGTTTAAACCAATTGCAGAAGATGCTTACTGTATATTTCCTTATTATGGAAATACAACTAACCCCATCTTGTATTCAACAATAAGAGCATCGTACCCGTTACTTTACGACTATTTAGAAAGTCACAAACAGCTTATAACTTTTAATGTTAGATGTAGAAATGGCGAGTACTGGCATACATTTACACGTGAGCATAACCACACATTGTATGACTGTCCAAAAATTATTATTCCTATGACTGCGAGAGATGCTATTGCAACAGTTGTTGAGAATGAAGGTTTCTATATGGATAATTCAAATGTATGGTTTATTAAAGTAGATAATGTCAATTTTGAAACTTTAATAGCTATTGCGTGTATTATAAATTCAACGCCATTTACTGTAATGGCAAAAGCTGGCGCTAATCCTCAATCGGGCGATTATTATAAATTAAATAAACAATTTTTAAATCCTGTTCCATTTCCTAATGAAAAACTTGTTGCTAATGAAGATGGCTGTGTAGAATTCTTAAACAACTGTTATAACTTTATTGTTGAATTGCAAAGAGAATATATTAATGCAACACCAGTTAACAAAGCGGTAATAAAAAGAACATTAGAACAAAAATGGAGCGAACTCGACATTTATTGTTATAAACTATATGATCTCACCGAAGAAGAAATTGCTAAAATCAATGGAATTGGTAGAACGGTTAGTCGAATAGATTTATTGAATGGTGCAAATTAAAATGAAAGTTTTTGATTATTTTAGAAACTTAATATCAAAGAGCCAAAACACTTCTGAATTAGAGAGAATTATTGTTAATGCTTTTATAATAAGCAATTCTATTAATGTCACCAGCTCTACAAAGATTGTGTCATATTTGAATCAAGTTGATCTAGATTCAACATTGTCTATTTTGACAGAGATTTCTAATGAAGGTTTGACATTCTCATTAGATGACTTAATACAAGTTTTTGAAATACTTGTTCCTTCTTGTGAAAGAAAAGATAAGGGTGTAGTTTATACACCTGTTTCTATTGCTGAATACATTGTTAAAAACACTATTGGGAACAAAAAACTCCCCAAGATTTGCGATCCTTCATGTGGATGTGGAGTTTTCCTTATTGAGTCAGCTAAACAAATTTCACAATTAAATGGAATATCATACAAAGAATGCTTTGAAAAGTACATATTTGGCGTTGATATTGATTCTGAGGCAATAAGAAGAGCAGAGATATTATGTTCGTTGTTTTTATTATTAAACGATGAAGATGATAATGTGGAGTTTAATTTCTATTGTGGAGATATGCTATCAAAAAAAACTTTTAAGAAGTTAAAGATGACAGCAAAGGGTTTTGATTGCGTTTTAGGAAATCCACCTTATGTGCGCAATAGGAATATTCCAGAAAAAACAAAGCAACATTTCTCACAATGGGAGACAACAAAAGCCGGAAATGTTGACTTGTATATACCATTTTTTGAAATTGGCATTGAACTATTAAACGGAACTGGTAGTCTAGGTTTCATAACCCCAAATACTTATCTGCAGTCAATTAATGGGAGAAGCCTAAGAAGTTACTTGAAATGTAGTAGTTTTAATCTTGAAATACTTGACTTTAGAGGCTCTCAGATTTTTGAGAAAGTCACAAGTTATACATGTATAACAATTATAAACAAATCAAAATCGGATGGATTGATCAAATACGCTAGAATCCAAGATGCCAACCAAATCAACCAACATATAGAGACGTGTTATTTGATGTCATCTTTTGAAAGCAATGCTCCTTGGAGAATGTGTGATGCAATTACGGATGAGAATATAAAAAAAATAGAAAGTATCGGTACACCACTCGCTAATTGGAAAATAAGAAATGGTATAGCGACATTGAAAAATGACTTGTTTATTTTTTCTCCCCTTGGTGAAGATTCGCATTGTTTCAAAAGAAGTTATAAAGGGAAAGAATACCTTATTGAAAAAGATTGTTGTATAAAAATCGCAAAGCCAAACACTATCAAAAATGAAGTTGAATTAGAAGAAAAAGCAGAATTTGCAATTTATCCGTATTCTATTAAAGATGGAAAGATAGAGGTAATTGAAGAAAATACATTTAAGAGAAAATATCCGAATGCTTATGACTTTCTTTATGAAAATAAAGAAGAACTTGAAAGCAGAGATAAAGGCAAAGGCAATTATCCCGTTTGGTATGCTTATGGCAGAACGCAGGGATTAAACAATCAAGGATATAAATTATTGATTCCATATATGAGTGGAGAAGCTATAGCAGTATTATCTCTTGATCCAGAATTACTTTTCTATTGTGGATATGCAATAATATCAGACAACATTGATGAATTAAAGCTGCTTAGATTGTTCTTAAAATCAAAAATCTTTTGGTATTATTTGTGTAAAACCAGTAAACCTTATGCTAAAGGTTATATGTCATTAGCAAAAAACTATATTGCTGGTTTTTCAATACCAGAGTTATCAGAAGACGAAAAAGAGGAATTGTTTAATATAGACAATCAAAAAGACAGAGATGTTTGGATATGTAATAAGTATAATATTGATATTAATGCTTTAGTATTATAAAATGTGTTTTATGTAAATGGCTGTCTTTTTTCTGAGACAGCCATTTATGGTATGATTTGTTATTATTTATGATTAAATGAGGAATAACGATGGACAGCAAAATAATTGAATTAGTAAAAAATGGTTTAATAAAACCGAGAATTGGCAAAAGGATTCATTTGCTAGTATTTGGAAGGGTTCTAATATAGATACAATTAAAGAACGGGCATATAAATTAGCTTTAAAAGAACACAACATAGAATTTTGTACTTATTCAGCCGATGTCACTTTTCCAAAAGACATTGACAAAATGGGTAAAGATATAACTCATACTGCATTATTAGAAATTTCTGATGTAAAAGGGGTATGTGCGCTTGCACCAACAAAATCTTTGAACTTTGGTTTGGGCTTAAACATTGTGTACGGAGAAAACGGGTGTGGAAAATCGTCTTATGTAAAAATACTCAAAAAAGCGCAAGATCCAAAAAGCTCAATTAACATTTTTGGAAATGTTTATTCAGAAGGAGAAAAGACGAAACCCTCTGCAAATCTAGTATTTGATTATGACGGTATTAAGAGTACGGATCCATGGTCTTTGACTAGCAAAAAATCACATCCAATACGAATTTATGACACGCAAATAGCCAAACAATTTGTTGAAGAAAAAAATGATGTCATATACGAACCTAAATTGTTACAGGTGTTTTCTGATCTCGCCAAAATAATTGAATATGTAAATGTTCAGTTGAGCGAGCAGGTTTCAATTCAAGAATCTATTTTAACTATACCTCCGGAATCTGTTAATGAATGTAGCAGAATTATAGAATACATAAATTTAAAAAATTCAGAAGAAGCGAATAGGTTCAAAGAAACTATATGCTTTTCGCCAGAGAGCAAAAAAGAATTAGAAACTCTTACAACCGCTCTTACAGACAATGATCCTCAGGGAACTCTAAAACAATTATCAGCAAGAAAAAAATATTTAAACGGATTATTTGATGAACTGAAGAACTTTTCTGTAAAACTTGATGATAGTTTTATTGAAAAGTATAAACAACACAGAAAAAAGCAAATTGAAACTAAAGCGGCATATGATGATTTTATCAAAAAATCTAGAGATGTATCTATTTTTAAGGGTCTGGGTTCAGTTGAATGGGTAAATCTTTGGAAATCAGCTAAAAGTTATAGAGAGTATATTTCTAATATAGATGAAGAAGATAAGGACAAGGCAAATAATTATTGTGTTTTATGTCAGCAAGAATTATCAAAAGAAGCGCTCGAAAAGAAACAATCCCTTAATGAGTTTTATGAGTCAAAGTTAAAAATTGAATTTGAAAATGCAGATAATGAATATAAAAATTTGGTTCAAGAAGTTTCGGAACTGATTGGACGCTTAAATAAATCTGAAATTCAACTTGGTTTAGAATCCAATGCTATACCTGGCGAAGTATCTGTCAAGGTTCTTGAATTTGTCGACTCTTTATATTCCAGAGCAAAGTGGATTTATGAATACGATGAAGATAGCGACAATCCACCTGAAAATGTTGATGTAAAAACTATTACCAACTATTGTGAAAGTGTGTTTGATGAAATCGACACCAAAGTATCATCGTTAGATAGATTAATAAATGATTATGATGAACAGCACAAAAGATTTTTAGAATTAACGGCAGAAAAATGGCTTTGTGATAATCAAAGCAATTTAGACATTAAAATCAAAATATTTGCTTTAAATAATCTTTTGTCAAAAGCAAAAACAAATATGGTAACGACATTAAAAAAGAATTTATCGCAGATAATGATCACAGAAGCATATGTTGAACGATTTAAAAACGAGTTAAATATGATAAGTTCGAATCACTCTATAAATGTTGAATTGATACAAGGTGCTACAAAAGGAAAAGTTTACCATAAGGTTGCCTTGGTTGGTGCAGTAGAAAAGCGTAACACCGAAGAAATACTTAGTGAAGGTGAGTATCGAGCAGTTTCTATTGCTGCTTTTCTTGCCGATTTATCTGCATGGAATGTTAATCAAGCGTTCATTTTTGATGATCCTATTAATTCATTGGATCAAAACTATGAAGATAACATTGCTAATAGATTGGTGCTTTTGGCTGGAGAAAGACAGGTTATAGTTTTTACACACAGGTTAGCATTTGCTGAAAAGTTAAACAGACTTGCACAGTCAAAAAACAATGTAGCTAAAGCAAAAGGAACATCCAAAACTGAGATCAACTACATAAAACTTGCAAGAAAACCACTTGGAGATCCAGATTACCAAAATGATTTTGCTAGTTATAAATTGGATTCAAAATTAAACAGTTTAGACGGACCTATTAAAAATGCCGAAAACGCTCAAAAAGTTGGAGATCATTCAACTGCGGATATGTTACTAAAAGGTTTGTGTAGCACCCTAAGAGACATTATCGAGAAGAGTATTGAAACAACATTGTTAAATAATATTGTTTCTAGATACGAGCAAAACATTTCCTCTGAGAAAATACGCTATTTAAAGGCAATAACTGAAGCAGATGTTGATTTTATTAATGGAATGATGACTAAGTACTCAAAATATGATCATTCCCACTCGGACGAAGCGCCTGTTTCGTTGCCTTCAATTGATGAATTCAAAAATGATGTTAAAGCAATTCATAATTGGTATACAGAGTTTAAATCCCGATTAAAGAAATATGATAAAAAATAATGATTGATATACATTTAGAAGATCTTTTTGAGGGTGGCAATAAGATACCATTGCTACCCTCATTTTGACGTTTTGAAATGTAGTATTCATGCGGGTTTCAGAACCCCTAAATGCTTACTACTACATGTCTAATTCTTTATATGATTTTACGAATAATCTTGCGTTACTATAATGTGTATGCTATAATAAACTTGCTAATAGGTTGTGAAATATTATGGCTGTTATCAAAGTTGATAACAAAATGATAACAGTATATCGGCAACGATGGATAATATGGATACATCAAATAATCAAGAACAAAAGAAGATAAAATTTCTAAACAAAAAAGTTTAGAAGCACATCTTTGTTGCAGAGTGGGAGTAGTTCCCCTTGGTTTAGATGTGCCGAAAAACCCAGTATTTATGCGGGTTTCGGGACTTGACACTTTTTGAACAACCGTTTTTGCA